>ERZ808240.686-NODE-686-length-43310-cov-34.101815_pt1 | contig 43310 bp, 28 predicted proteins | sample MGYA00521084_ERZ808240 | MGnify/ENA primary metagenome ERZ808240 (study PRJEB31516, sample SAMN03275571) | gut metagenome | biome: mammalia-associated habitat; material: feces | host: Papio cynocephalus | place: Kenya | collected 2012-08-06 ...
TTGTCCAGGTACTTATAAAAAATATTAAATCATATTGTTGCGGATTTTAGGAATAGTTTTAAGCCATTCTGCAATATATTGATATTGTTCAGTGTTTGAGTTGCAAGGCTGAAATGTACCTTGCGAAAACAATCGTGCTCGTGGTTGTTTGTAGTCTTTTGCCCATGCTAAGACCTTCACAAGCCTGTAATTGATGTTGTAATATTTGCTTTCTAAATCAGCAGATTGAAAAGTTTTGCCAATAATCTCGCATAAGGCTAAAGCTTTATTCCCTTCTCGTACGAGGACAATTGTCCCATTCTTAACTTCTTTAAAATGTTTGCAGTCCAAAGCGTCCCATTCTCCTGTACCGATAACAGGGGCTGGCTCCTGTAACATTTTAATGGAATCTATCTCAATTCCACCTTTTCCTTCTGGCTTATACATTTGTATATGCCAATATTTATCAGCCTTTTCCATATTTACTATTAGATAAAAGGTGTATCCTACAAGTCCTGTAAAAGGACGAGAAAGATACACCTTTATATTATTTGATAGATTACGTTTACTCTGTGAAACCAGAGTGACGAACACCAGAAATACGATAAGTCAGCGCATTTCTGTCATCATCAAACTTGACAGTGTAACAAATGCTATCTGTAGGCATACCATGAAGGTTCTTGCCTTGACCGTAGAGCACTTGACCTTTAAGGAACTCAACGTTGCCTGCATCTGCATCAGAAGGTTTGTAAGAGGTGTTTGGTGTAGCCTCAAACTTTCCGGCAGCGTAGTCTGTCACGTTCACTTTCATCTTTACACCATAGAATGCAGCATCATCAAGCCACATCTTGTCAGCGTCATTAGCTGCAGTGTTATAAGTGTTGATATTGATTGTGCCAAGTCCAAATGGATCTTCATAAAGGACGTTGCCTTGATCATCAACAGCATCTACGGTTACGTCCCAAAGACCTGCCATTTTCTCAACAGCCGTACCACCTGCTTTCTCATCTGTCTCTGGATCACAAGAAACAAATGTAAAAGTCGCAGCTAAGGCAACCATGAACATTGAAATATATTTCTTCATATTATTTTCTTGTTTATCTGTTTTACTTTAAGATGACATGGAACAACATGTTACCATCGTTGTAGGTCATGTCATAAGATATTGTCCCTGTAGCAGGGTCATACTTTCCATTCTCAAAAGAATTTGCAGAGTCACCCCATGCAGAAACGTAACTAGAAAGTAATTTTAGACTGTTGTCGCTCATCAATTGGAGATAGCCTGTCAATTCAGCCTGTGCACCATATCCTACACCTTGGCCATAATAACCAGCCATCAAATCGCTGATATAGAATAGACCTGGGGCCAGCTTCTTTATTGATACAGAGAATTTGCTGAATTCAGAGGTCTTGTCATTATAGATTCTATATGTGCCATCTTGAACGGTATAATTACCTGCAATGTCTGTTGTAATTGTTGGATCGCATACAGCAACCGTTCTTGTGATTGTATTTGAATAGCCTTCTGTATTTGTAAAGGTATAGTTTACCTGATACATACCAGCAACATTATTATTTACATTGCTATTAATAACAACTTGATTTGTTACATCTTCACCTCTCAATAGAGCCTTGCAACCTTGTTCTACGTATTCTGTGCCAATTGGTACCAATACCGTTTCATCGCCATTGAGCTCCATTGTAGGATAATATGTAACCTTAGCATCTGTCAACTCATCATTGTCATCATTACAAGATGTCAAGGCAAACGATGAGAGGCAGAGCATCAAGGTATAAAATAATATCTTTTTCATATTCTTCTTGTCTTTTGTGAATTAATGAATCTCACTAATCTATAGCTTAGTGAATTATTTTACATCCCAGAATACAGGGTCAGCCAAAGTCTTGACTGTAGGTGTATTCTTATTGTACTGGCGTGCGCTCAATGGATAAGGCATACGCTTGCAGAGCTTATCATTGCCATAATAGTTGAGACCAGGATTAATCATGTCACCAGCAATATACTTGGTAGAGCCATCAAATACCTCCTTGGCCGTTGCTGTAGAAAGAGCAGGAATGTCTGTACGACGCTGCTCGGACCAAGCCTCCATGTGATTGCGCATAAAGAATGAAGCCCACTTCTGCATATAGATGAGCTTGAGCTTATCTGCATCAGTTGACTGATTGTCAAAATTTACCTTTGCACCAGCTAAGAATGTAGTCAAGTCGCTTGCAGAAATTCCACGTGAAGTGAAATCTGCTGCGATAGCATTTTCGTAATCAACCTTTGCTGCATCTGCATTATGGTTGAAACGAAGTTCAACCTCTGCCTTCAAGAATTCAACCTCTGCTAGCTGCATGATATAGATAGGCATTGCAGCAACAGTTGCATACTTGATTTCACTAACGTCCTTGTTCTTCCAGTCCTTACCAGTCCACTCCTTGTAGAGAGACTTGGCTCCAGGAATCTGACCGACATATTTGCCTGCAGCAGTATTGGCAGACATTGTTGTAGCCAAGCGAGGATCGTTAGTCAAGCTATAATATGAAACGATAGGGTAAGCTGCACAGAAATTATTTGTAGTCAAACCATGGATGGCTGCATACCATGGATTCCACTGACCTTCAGCGTTGCTGTAGACATTGAATGTGCAATCTGCATTTGGCAACATATTCTCAGCTACCAAAGCCTTAGCCTTAGCGGTATAAGTATCAACATCTACACCACCATCTATCAAACGCATGTACATACGCAAACGAAGACCATTGGCAAAGCGTTTCCATGCATCCAAAGAGCCTTTAAACATTGGATCTGTCACAGAGATAGTGGTAGTACCCTCAGGTATCTCTGCTTCAGCCTCGTCCATGGCTGCTAATACGGATGTATAAACAGTCTTGCCGTCATCCCACTTAGGAGTAGGGTTCGCATTGCCTTGGCACATCTCAGTGTAAGGCGCATCGCTACATGCGTCAACCATGTATTGCATACCCAAAGCAGTCATTACCTTGCAAGCAAAGAGGTCAGCCTTGTCGGTCGTCTTGCTCTCAATATCCTTGACGTCCATCATTGCACCTGCATAGATGGTACGATAACAACGGTCGAACAACGATGAAGACTCATCGAAATGAAGCTCTGCCTCCACGTTGTACTGGTTGGCCTCAGGGCGCTGCTCAAAGTACTGGGCAAAGAATCCCGCATAGGTGAACATGGCGTCACCAGGTACTGCCGCCAAAGCATTTTCCACTGATGGGAAAACCAAGGTAGGTGTCACGTCACCATTGCTTGGATAGTTTGGGTTGTCGTTGATATCCATGTCGCAGCTCGAAAGTGCCAAGAGGCAAGCTGCGCTATATACTAATATTTTCTTCATAATTAGCTTTCTTATTAGAATTTAACTGAAACGTTGAAACCAATCTTTCTTGAGCTTGGGTTCGCAGAGTACTCACCATAGTTACCAGCCAAGTCGTTACCAAATGAAGTTGACTCTGGGTCGATGAAGGTGTTGCTAGATGGTGTCCAAAGGAACAAGTTGTTTCCGAAGACAGACAACTTCACACCTGTCAAGAATGTCTTGGCAAGCCAAGCCTTAGGAAGATCCCAAGAAAGTACTACTGAACGAAGCTTTACATAGCTCTTGTCAACCAAGAAATCTGCATCATAGTTGTCAGCACCATTATTCCAATAGCTATAAAGATTGGTTGCATTCAATGCTGTTGTATTCTCTCCATATACAGGAGCCCCATTGGCATCTGTTCCTGTCTGAATTACAGAGTTTGGTACAATGAATGGATGACGGCTGTTGTAAGCAGTCTGTATTGCATTACCAACGAAATAGTTGACGTCCTTTGTACGAGAGTACATCACGCCGCCCTTACGAATATCGAAATCGAAAGACAAACTTACACCCTTGTAAGAGAAGGTGTTGGAAATGCCCATCTGATACTTGCTGTTCATGCTACCTACTACTTGCTGCTCTGTACTCTTGAGAGGAAGACCAGTCTTTGGGTCTACGATAACGTGGCCTTCTGCGTCACGCTGAGCAGTATAAGCCTTGAATAAGCCAAGCTCCTGACCAACGATGGCATAGAGACCTGTACCGCCACTCAAGCCATAGATGAGAGATTCTCCACCAAGTTCCTCTGGAAGTGAAATCACCTTGCTACGGTTCAATGTCCAGTTGAGGGCAATATCCCACTTGAAGTCTCTAGTCTTGATAGGAGTACCGCTAATCAAAGCCTCGACACCACGGTTGCGAATTTTACCGAGGTTGGTATTCTGTGCAGTGTAACCAGAAGCAGGATCCATAGCCAAAGAGAATATCTGCTTGTCTGATACTCTGTTGTAGTAAGATACATCGAATGACAAACGATTCTGAAGGAAAGCCATGTTCAAACCGAGCTCAAACTCTGTTGTCATCTCTGGGCTCAAAGTAGGGCTACCCAACACGTTGCCTACAGAGTATGCATTGTAGTTGCCATTAGTGAATGGGAACTGGCTGGTGCCCCAACCAGAAGTGTTAGCTCCACCTTGTGCGAATACGGATGAGGTCATATATACATCTGCGTCATTACCAGTCTTACCCCATGCTGCACGAACCTTACCGAAAGTGATGATTTTCTGCATCTCTGGGCTCAAGAACTGAGAGAAGATTACGCTACCTGTCACACCAGGGTAGAAGAAAGAACGATTGCCCTTTGGCAGAGTAGAAGACCAGTCGTTACGAGCGGTCATGGTCAAGTATGCCCAGTTGTCCCAGCCAAGGTCAATCTGACCGTAAGCACCCATCAATCGACGAAGCTGCTGGTACTGGTCTACAGTTGGCTTCTCTGACGAGTTGTTCAAATTATAGAATGTTGGGATGGTCAAATTGGTAACTTCTGCAAAGAAATAGTTGTATCTACGCTCGTTACCATTAAGACCAACTACAGCGTTTACATCCAATTTCTCCATGAAATTATGATTATAGCTCAACATTGCATTCAAGTCGATTTCACGGGTACGTTCTGTCTGCTGGCTAGCCTTGCCTGTCAAAGATGACAATGCATCTGCCCAGTTTGGAGTGCCTTCATAAAGCTTGGACATGTTTGGCTGACCTTCATCATGATGACCTGTAGTTGTATCGAGACCAAAACGACCTGAGAATTTCAAATCCTTGATGATGTTCCAATCCAACTGTAATTTGCCATAGAAACGCTCCTGCTCATACTCGTTCTTGTAGTTGTTCAAGAGATAGTATGGGTTGGTTACGCCGTAAGGGGTATAGTAATAACCAGGGGTGTTGAATGGATTGTTCAAATCCTTCAACTCTGCGATGCTGATGTCGCGAGGAGTCTGCATGATACAGTTGTACATAGAACCAGCCTTCTGACCCGTACTTACGAAGTTGTTCTTCTGATAAGCATAGTTGGCAGACATGCTCAATGTTACGTTCTTGATCTTATGGCTCGCACGACCAGAGAAAGTATACTTGTTGTAGCTGTCAGCGTCTGTTGGGATGATACCATCATCGTGAATCTGCGACAGACTCAGGAAGAAATTACTAACATCTGTTGCACCATTGAAAGATACGCTATTGTTATAGCGAACACCTGTGTCGAAGAAATCCTTCACATTGTTCTTAATGGCACTATAAGTCTTATATTGCTGAGAATTGTCGTAGGTGTTACCATAACGCAAGGTAGAGCCGTCGAATTCAGGGCCCCAAGAGCCATTCTCCGTGTCGGTCTTGTTACCATACCAACCCATACCGAACTGGTTCTGCATCTGAGGCAAACGGAGAACAGACTCAAACTGCATACCACCATTATACTCTACACCGATACCCTTGTTCTGCTTCTTACCACTCTTGGTGGTAATCAAGATAACACCATTGGCAGCACGGCTACCATAGAGGGCAGTAGCTGCAGCACCCTTCAAGATGGTCATGCTCTCAACATCGTCTGGATTGACAGCATTGGCACCGTTACCGAAGTCGTAGCTTTCATTCAAACTACTAGCACCAGCAAGTCTAGAGGTCTCGCTACTTGTAGAGTTGTTAGACAATGGCACGCCATCAACAACATAAAGAGGCTGGTTGTTGCCAGACAAAGAACTTACACCACGGATGACTACAGAATTAGAAGCACCTGGGTCTGAAGAAGTAGAAGAAATCTGCACACCAGCAACCTTGCCTGCAATACCAGACATAATGTCACCAGTACGAGATTCAGAAAGTTTCTCTCCGCCTACAACAGAAGCCGAATAACCGAGAGCCTTGCTTTGGCGAGTAATACCCATAGCGGTAACTACCACCTCGTCAAGATTCTTTGCATCTGAAGCCAAAACGATTTTGTTGTTGCCAGCTTTGAGGGCAACAGTTTTGTCTTGCATACCAATGTAAGACACTTTTACAGAGTTCTTTCCATTTGGAAGAACCAAAGAGAAGTTACCATCAATGTCGGTAACTGTGCCAGTATTTGTTCCTATGACTTTGATAGATGCACCAATAATAGGCTCACCATCATCTGCAGAGGTAACATTACCGGAAACTTGAGTTTGTGCCAGTGCCATTCCTAAGCTCAGGAAAAGGCAGGCGATAAACGTCATGAGTCTTTTTTCCATAAATCTCTCTCTTTTTAAAAATGAATGAATATATAATGTTTAATTATTTTTTTCTCCACCTCTCGCCCCGAGGTAGTGAAATGAGAGAGATTTGAGACATCTGGAAACGAAAAGGCGGACAAATGGTTCATGTATTTGAAACACTTGTCCGTCTTCAATGGGGATTATTTAATATGGTAGAATGTTGCAATATTCTCGCTTAAACCAAAGCTCAAAAACTGGGTCTACCATCTTGAAGCCTTCGCCCGATTTCTCAATGAGGTCCTTTTCGACGAGAGACTTTTTGTTCTTGGTTATCGTGCGAGGAGCTCCCAAACCATACTTGGCTACAGTTTGCTGTGCATTGAAGTGGGTCTCGCCCATGCATACTGCTTGTAAAAAAGCAATCTGCGAAGAGGCCATTCCGTCGAGGTCGGAAAGAAACATGTCGCTGTTCGTGTCAAGCAGTTTGGTGAGCTGAGTGCGATAAATTTCTTCGGTCACCTCCGTAGCCGTTCTTGTCCAAATCAGGAAACAAAATTGCTGCATGTACCATGAATGGCACTGCATCACATCGCAAATGCGCTCTATCATTTCATCGCTGATAGTTTTCCCATAATTGAAGAAACTGTCATGTATGAAGGGCTTCCAATATTCCTTGCCAATCTTTTTCAAGGTAATCATTTGCCCAAAACGATAGAAGGGATTGTTGGAGTTGCCAAATATCTCCATCATCATGTGGCGTTTGCTGCCATAAAGACAATAAGTGGTGCTATGCTGAGTTTGCCAAATTGAGCGCATGGTTCCTTCCAGACGCTTCCAATCGGGCAAGTTGGCCAGTTGCTGAAACTCATCTATGCACACAATGACGTGGATTCCCTTGGCTTTTGCCATTTTCTCCGGCAGGTTGAGGATTTCCTCTGCACTCTCTTTCAAAGGCTTGAAACCAAGTTTTACCTCTACGGCATTTACTGGGTCGCTATTCACGGTGAGGCTCGGCGAAATTGATTGCACAAATTTCACAATGTCAGCCCAACGTTTTTCAATACTTGTCGATACACCTTGTATGACGGCACTGGCAAACTGATTGTAGAAATCTTCTTCTGTATAGATTTTGAATGCGTCGAGGTAACATACTCTTACATCGGGCTGCTCTTTTTTCAGTTCCTCCATTGCTGCCTTTACCAATGAAGACTTGCCCCATCTTCTTGGCGAAATCAGCATCACGTTGATTCCTCCGCCCAGATAGGTCTTCAAATCCCTGCGGTCCTCGATGCGGTCGATAAAGTACTCGTTTTCAGCGATTGAGCCATATTCGAATGGTATTTTGTTCATTGCTATATATCTTAAAATTTGTGCAAATATACAAAATTATACCCAAAGGTATTATACCTTAGGGTATAATTTAGCATTCTTTATATTATATTTGCAGCGTAAAACGATGTGTTCGAGACATTTATCAACCCTTTAAGTAGTTACGATTATGGTATATTTCAAGTACCGCAGAACTTTCGATGGAGAAGACGGCAATCCCTTCGCCAAGGTCTTCACGGGCAGGGCGAAGACGGCGAAGCTCTACATCAGCCTAATAGGCAAGGCATTGGGGCACACCAAGAGTTCTACCACCTTCATCTATATCAAAAGCCTCTTCGACGCAGGTTTGGCTGAGGTTAACCAAAAGCTGATGAGCGAACTCGGCTTATAGCGTGCGGAAGCAATGTTCCCCCAACGCAAACATGTAAAAATGCTTAAATATAATCTTTTAGAATGTATTCCCCCTTAAAATGTGTAAATGAAGCGTGGTGTTCCCCCTTAAAATGTGTATATTTGCAGCGATATTCCCCCTTAAAATGTGTGAGAACAATGTAATATTCCCCCTTAAAATGTGGAGACAAAGGAGAATATATGTTGAATATTAACATCTTATATAGATATGGAAAGATTAGCAATAAACGAACTCGTGGAATGGAAGAACAGCGACCGAAGAAAACCACTTGTCTTGGAAGGTGCAAGACAAGTGGGCAAAACCTGGCTGGTTAAGGAATTCGCACGTTTACACTACAACAACATTGCTTATGTGAATTTTGAAGAAATGAAAATTCTTCAAAACTTATTTGAGCAGGACTTTAATGTTCAGCGAATCGTTGCAGCCATCGGAGCCGCAACCAATGTAGATTGCAAGCAGGAAGACACCTTGATATTCCTGGACGAGATTCAGGCAGCCCCGCATGGTATCACTTCACTTAAGTATTTTTGTGAGAATGCACCCCAATATCATGTCATTGCCGCAGGCTCTCTACTTGGCATCGAACTACACAGAGGGGAGTCGTTCCCCGTAGGAAAGGTCCAATTTATGTATTTATACCCCATGAATTTTATAGAATTCACATTGGCTATGGGAGAAAAGGGACTAGCAAAAGTACTAATGGACAAAAACTGGGATTTGCTCAATATGTTTGCTCCTAAATATATGGAGCTGCTAAAATATTATTATTATGTAGGTGGTATGCCTGAGGCTGTACTAAGCTTTAGCAAAAAACGAAATTGGAGCGAGGTGAGAACTATACAGAAAGAGATTCTTGACAGCTATCAAAGTGACATGTCCAAGCACGCTCCCTCAGAAATCGTGCCTCGTATCACCGATGTGTGGAAATCCATCCCTGCGCAACTGAGCAAGGAAAACCGCAAATTCATTTATGGAGTAGTACGCGAAGGCGCAAGGGCACGAGAATACGAAGTAGCTTTGGAATGGCTGAAGGATGCTGGTCTCATCTACAAAGTTTATAATGTAAAAGCACCAAAGCTCCCTCTGATAGCATACGAAGACAGAGCGGCGTTCAAGATTTTCTGTCTAGATGTGGGATTGTTAGGGGCAATGACCAATCTTAAGCCTGTCACATTGGTAACAGGGAATGAAATCTTTACTGAATTCAAAGGGGCTTTGACTGAGCAATATGTGATGCAACAGTTGGTTCCGAAACATGAGCTATATTATTATTCTAAAGCCAATAGTAGTATGGAGATAGACTTCTTGCTGCAAGATGAAGATGACGACATCGTGCCACTAGAGGTAAAAGCTGAGACCAACGTCAAGGCGAAGAGTCTTCGACAATTCGTAAAGGATTGCCAGCCCAAGAAGGTCTTCCGTATCTCTATGAACAACTACAAGGTAGAGGAATGGCTCGTAAACCTTCCCTTGTATGCGGTTAACATCCTATAGCGTGCGGAATCTATGTTTTTTAGCCACATTCCGCACGCTATAAGCTCACAAAGCCATACTTTTCATTTTACCCTTCACCCTTCACCTTTTCGCTTGAAACCCCTGTATTTATCGGGGTTTCGAGAGGTGAAGGGTGGTCTCTGACCCTTCACCACCCTTCACCACCCTTCACCCTCGTCACAAGATTACGAAAACTACTATACATTACACGTTGTGTGCATATTGTACTGATGCACAAGAGGTTAGGTGGTGTAGTGTGTAATAGAAATGAGAAACGGTGTTTGCACGACGAGCCATTTCGGACTTGCTCTTCTTTTTCCTGACGAATGCAATCCTTTTTTGTCTGACTAGAGCAATATATTGCCCTCAGCCTGGGCAATGTTTTGCCCTGGCGAGGCAGAAAACGGAATAGCGGTAGGCAGGATTTTGAAGAAGCCGAGCAGAGATTTGCCTAAGCCCATAAAAGCTTCAGAAAGAACTCAAGGTGAAGGGTGGTGAAGGGTGGTGAAGGGTCAGAGAGCACCCTTCACCCCTCGAAACCCCAGTGTTTAAAGGGGTTTCAGACGAAAAGGTGAAGGGTGAAGGGTAAAATCGAAGCTGTCTGTTGTCTTATCGTACGAGTCAACTTTCTTCAGAAACTCCTTAGGAAAATGTGATGAATGTGGACAAAACTCCTTAGGAAAATGTGATTTTTCTTGGCTAACACGCTGTTTATTGGCCCTTTGAGAAGGACGATAGGTTAAAAGGCGTTATTGATGGTTATAAAAGCGATACTAGGGTGACAGTTTCGCATGAAATTGTCGCCCATTCCTTATCATTTTATAAGGAAAAACGAATAAAAATCGGATATTTATAACAAAATGTAGTTTCAAATGTGATTTTTCTTGAAAAATGTTTGGTGATTTCCTAAATAATGCTTAATTTTGCAACCGATTAAAAATATTTTTAAAATTTAGAGAAGATTTGGAAAGCTCCCTTATTATAATAAGGTATATAGAGCTCCCTATCCACCTCGGGGCGAGAGGTAGATAGCAAATGGTGGTCTTCCGCTCGTGGACGACCGCTGAATGTAGAGAAAGAAATAAACATTATATATTCATTTTAAAAAAGAGAGAGATTTATGGAAAAAAGACTCATGACGTTTATCGCCTGCCTTTTCCTGAGTTTAGGAATGGCACTGGCACAAACATCCATTTCTGGTACCGTTATCTCAAACGATGATGAAGAACCTGTCATTGGTGCTTCTATCCGTGTAGATGGTACTAAAACGGGTACAGTTACTGACGTCGATGGTAACTTTACCTTAGTCGTTCCTAGCAAGAACAGCAACTTGGTCATCAGCTATCTTGGCATGAAGACTGTTACTGTGAAAGCTGTAAACGGTATGAAAGTTGTTTTGCTTTCAGACTCTAAGAATCTTGACGATGTTGTTGTTACCGCTCAAGGTTTGAAACGTCAAAAGCGTTCATTGGGTTACGCCACACAGGAAATCAAGTCTAGTGACTTGACATCTGTAGGTCAGCAAGGTCTTAACAATGCCTTGGCTGGTAAGGTAGCTGGTGCACGTTTCGTGGGAGGTTCCGGTGCTAAGTTTGATGAAGGTAAGATTGTCCTTCGTGGTACAACTTCCCTTACTTCTGACAATGGTACTGCTGCAGGAGCCGCTGCAGGTTCTAGCCCTATCTATGTAGTTGATGGCGTTATCACAGAGGCAGCTGCTGTCAACATGAACGATGTTGCAAGCGTCAACATCTTGAAAGGTCCTGCCGCAACAGCCCTCTACGGTGTAAGAGGTGGTAATGGTGCTGTCATTATCACAACCAACAATGCTAAGGAAGGTGAAGCTCATCAGCAAATCAATGTTAGCAACACCTTGACTTGGACTACCGCTTACAATCATGCTAAATTGCAGAAAGAATATGGTGGCGGTGGATATGGAGCTGATGCCGAACTTGACACCTATCACTGGAAGGAAGGCGATCCAGAGTCGTATAAGCAATTTGAAGGTCGTAAATATTACGACTATGCAGACGATTGCTCTTGGGGTCCTCGCTTTGATTCCAATATCAAGTACATGCCAGCTGCTGCTTGGGATGAGACTAGCCCTTATTTCGGACAGGAAGAAACTTGGACAAATCACCTTAACATGGACGATTTGTTCCAGACTGGTGTTGCCGATAACACCAACGTCTCTTTCGAGCGCTCAGGCAAAGACTTTGCTTCTCGCATTTCGTTCTCCAACATGAACATGAGTGGTGTTAACCCTAACAGTGGTGCTATCCGTAGATATGCCAATGTCAAGACGATGTTCACTCCAATGAAGGACTTACGTGTTTCCTTTGACTATAAATATACCTACAAAAAGAATCACAATGCAGCAACAGAGGGATATGGCGCAGGTAGCAACAACCCATATTCTGATATTCTTCAGTGGGGTCAGACCAACGTCAACTTGAAACAATACAAGGATTACAAACGTCCTGATGGCTCTTTCCGTTCTTGGAACATCACAGATTACAATGATTTCACACCCGCATTCCATGACAGTCCATATGCACAGTACAACGAGATTAACAACACTAACACAAGAGAGTTTCATGTGCTTGCCGGTGACATCGAGTATTCTTTGCCATACAACATCAAGATAGGCTTTAAGACAACAGCCAATCTTTACAACTTCTATCAGCTCTACAATCGTGCAGGTTTGACAGGACAGACGGACATCCACAAGCAATGGCAACGTAAGTCGTACGATATTTATAATCAGGGGCGCATCACTTGGAATGACAAGTTCGTCAACGACCGTTTGTCAGCGCAAGCAGCCCTCTTCATAGAGAATCGTAACTATCATTATGAGGGTGTAAATGTATTTACTCGTGATGGTTTGTTGTTGCCTGGCTTCTTCCGTACGTCCAACTCTTACGGATTGTCTGGTGGCGACGATGCTTCTACCGATGCATCTACCAATGAAATTGGTGACTACGATAAGTCTTACACAAGACGCGAAAAGGCTCAAAGCCTCTTCGGTACAGTGACTTTAGGTTGGGATGATACATATTTCATTGATGCCTCTCTCCGTAACGATTGGAACTCAACTCTTCCAAAAGATAACAATAGCTACCTCTATGGTGGCCTCTCTGTTGCGGCAGTAGCAAGCAACTGGTTTAAGCAGGCTAAGTGGCTTGACTATTGGAAGCTCCGTGCTTCATTCGCACAGGTTGGTTCTGCTTTGACTCCATATCGTCTATCTACAGTTTACAACTTTGGCTATCGTTATGGTTCTACCGCTTCAATGTATGGTAATCCTCAGTTGATTGACAAGAATATCAAGCCAACCATTACAACATCTTATGAGGTTGGTACTGAATTCAGCGTATTTGGCAACCGCTTGTGGGGTGACATCAACTATTATAGCCGTGACACCAAGAACCAGATTATCAGTACCACAGTAGGTCCTGCTTCCGGTTACTCATCACGATTGATGAATGCTGGTTTGATTCGCAACCGTGGTTATGAAATCTCTTTGGGTGGTAAGCCTATCAAGACAAAGAACTATGAGTGGACCATCGAGGCCAACATAGCTCACAACGAGAACAAGTTGGTGGAATTGGCTCCTGGCATGACAAGATATACTCTTGATGGCATGTCATTCTATTCATACTTGTACAGCTATGCTGAGGTTGGCAAGCCAATGGGTGCGCTCTATGTTACACGTAGCTGGCTGACCAATGACAATGGTGACATCATTCTTACAAAGAACAAAGCTGGCAACTTGGTGCCTCAGATAGACAAAACTACAGAAAAGTATATTGGCAACATGCAGCCAAAGCTTACCGGTGGTTTCTCTACAGCCGTACGTGTATACGATTTCACTTTACGTGCATCCTGTGATTTCCGCGTAGGTGGAAAGTTCGCTTCCATTACCAACATGTGGTTGGAAGGTTCAGGACTTGGTTCTGTAACAGCTGGTACCAACGACCGTGGTGGTGAAATACGTGGTGCCGTAGCTGACGGCGGTGGTGTCAGAGTAGATGGTGTAATCGCTAACGAGGACGGCACATACAGCCCAGCAACTACATACGTTGATGCCAACACTTATTATTCAGGAATGAAAGCGACACTTTGGGAGCCATACGTGTATGATGGCTCATACATCAAGATGCGTGAGTTGTCTTTGACTTATAATATGCCAAGAACTCTCTTGAATCAGTTGCATATCGGTTTGCAGTCAGCAAGTATTGCATTTGTTGCCACAGACCCATTCTTGCTCTATAGCAAGGTGAAGAACGTAGATCCATCAGAAACTGACGGAACTTTGTTTGAAGGTGGTCAGGCTGTATCAACTCGTTCTTGGGGATTCACTGTAAACTTAACATTCTAATCGTATAAATGATAAATATATGAAATCAATTATATTAAAGACAGCTTTGGCTGTTGTAGCTGGAGCTTCACTGGTAAGTTGTGGTGACTTTGGTGACATCAATGACAATCCAAACAAGCCAACATCTGCATATACTAGTTATCTGTTTTCAAGTGTAACTCGCCACACTCCCTATATTTGGAATGACGAGCGCTTCACGAGCGACAGAACGAGCTTCTATTACAATCCTGTATATTTGATGTATCCACAGTACATCGCAGAGCGTCAAAGCGTTCAATATGGTACCATGAACTTGTTCACAGGTAGTACCATCGACACATACCGCTATGTATTGAAAAATCTGAAGGACATCATTGACATGAACACCAATGACGCAACGAAGAACGAGGTCAGTGTATCTTCTTTTGGTAGCAACAACAACCAGATAGGAGTTGCGCGTACCTTAATGGGATATTTCTACCTTCACATGACCGATATTTTCGGTATGATTCCTTACACTGAGGCATTGCAAGGCGAAGCCAACTTGACTCCGAAATTGGATACTCAAGAGGAAATCTACAAGGGAGTAATTGCTGACATGAAAGCTGCTTACGACCAAATGGATGCTTCAAGCAACTTGAACGCTACATACGATAAGATTTATGGTGGCAATGTCGCTAAATGGAAGAAAATGAATGCAACAGTTCGTCTGCTAGCAGCCATCAAGTTATCTGATGTTGACCCAGAGGATGGAAAGAAATGGTTTGTTGAGGCATATAATGATGGAGCTATCGAGGATAATGCCGACAATTTCGTCTATAAGTATTATGCCAATACCGACAATGAGAATCCATTGTATTCAAATGTGGTAACAAACGGGCGTCGCGACTTTGCCCCAAACAAAGCTTTTGTTGATACCCTGAATACGATAAACGACCCACGCCGTGCGGTTTATTTCAGCAAGAATAGTAATGGAGAATACAAAGGAATACCTCTTGGTATCAAGCAGGCAGACGTTGCTAAATACAACAAGGATAATTCTGACTTTGCCCCAGCAATGCTTGCCCAGGATGCACCTTTGACCATGTATTCTGCCGCTCGCGTTCTCTTGGTAGAAGCAGAGGCAGCTGTAAGAGGTTGGATTAGTGCTGATGCAAAGACATTGTACGAGAAAGCCATCGCTGCATCATTTACAGCCAAAGGTCTTACTTACACAGATGATGTTCTCCAGAACTATCTTGCCCAAGATGGTGTCAAGTTCCAAGGTTCTGATGACAACAAAATCATGTTGATTGCCAAGCAACGTTGGATTAACGGTTACTTCGAGGATGGTGTAGAGGCTTGGTCAGATTGGCGTCGTCTCGACTACCCACTCATTGTAACTGGTCCTTACGCAAAGGAACTTAGTGTCAACCATGTTCCTTATCGCATGCCTTATGGCTCTTCAGACCGCAGCGCAACACCTGCACAGTATGAAGATGCTGATAAGATTCAAGGTGAAGACAGCCCAAACACAAGAGTATGGTGGGATGTCAAGGACAACCGTGAAGAGTAAAGAAATCATATAAATTAGATAAAGGTGCATCCTTGCGCCGTTCGATGATCGGGCGGTTCAGGATGCACCTTTTTCGTTTCATTCTTCTCTTACTAGAAGATTTTCGGAAAAATCCTTGCATCTTTCAAAATAAAAGTGTATTTTTGCAGCAGAAAGTTGAACAATAATAAATAAGGATACAAAAATGAAGGAAAATAAAAAAGACAATTTCTTCCTGAAACTCATAAAGATCAAGAAGGAGATACGGGAATGTGTACAAAATGGGGGTAACCTTCGAAACGTAGAAGATAATTATGGAATCAGATTTTCTAAGCCCCTATAAAATTGATGAAGAGGAGCCATTAGACTACACCTTTATCAATAGAGACGAAATAAAGTTTCTTGCCTAGAATCATCAACCAAGATTACCCCAATCCATAGATAAAAGATGTGTACCCACATACATCGCTCCAATCATCGGGTAGCGCAAGTTGGTACGCCTTTTCCTAATTTATCGCCCTCCGATTTTCACATTTTCTCAATATTCCTTGCAACTTTCGGAAGAAAAGCGTAACTTTGCAGCAGAATTGTCGAACCCTTTAAAAACAGGAGGTAAATATGGATTTATTTGATAGCAAAAGACAAGAAAGAATGCAAGCGGTAATCAAAGAAATTACAGCTAGTAAAGAAAACGCAAAAAAGTTTCTTATAGAAGCAGGAATTATGTTGCAAAACGGCGAGTTGGCACCACATCTAAAATAGGCTACTTATGGAAGAATCATTATATTCCAGACGTTCCAATTTGGTTATTGGATTTCATGGCTGCGACAAGTCTGTCGTTGAGGATGTTATTTCAGGAAAGACCGACTTAATCGCTAGTACCAACGATTACGACTGGTTGGGAAGCGGCATCTATTTTTGGGAAAACAACGAAGAACGAGCATGGCAATGGGCAAATGATTTAGCAAAAAGAAAGAACTCACAAGTCAGAGTACCTGCAGTAATCGGTGCATTGATAGACTTGGGCTATTGTTTTGACCTAACTGACAGCTTCTATTTAAAAGAGTTAAAAACATCATACAAAGTTCTTGAAGAACTCTATGCAGATTCCAACTTACCACTTCCACAAAATACGACAATAGGAAGCTCTTCTGACAAATTGATAAGAAAGTTGGATTGTGCCGTGGTACAGACTGCCTTGAAAATCAACGCAAAAGCTAACGCTCACCCTTACGACTCTGTGAAAGGTGTGTTTTGGGAAGGTCAGGAGCTATATCCGAATGCTGGGTTCCGAGAGAAAAACCATATTCAGATTTGTGTTTGCAATCCTAATTGTATCAAGGGTTATTTCTTGCCAAGAGGCATCAACCAAGATTACCCCAATCCATAGATAAAAGAAGTGTACCCACATACATCGCGCCAATCATCGGGTAGCGCAAGTTGGTACGCCTTTTCCTAATTTATCGCCCTCCAATTTTCACATTTTCTCAATATTCCTTGCATCTTTCAAAAGAAAAGCGTAACTTTGCAGCAAAAATTATTTTATGGAGGAAAATGTATGGAAGAACTGAAAGATAAATATATCCGTTTTGACTGGGCCATTAAGAGACTGCTTCGCCAAAAAGCTAACTTTGGAGTTCTTGAGGGTTTCTTAACCGTGTTCCTAGGTGAACCGATTAAGATTGTTGACATCCTGGAGAGCGAAGGTAACCAACAAGAAGCCGATGACAAGTTCAATCGTGTTGACATCAAGGCTAAGAATAGCAAGGATGAAATCATCATCGTAGAGATTCAGAACACTAGCGAGTTGTATTACCTGGAAAGAGTGCTCTATGGAGTAGCAAAAGCCATTACGGAACATATCAATTTGGGCAACACCTATAAGGAGGTAAAGAAAGTCTATTCCATTAGCATTCTTTACTTTGACCTAGGTAAGGGGGCAGACTATATCTATGTGGGGCAAAACAACTTTGTCGGTCTGCATACGCAAGACAAGCTTATCATCAGTACAAAAGAGAAAGATACGATTGTAAGAAAATCACCGGCAGAGATATTCCCTACATACATCCTTGTGCGCGTAAATGAATTCAACAAGGTGGCAAAATCTCCATTGGAAGAATGGGTTGACTATCTTAAGAACGGCGTTATCAATCCTGAGACAAAAGCGCCAGGATTGCAAGAAGCTCGCGAGAAGTTGAAATACTACTCTATGTCAAATGCCGAAAGACATGCCTACGACGAGCATGTCAACGCCATCATGATTCAAAATGATGTACTTGGAAATGCCAGACTGGAAGGACATGCTGAAGGTAAAGCTGAAGGTAGAGCTGAAGGTAGAGCTGAAGGTAGAGCTGAAGGTAGAGCGGAAGGAAGAGCGGAAGGCAAAACTGAAGAAAAGAATGCTATCGCCTTAAAAATGCGCCAAGCTGGTTTGCCTATAGAGCAAATCATGCAATTCACCGGGCTATCAGCAGAAAAAATTAAATCTCTATAAATTCTCTACATAGAAAGGTGTATCTACTCAATAAAAGTAGAGAGACTATGCTTCCATTTTAAAAACATGGCACATGTAATGTAGAGCATAAACGATTAAAGGCGATGCGTCATCTCGACGCATCGCCTTCTTTATAAGTTTTCTAAGTCTAAGTAAAATGTATGTAATCTAAATTTATTTGATCGTAGAAGAAACATTGTTCTTCTCGTAATATGCCTTGTAGTCGTCGCCACCATACTTCAAGCCAAGGTCTTCGCCAGCGATTCCATCGCAGAAGCCCTTGTAAGCCCACTTGCGCTTGTAGTCGGCATCGAAGAGATTTGGCTTCATGTCTTTGAGCCAGTACTCGTGCTCTACAGGGTTGTCAGACAGGCTCCAGATGGTGATTCCGCTCTGCTGTGCCTCTGGCACGTTTGCCTTGTAGCTCTCCATAATCATCTGATAGCAGTCGCTCTGCGCCTTGTATTGGTTGGCAGAAGGATCCTTTGTGTTAGGGTTGATGTCGAGCTCTGTGACACGTACCAACTTGCCTGTAGCTGCCATGGTCTTGAACATAGCGTCTACCTGCTCCTTGAGAGCGGCGATGTTCTCGGCGTTCTTGGTTGCATCGTCGCTGCAAGAGAGGGTGATGTGCATCTGTGTACCGATACCATCTACGATAGGCTTGCCATTCTTGGTATCGATGTCTTGTGCGAACTTGATGAGGGCTGCAAGCTTTTCAGGAGATGTTTCCAAGTTGTAGTCGTTGACGAAGAGCTTGGTTTCCTCTGGCAAGTATTTGCGAGCCAACTGGAATGCCTTCACAGGATAGTCTGGCACGTAATAGCCCCAATACCAGTGGTTGCTGCCCCAGTTGAGGGTCAAGCCATCTTCTGTACTTTCTGCTGGTGCTGCATCATACTGCGTTTTGCCATCATCGTCAGTCCAAGAACCGCCGAACACGCCCTCGTCTATGCCGCGAACTTTGTTGCTGCCATCGGCGATAGGCTCGTTGATGACATCGTAGCCATAAGGGGTTACGCCCTTCTCCTTCAAGTGGTCGGCTACGCCCTTCACCCAAGCATCCATCACGCCTTCGAGGGCAGCCTGCTTCTCAGCAGGAGTCTTCAGAACATAGTATTTGCGGCTGGCACGAGTTGTCATACTTGCTTTTCTTGACTTATGGGAAGCCTGTACATACTGGATACCTCTAACAGCTGCGCTCTGGTTCTTGGCAAGACCAAACTTGATGTTGTCTATATAATAGGTGCCGCCCACCTTGCCAAAATTGAGTATAATGCGGTTTACATCATCGTATTCTGGGGCAAATGTGAACTCACATTTAGTCCATTCTGTACCAACACTGAAGGTGTTGTAACCTCCTTGTGAGCCATATGTGCTGCCATTCTGATACTGGAATTGCAACTCGCCAGCAGTAGAGGAAGATTTGGCGTAGAACTGGATAATGTACTTCTTGCCAGCTTGTAGAGCCTCGGCGAATGTGTATGCACACTGTGCTTCCCAAGCATTGCCATCACCCTTGTTCTTCAAGACTAGGGCCTTGCTGTTATTGTAACCGACACCTTCTTCTACAGTTGCATCGTCCTTGTTATTTCCCCAAGAGCCCCAACCGCCAGAAGTGCCGCCTTCGAAGTCGGAAGCATCACCAGCCATGACATTCACCATAGGGTCTTCTTGTTTCAAGCCAAACTCAATGTCATCGATAGTATAAGTAGCACCTACCTTACCAAAATTGAGGATGATGCGGTTTACATCATCATAGTCGGTGATGGTGAACTCATGCTGGAAAGTCTGCCACGATGTGCCCACGGTAAATTCGTTGTATCCACCTTGTGAGCCATAGGTACTACCATTTTGATACTGAAATTGTATGACGCCAGCAGGGGAAGTGGATTTAGCCTTGAACTTGATGACGTAGGTTTTGCCGGTTTCCAGATATTCGTTGAATGTATAGGCGCACTGTGCCTCCCAGTTGTTGCCATCACCCTTATTTTTCAAGACGAGGGCTGTTGAGCCATCTTGACCTGCACCTTCGACAGCCTCTGCACTTTCCTTATTGCTTCCCCATGAGCCCCAACCGCCAGTGGTGCCACCATTGAAGTCAGATGCGTCGCCAGAGAGAACATTGGCTATTTCGCTATCACTTTCTACCACGAGGGTAGGGGCAATCACTGATTTCAAGTAGGTCTGGTTCTGCTGGGTGTGCCAGAAGAAGTTGTGGCCATAGAGTTTCATGTTGCCATCGAGCGAAGCAAGGAGCTTGTCGACGGTGGCAAAATTCAAGGATCCGCTATTGCCCATGATAGCATCATTCTTCATGGCGTTGCCTGGAGTGAAGAGCTGATAGTTGGCATTAGCCAAGTCGCCCTCGCCCTTCTCGTTGTTGATATACATGTCGGCACCACAACCGATGCCGATGAGCATGTTAGGGGTATACTGCTGGGCATAGTCCTTGATGTTGTCGTAGTTGGCGATGACTTCCTTCACGGCAAGAGGAATCTCTTCTGCGGTGACTCCTGCTTTGTCGTCGCCCCATTTCATGATTTGGTCGTCGCAACCAGTGAGTAGCATCGCCGATGCTACTACTGGTATGATGATATGATTGATTTTCATTGTGAATCTACATTTAAAGGTTATTATTCTGTAGCGGTGTCACCATCGTTGAAATCCTTCACAGTGATAGACTTGGTGCTGACAACACGGAAATTGTCTACATAAATCTTCTGGTTGAAGGTGCTTGCCTTGTACTTGATGGCATCAGAGAACTCGATGTCGCTGTTGGCAAGGAACACAACAAGGTTTTTGTAAGAACCACTGTTGCGATCTTCTACAATCTTTTGGAAGGTCACGTCTGGAGCCTTCTCTGGGTCGTAGTTGCCAAAGGCTGTCATAGGGATGGTGATGGTTTGCCAACGCTCGCCTGTAGTCCAAGCGGCATGTGAGCCATCTTCTTCATTCAGCCATGGTACCCATACAGTTGCGGTATTAGTATATTTTCCAGATTCATCGAATTTAGTGGCACTTGATCCCCAACCATAGCTTCCCAAGTTGTTCTGAAGGGAGATTTCGAGCTGACCTGTCAAATCCCAAGGCTCAGGGCAATAGATGTCGAACTGAATGGCCAAATCTGATGCTTTCGTCTCAGCAGGGATGGTGCTGTACATACGGCTCCAGTCGTCATTGGCATTGCCATTACCGGCTGTAGCCCAATACTTGCCATTGGCTCCTGCGTCCAAACCTCCTGCATCGAGTACAGATTGTGGAGTAAGCAAGGCTACCTTGCCACGACCACTGTTCAATGGGTCGTCTACGAGGTCATCTGTGCCGTATGTCGCACTCCAGGAACCTAACTCGCCCTTGCTGTCGAAATCGGTGATGAAATTGCCGAAGTCGTTGAAATAGGTTGGTGTCTTTGCTGTGCCATTGGCTCCCTCGCTGGTGATGGAGCCGGATTTGGTAAGGTCGGCAGTGCTAGGCACGGTGAATTTATACCACTCGCCATCCATGTCGTTAGTGATTCCATCGGTGATTTCGGTGCCGTCTGGCAATGTCACCTTGGTGGTCTCCTGGAGATTGGCACCATAAACGGTGACTGTTTCTCCAGCTTTTGGCAGGGTGTTGTCCACGCTGCTTACGCTAGGAGCAGCTGCACGGATGGTGAATTGATAGGTGAGCTTGTTGTCGTCGCTCTTGTAGAAGACGATGGTGTTGCGCACGTCTACATCTGCCTTGTCAACTGGCGTCTTGGAGTTGAGAGTCACCCATACGTTGTTGTCGGTCATCATGGCGTTGTTGAAGTAAGTCTCGTAGCCATTCACGTATATTCTCTTCAATCCGCTGAAGCCCGAACCTTCGATGCGAAGCAGCTGACCCAGGCGGGCGAACTCCACAGGGCGATCCTGGTTCACCTCGTCATCGACATTCTCTAAGTATATCTGGTTGATTTGCATTGGTGCCGAGCTGCCGCCGTTGTCATCGTCGCTGCAGGCAGAGAAGGTGAACGCAGCCAGGGCGAGGCACAATGTCCAGAGATATTTCATTGTTTTCATAATTCTCTATTATTAATGATTGGTTATTACAGGCAGTGAGCCCGTTATTTAAACAAATCGGTGTCTTGCACCTCACGTTCGCCAAACTCGTAAGCCACGGTCTTGATATTGCCGCTGGCATCAGGCTTTAGGAGAGGGTTCTTGGTCTGGTCGGTATCGGCGATAGGAAGGGTCAGGTTCTTGGCGGAGGCTGTTGCTACGCTAGGACCTGGTGCTGCGTAATCCTCGCTCAGTACATACTCATGAGTAGACTCCTTGTAGTAGCTGGCGTTGCGATATTGGTTGTTGACGTAGTTGACAACCTCTTGCTGCTGATAATATCCACGACGTACGAGGAAATACCAGTACAAGCCCTCGAAGGCTGTCTCTACACGGAATTCGTGGCGGATGTCCTCATAGCTGATGCTGCTCTTCGTTGGAACGCCGGCACGGGTACGAAGGGCATTGAAATACTTCAAGGCTGTAGCGTCGGTGGTCTTGCCGTTATTGCCGAGAACTGCCTCTGCATAGTTGAGGTAAACCTCTGCCAAGCGCATCATATAGGTGTTGACGCCGGAGTTGTTGTTAACTGAAATGCCATTCACCGCATTGGTGCCTATTACATACTTTTTGATGTTGGCTCCTTGCGAGCCGGCACTCTCTGTCTCGCCATACACGTATGGCTTCTCTGGGTTGGCTGAAAGCTCTGGATAAGATTCGCCATAAGAAGCAACGCAGTTGTGGCGACGAATGGCGTCGTCAACCTTTGTACCAAGCGTGGCATCGTCGTATTCTTTGAATTCCTCCCAAAGGTCATAGGAACATAAGGTAGAACCACCCCAAGAGTTTCCTTGATTGACAGTGGTACTCCAAGCTAGGAAACGAGTCATGGACTGTGCCAAACCTCCCTCGGCACCAGCTTGGAACTGGAGCTGGAAGATGCTCTCGTCGTTATTGTCGAAGGTGGAGGCTGCGAACAGTTCGGCATAAGTGTCGGCAAGCTTGTAAGGACCTTGTTCGATGCAAACGGCTGCCGCCTTCTTGGCTGCGTCGAGATAATACTCGTTGCGTGTGCCTCGGTTGGCATCGGTAGCCACGTTGGTGCCGTCGTAACGGCCGCTGGTGGTGAGACCTGCCATTGAAAGGTAGAAACGGCTCAGCATACCATAAGCTGCGTATTTGTTGAGACGGCCTGCGGCAGGAGACGCAGCAGGTAGGTGAACAGCCGCATACTCCATGTCACGGATGGCATACTCGATGCCGTCGACAGCTGGATTAGGGCTTACCACGTAGTTGTTTACCAAATCCTGCGTATTGTTGTAGATGACGGCACAGCCCCAAAGCGAACTGATGTACCAGTAAGCTAAGCCGCGCATGAAACGAGCCTCGGCAATGCCTTGTATCTTGGCTGTCTCGCTCACGTTGGCAGTGGATTTCTGAGCAATGTTGTTGATGGTGTTGTTGCTCTGTGCCACCACTGAGTAGAGCGCGCCCCAAGCTTCGGTAAGGCCTGTGGAAAGACCTGTCTCTGTGAAATTGGTGTATGGGTAGATGTATTCGGAATACTGCGCCGTGATGTTGTTGGCACGACCATCGCCCATACCATAATAGAATTTGTCGTTGAAGTCGTACCACACGTAGCTGTAGAGTGGCAAGACTCCTTGTGCGACCGCCTCGTCGCTATCGAAGAAGTTGTCCTGCGATATTTGGTAGGTGTTCTTCTGGTCGAGGAAGTCCTTGGCGCAACTGGATAATGAGAGGATTCCCGCTATCGCCAATGTATATTTGATGATATTTGTTTTCATGTTCTCTTGTTCTTTTGAGGTTGATGAATTAGAACTGCACGTTCACACCTACGGTATAGATACGTGGTGATGGGTAACGGCTGTAGTCTACGCCATTGAGCAAAGCTGTACCACGAAGAGAACCTACTTCTGGGTCGAAGCCATCATACTTGGTGATGGTGAAGAGATTCTGCACATTGCAGTACAACTTCACATTGCTCAGGAATGTGTGGCTGAGCCACTTGCGAGGCAACGTATAGCTGAGAGATACGTTCTGCAGACGGATGTAAGAGCCATCTTCAACATAGGCGTCGCTTACACGGTTGTTCTTGTTCACGCCACTCTCAGTGGATAGGCGAGGCATGATGCTGCCAGTGTTGACAACGTAATAGTTGCGATAGTCGTCTGGGCCATTCTCGTCGTATTTTGCCAAGCGAGCATAATCCATCACGGTGGTGAGCTGGTTGCTGGTGGAACCTGTGATTTCCAAGAAACGGCGACCGTAGTTCATCACCTTATTACCATAGGAACCGCTGAACTGGATGCTGAGGTCGAAGCCCTTATAAGAGAATGTATTGCCAAAACCAAAGGTGAACTTCGGCTCAGGGTTGCCAATGAAGGTCTGGTCGTTGTTGTCGATGACACCATCGCCATTGATATCCTCATAGATGTAATCACCAATGAAGACACCTCCCGATGTCGGACTGTCGGCAATCTTGGCTCCCTCAGGCAAGGCTACTTGCTTCACGTTGCCATTGGCATCCTTGTACCAGAAATCCTCTGGCTTGTCGAAGCGGCCGATAACCTTGTAGCCCCAGAACTGTCCGATAGGATGACCTACCACGGTATTGGTGACAGTGGCTGTCTCAGAACCAATCTGTAGGGTTTGTGGCAGTGTGCCAGTCTCAGTGTCGAGCGACACTACCTTGTTGCGGTTGAGAGAGAACACGATATTGGAGCGCCAAGAGAAATTCTTGTTCTCGACGTTTGCGGTGTTGATGGTGAACTCGATACCCTTGTTTTCCAAGCTACCTACGTTACCCCAAGGGTTTGACGCGGTGCCGTACTTAGAGCCTGTGCCCGAGCCGATGAAGGCTGGCAAGTCGAGCATCATCAAGAGGTCGTTGGTCTTCTTGTAGTACCAGTCGAACACGATGTCGATGCGGCTGTTGAAGAGGGAGAGGTCGAAACCTACGTTGGTAGAGTAGGTGGTCTCCCATTTCAGATCAGGGTTGGCGTTGTTGGCGTTCATCACGCCGACACCCCATGATGTAGTATAGTTCTTCAGCATGGCTGCGTATGCCCACTGCTGTACGTTTTGGTTACCTGTGGCACCCCAGCCGAGACGGAGCTTCAAGTTGTTGATGACTTTGTTCTGCTTCAAGAAGCTTTCTTGGCTTGCACGCCAAGCGAAGGCTGCTGATGGGAACCAACCCCAGCGATGACCCTCGGCAAACTTATTGGAACCGTCGCAACGAAGGGTTGCGGTCAAGAGATAGCGGTCGGCGTAGTTATAGAGTGCGCGACCGAAATAAGAATAAAGCTTGTAGCCATCTTGGTTACCTTGTGTCAAGTTGATGTTCTTACCCGTTGTCTCGCCGGCGATGATGTCGGTAACGGAGTTTGAAAGATAACCAGAGTTGCTCACTGCAAAATTCTCCCAGTAGCTTTCGCTCATTTCCTGACCAGCCATTACATTAATATTATGCTTTTCGGCGATAGTGCCGTTGTAGGTCAAGATGTTGCGCCATGACCAGTATTTGGAGTCGTTCTTATACCAAGCACCATCGCGTTGGCTGCTCTCACGAACGCCAAACTTATAGTCTGGCTGGTAAGTCTTAGTCTTGTTAAGATTATAATCGGTGGAAAGCTCGGTCTTGAAGGTGAGTCCTTTCAATAGAGTCGCCTCCAAATAGGTGTTGATGCGGAAGTTGAGACGTTTTGCATAATTGGTCTTGATTTCTGCCAAAGCCACAGCATTGTCTGGCATCCATTGGTCGTCTGGGCCATCATAGCCTCCTTCAGGGTTGCGCACAGCTACCGAAGGCTGCGATTTCAGGGCAGTCATGATGATGTCCCAGTTCTTCTCCATCTCTTGTTTGGAGTCGGAGAGTGAGAACGAGATACCACCTTTGAGCCATTTCTTCAATTCGGTGTCGATGTTTCCACGCAAGGTCTGGCGTCGGAAGCCTGTGCCAAGGCCGATACCGTCTTGGTTGAGATAACCTGCTGAGATGGCATAGGTCGTGCGGCCATTACCTCCGGAGAGGGAAAGGCTGTGGTTGGTCATAAATGCAGTGTTGAACAACTCATCTTGCCAGTCGGTTCCTTCACCCAAAAGTTCCGGACGCAACCAACTGCTTGACGCTGGCTTGATTTTTGCATCAGTGATGGCGTTGTAGTGTTCGGCATACTGCTGGAGGTTCATTACATCGAGTTTCTTAGGCATTGCCTGCCATCCTACATATCCATCGTAGGTAATCTGTGCCTCGCCATTCTGTCCACGCTTGGTGGTAATCATGATGACACCATTGGATGCGCGCGAACCATAGATAGCTGTAGCGGAGGCATCTTTCAAGATGTCCATGGTGAGAATGTCGCTTGGGTTGATGCCAGACAGAGGATTGGTGTTACCATTGTCTGAAGCATCTGAGTCGATGATGACACCGTCGATGACGAAGATTGGCTGGGAGGTGGCATTCAAAGAGTTCGTACCACGGATGCGGATGGTGCTACTACCTCCAGGGGTACCTGTGTTGGCTTGAATCTGTACACCGGCAGCACGACCTTGGAGAACCTGGTCGATGCTGGTGGTTACTGATTTCTCGAAAGCTTTGTTGTCTACCTGGGTGACAGCTCCTGTCAAGTCAGACTTGCGCATAGTGCCATAACCTACCACTACGACCTCGTTCAAAGCCTGAGTGTCGGAGTCGAGGGTCACCTTTACTGGCCCGTTACCCACCTTTACTTCCTTATCTTTATAGCCAAGATAAGAAATCAACAAGGTTGCACCTTTGGGAGCATTGAGTGTAAAGTTACCGTCTAAGTCGGTAACGGTAGCCACCTTTGGCGAACCTTTCACACGAACAGTCGCTCCGATGATTGGACCATCGTCTGCGACAACTGTACCTTTAATGTTATTGCTCTGAGCGAATACCCCCCCATATGGGAATATCAGCATGACGATGAGCAATGACAGGTACTTGAAAGCATAACCTGCATGTTTCATGATTAATTGGTCTTTAATTTAATGGTTTATATTTGATTTTCCGCTGCAAAGATAGTCTTTTATTTGTTATGTGTGGTTAATTATTGTGTCATCGGTGTTTCCGTTTGTCTCAATTAGAAACAAAAATGCCAAAATAGAAATAAATATAGGGGATATGCAACATCATATCCCCTTATATTGTTAATTGAGTGTATTTCTGCCGATTCTTTAATGCGACTATGAACGAGATGAATTATTCATAAATGTTCATTTTAGAAAAAGTCTGGAAATATTTGAGACAAGTATTGCGCCATTCCTTGGCATTGTCGAGTTGTACATTCAACAAAGAATCGGTCAGCTGCCATTCTTGTTCGTGCCCTTTCATGAAAGGTTTGGCACTGGTGTGCCAGAAATCACGGTATACCTCTACCATGGCAACGCCCATATTGTATTTCATGCAAAGCTCCTGCCATAGGGTACTGCCGGATTTCATCTTGTAAGTCCAAGGTACATGATGGAACCAAAGGAGATATTCTTCGGGACAGGTCTCAATGTTATCGTACAGGCTGCGGTATGGCTCGGGATATTGACCGACGGCGTCGGTACCCTTGCTCGAACGGTCGAAACCGATGCCATTGGTGTCCGCCTTATGGTAGTAGACAGGGCACCATTCGATAGGATACTCTGCTTTGAAACCATCCGGTTCTGGCCCATAGTGGTGATCGAACTTGAAGATATGGTGCAGACCGAGTGGCATCATATAGTTGACGCAAGCTTCGCGCGATGTCTGCATCATCATCTCTACAGGTTGCGTAAACTTCTCGTCATCGCATCCGTAGGTCTGGACGAGCCATTCGTGGGCTATTAACTCCGATGAAATCGATGGATTCCATGCTAGGCGGCCGAATGCATACCAATTGGCTTGTGAGAATGGATGACCACACCAATTGGCATCGTCACCGATGTTGGCTACTCCTGCGATGCCTACTAATTTCTTTGGAGAAACGTAGCCGAAAAACTCCTTCCACATAGGGGCTAGATAGGTGAGATGCTTTGATTGACCGAGGTATTCCTGGGTTATCTGTAGTTCGGCTATCTGAGGAGTTTGCTTGATTTTGTCGAAGATCGGGGCGTAAGGTTCACGAGGCTGGAAATCGAGTGGCCCGTTCTTGGATTGTAGTATCACATTGTCATGGAATTTGCCGTCCAAATCCTTGAATTCACTTACGGCTTGCTTTACACGATCTTCTCCCTTATGGTTGGCACCATAAACAAAACTTCGCCACATGATGATACCTCCGTATGGCTTCACTGCGTCTGCCAGCATGTTGGCTCCGTCGGCATGTGTGCGATGATAGTCACCAGGACCAGGCTGCCCCTCTGAGTTTGCCTTTACGAGGAAGCCGCCAAAATCAGGAATGGTTTGATAAATCTCCTTTGCCTTTTTCTGCCACCATTGCTGTACCTTCTTGTCGAGTGGGTCTGCTGTCTTGGTGTACCCCAAAGCCATAGGCGAGGCAAAGTTGATGCTGAGGTATACTCGGATGCCATAAGGACGAAGAATGTTGGCGATGACCTTTACCTTATTAATATATTCGGCTGTCATCATCTTGGGCGATGCATTCACATTGTTGAGCACGCTGCCGTTGATGCCCAACGAGGCGTTGGCGCGTGCATAGGTTATGAGACGGTCGTGCAAAGTCTTGCTGATGCTACCGCCCTTGCCGTTCTTGCCGAGCTTGATTTCTTCCCATTTGAAGATGCTTTTGCCGGCATAGCCACGTTCGATGCTACCGTCTAGGTTGTCCCAGTGGTTGAGTATGCGGAGGCTAACCTGTGGCTTATTGGTCTCATCGATGGCTTTCCCAAAATTTTGTTGTTTGCCGCTGCCTGTGTTGTAAGCGTCAGTGTTTTGTAGCCGTGTCAACTCATAGGCACCATAGAGCAATCCGATGGGATTGCTGGCTGTGATGGTTGCCTCATATTCTATGTTGTCTCCTTGGTGGGCAGGTTGAGCCTGGAGGTTGTAGCCTTCGCCTAGTTCTTGGCTCTTGTCTATCTTGAGTGTGACGCTTTTGCCACGCCAATGATTTTCCAGCTCTTTCTGGGCAATCTTTGCCGTTGCATTGCCTGCTAGTTGATTGTTCACTTGGCATGAGTTGGCGTATGGCTTTCCGAGCCAAAGCATAGACCCGTCGCTCTGTGCTGAAGCATGGAGCGAGGCTAGTACCATCATCAATGAAATAAGGTATTTTTTCATATCTTGCGGATTGTTAGTTATTATAACTTATATTTTCAGCTGCAAAGATACGAAAAAATACCTTATTATATATGGTTGCTTGTTTATTTCTTATTTCTCTTTGTTTCAGCATACTCACTAGGCGACATACCATAGTGCTTTTTGAATACAGTAGAGAAGTGGGTTTGGTTGTTGAAACCTACAGAATAGGCCACCTGCGTGATGTTGATTTGTCCCTCGGCAATGAGGCGTGCAGCCTGTTCAAGGCGGATATTGCGGATGAATTCGCCTGCCGACACTCCGGCTATCTCCTTCAGTTTGCGATGAAGTTGGGCACGGCTGATGCCCACCTCCTCGGTGAGTCTCTCCACGCTCAGCTCTGGGTCGGCAAGATGGTCGTTGATATATTTCATCACACGTTCCATCAGGGCATCGTTGTTACCTTTCACTTGAATTTGCTCAATCTTTTCCTTCTGACCTTGCGCACCGCTATATTTACCACGAATGCGGCGCACATTGTCTACCAGATTGTCTATGAGTATGTGTAACTCTTCCATGTTGAAAGGCTTGGCGAGGAATGCGTCTGCTCCTTTACGCAGACCTTCCAAACGATTTTCCACTTCACTCTTCGAGGTGAGTAAGATGACTGGAATGTCGCTTACATTTGAGTTTGCCTTGATTTTCTTGAGCATGGAGATTCCATCCATCTCAGGCATCATCACATCGCTTATCACGAGGTCGTATTTCCCCGTGAGCAACATCTTGAGGCCTTCCTTGCCGTTGCAGGCATGGTCGAATCGATACCAGTCGCTCAATTCTGTCTTGATGTAGTGGGCAATCTCGGTGTCATCATCTACGATTAAGATGGTGAGATTACGGTTGGCTTGTGCCTTTTTGCCGATGAAATCGCTATTTTTTGTATTATCTTTGGTCATTATCTCCTCAGGCTGAAGATGCTTGTTGCCTAATGGAATTCGTACCTCAAAGCAAGAACCTTTCACTCCATCTGTACGGTTATAGGCTTTGATTTTGCCTCCATGCATCTCTACGAATGCACGGCAAAGGTTTAGTCCGATGCCTGTACCCTCGATGTGAAGGTCACTGCCATTGGCACCTTGGTAGAATCGTTCGAAAAGCTTTTCTGTCTTCTCTTCCTTCAGCCCGATTCCTGTGTCCGTCACCTTGATGATGGCTTCTTGCTCGTCCTTGCCCATGATGACGGTGATGTTGCCGCCGTCGAAAGTATATTTCATGGCATTGGATAGCAGGTTGCTGATTACCTTGTCAAAATTGATGCGATCTATCCATACCTTCAATGCTGGAGCTCCCTCCATGCTGGAGTCTTCTTTCAGGCTGAGGCTGATGTCGCGTTCCTTGGCATTGAAGTCGTATAGCGACACAATGCCCCGCAAGAACTCCTTAAGGTCGGTCTTCTGACAGTGCAGATGCATCTGGTTCTTGTCTATCTTTCGTTCGTCGAGTATCTGATTTACAAGGAGTAACAGACGCTGGGCGTTCCGATCGATAGTCTTGATGTCTCGCTGGCTCTCTGGGTCGGTTATTTTGCTCTTCAGCTTGTTAAGTGGTCCCATGATGAGGGTAAGTGGAGAGCGAATGTCGTGGGTGGCATTGATGAGGAACTGCATCTTGGTTTCCTCCAGGTCGGCTTTCCTACGCCGTTCGTAGCTATATATCACATAGATGACGAGCCCTGCGGCGGCAAGGGTGTATATGATGTATGCCCAAATGGATGCATACCATGGGTCGTTCACGTCGATGGTGATGATAGTAGACTGCTTCGAGCAATTGCCATTGCTGGTTGCTCTCACTTCAAGCGTATACTTTCCTGGTTTCAGCTTGTTGAATGATACGGCGTTGGCTCCTTCGCTCGTGCTGTTCCAGTTACCTTCATTGATACGGTATTGGAAGCTGATGTTGTCGGTGTTCTTATAGTTGAGCAGCGAAAATTCCAGCGTGAACGAGTTCTGTGAATATGGTATGGAGAAATGGTCGGAGAAACAGTTGATAGACTTGCCGTCTATGATGAAGTTGGTAAGGTGTACGTTGCCAAGTTCCATCTTGTTCGCTTTAACCACTTCTGGGTAAAAAACAGTGATTCCATCGCTAGTTCCGAACCCAATGAGATCGTTGGTAGTATGCATGACAGATCCCAATACATACTCGCGTGTGGTAAGTCCGTTGCCGTTGATGTGTCCAATGAATTGCTTGTTCTTGCGCTCATATTGCCAAATACCCATCGTGGTGCTTATCCATAGGTCACCTTGGCGGTCTTTTACAATGCTACATACTTGTTTGCCCTTCAATGCCTCGGAGTGAGGAAAAACAGATACTTTTTTCGTGTTGCGGTCGAATAGATATAGTCCTTCTTCTGTACCGATGACGATTCTGTCATTATCGGCTTCGCAGATGCTGTTGGCTTGTTTGTCTTTCAAAATGATGTTTCCACCCAAGTCGTTGAAGCTATATGTCTGGGTGTTAAGGCAGGACACGCCATTTGAAGTTCCTATCCAAAGATGTCCTGTGTGGTCGAGAGCCATACTGCGTACCCAGTCGTTGCAGAGGTAACCTCGACTGCTCCTTTGGCGCATGTTGAGAATCTTCACTTTGCCACTCTTCACATTATATATATATAGTCCTTTGCTGTATACCGAAATGTAGAGGTTGCCCTGGGCGTCGTCTGTCATGCAGTAGATGCCAGCACTTGTAAAACTTAGCTTTTGCAGGTAAGCACCTGTGTTTGGGTCGTATTTATAGAGTGCGCTACCATTGCTTATCCAGTAGTCGCCACTGTGGTCTTTGTAGATGATGCAAGTGCCAGCAGGTGAAGCTGGATGTGCTATAATCTTGCCGGAAGGGTCAAAGCAATAGACACCACTGTTTTGGACAGTGCACCAAGTCTCGCCCTTTTCGCCCGATGCGATGGATGATACACTACTGCCTATGACGTAGTTCTGGGCAGAGAAATTCCATGAGTTGAAAGCCTGCTGTCGCTGATTGAGCAGATAGAGCCCCTTCTTGTAGCAACCTATCCAAAGATTGTTGTCCTTGTCTTCGATGATGTCATTAACAAATGCGGTGGCAAGGTTGAAATTACTGTTGCTGTTTTCCAATTGCTCCACACGGTTGGTTCCCTTCTTGATAACCAAGACTCCATGCTCAGAGGTGCTTATGTAGAGATTGCCCTCGTGGTCGAAGGTGGCATTGTTGATGGTCACGTTGTTGCTATATGCTCCAAAGTTGTAACCAGCATCGGCTATGCGCCCAGTCTGGTAGTCGTAGTAGATGATGCCATACATGCACACGATGAGCATCGCTTGTGGACGATGTTGGATGAAGGCTACGGGCGCACCGTATGGCGACTTGAATTTCTTGCGATACACCTTGCCTTTTTGCTCGATGAATCGGGTAAAGGTAGATAGGTGGCTGCTTTGCCATAGATAGTGGTGCTGGTCTTCGTAGATGTGGGTGAAGAATAAGTCGGAGTCGCGTTCGGCATACTGTCGCTCACGGGTGATCGTGAACTTGTCGTCGGGCGCCTTTTCTACGTTCCCGTTTCTTACAGAATATAGACCGAAACCGGCTGTACCCAATAGAATGTCGCCGCGATGGCTTTCTACCATCGAGTAAATGCGAGGCTTTCTACCATCAGGGAACTTTAAACGAGTAAAATTGTTGGTTTCATAGTTGTAGCGCATCAATCCCTTGGCGCAACCTATCCAAAGGTTTCCCTTCTTGTCGACCAGAAACCCAGAGATGATGTTGTCGGTGATGGAAGTAGAGTCTTTCTCATCGTGCAGGTAATTGGTGAAACGATAGCCGTCAAACTTGTTGAGGCCATATTCTGTGCCAACCCAGATGTAGCCGTACTTGTCTTGCACAATACAGTTGATGAGCGAGCTTGATAGCTTGCCCGAAGTAAAAAGATCGCCGCTGTCTGCCCACAACATGAGCGACAGGAATATAGCGACAATTACTGAAAGACATTGTTTCGTATTTCTCATATTCAATAGTTCGTTTCTATATGTTTCTTTATTTACTAGGTTATATGGCTGCAAAGGTAGCAAAAAAGTCTGAAAGAAACAAATAAAAACGCCATAATATGTTTCGTAGACTTTCGTTTCTTTATCTTTTTCGCCTTATTTCGTGCTATGAGACAAATAGAAATGTTATGGCAACCATTATTAAACCCGTTATTCAGCTGTTTTTCGTATTTTTGCATCGTTGAACAAAGCAAGTAACTAAAGACAAGGTAGAATAACAATGACAAGAAAAGCAATAACATTCATCTCGTTGGCTTTGATGTTGGCTGGAAATATTCAGCTTTCATCAGCCCAAAAGGTATGGAAAGGTACATGGGCTACTGCCGTGGAGTATACGGGGCAGGGGAATATGCCTAAGGAAAGCTTGAGCAACCGCTCGTGCCGACAAATCGTACACGTTTCTTTCGGGGGCAATGTACTCAGGCTGAAACTTAGCAATGAGCAGAGCAAGGAACCTGTAGAGATCAAGTCTGTGTACCTTGCTGATACTGATGACGACTGCAACTGGTTCGTAAAAGGCAAAACCGTGAAATATCTTACTTTTAATGGGCGAAAAAATGTATCAATAGGTCCGGGAAAGTCTCTTTACTCTGATGTCGCTAAGTATCATCTTAAGGCAGGGCAGTGCCTCACAATCACCATAGATTATGGCAAGCAAACACCAGAACATGCGACTTCTCATCGTGGTTCTCGTACTACTTCTTATATAGTCAATGGTTTGCATCGCACGGCGAGACCTATGGATAAGTCGTTTGACGATGGAGAGAAGGTTGACCACTGGTATAATCTCTCAGCCCTTGATGTGATGACCGACAAATCTACGCCTGTTGTCGCTGTCCTTGGCAACTCTATCACCGATGGGCGAGGCAGTACAACCAACATGCAGAATCGTTGGACAGATTTCCTTTCGGATGAGCTCAATGCCGAAAGACCATACGGAGTGCTCAATCTGGGAATTGGAGGAAACTGTGTCGTGGAGGGTGGATTGAGCGAGCCTGCCATGAAACGATTTGACCGAGACATACTAGGGCAGGCTGGTGTCGATAAACTCATTATCTTTGAGGGCACAAATGACATCGGATGCTCCAAGAAGAACTATGAGCATGTGGCTGACACCTTGATAGCATGCTATAAGGTGCTCATCGGTAAAGCCAAGGAAAGGGGTATCAAGGTATATGGAGCTACCATCACACCCACCAAGGGTAATGGCTGGTATTCTTACTGGCATGAGGCAATCCGACAAACGGTAAACGAATGGATAAGGACTAGCAATAACTTCGATGAAATCATCGATTTTGATGAGTTGGTACGTGATCCGAAAGACCCACAACGTTTGAAAGCAGAATATTCCGACGATTGGCTTCACCTCAATCCCAAGGGATACGAGGCGATGGGCAAATACGCCGCAGAGAAACTTAAAGAGAAATAATAAAAACAAAATAATATGGAACAGACATCTGTATCTCAGGAATCCAAGGGATTCTATAAACTGAGTTGGCTACAACGCATTGGCTTTGGTTCGGGTGATTTGGCACAGAACCTTATCTACCAAACTATTTGCATGTATTTGTTGTTCTTCTACACCGACATCTACGGACTCAACCCTGGTGTCGCAGCCACCATGTTCTTGGTGGTGCGTTTGGTGGATGTATTATGGGACCCACTTGTTGGTACCTACGTAGACAAACACAATCCTCGTTGGGGTAAGTATCGTTCTTATCTCATTTTGGCAGGTTTGCCACTTACAGTCCTTGCCATCCTTTGTTTCTGGAATGGTATGGAAGGGCAGACGGACACCATCAAGTTGATTTATGCATACGTCACCTATGTGGGACTTTCCATGCTCTATACATTAATTAATGTGCCTTACGGAGCATTGAACTCTTCATTGACTCGTGATACCGATGAAATCACCATTCTTACAAGTGTCCGTATGTTTATGGCGAATGTAGGTGGTCTCTGTGTCTCGGCAGGAGTGCCTATCTTGGTGGCTATTCTTGCCGCAGCCAAGGATCTTCCTACTGAGATGGCTCTTTTCATGGGCTTGGGTTCTTTGCCGTCGTTCATCTTTATGCCTTTGGTGCCTGCCATCAAAAAGAAGGTGGGAAAGAAGAACATGTTCTATATATTCCTCACTGTGGCCATCATCGGTATGATGATGCTCTATTTCATCAGCAAGATGGGACCGGTGAAGGATAATATCACCCTTGTTTACATCGCTCAGTTCATCAAGTCGACTGGCGTTATCGTGGCAACCGGATATATGTGGGCTTTGATTCCAGAGGTTATCTCCTACGCCGAATATACCAGCGGGAAGCGAATCGCCGGTATAGTGAACGCTTTGACCGGTATATTCTATAAGGCAGGTATGGCTCTCGGTGGCGTGGTTCCTGGTGCTGTGCTCGCTTGGACTGGTTATCAAGCAGCTGCTGCTCAAGAGAGTAATTCTCTCCCTACTGATAGTAACGCTTGGTTTGTTGCCATGCTCATTTATGCGCTCGTGGGTTTTGCCCTCTTGGTGTTCTGTTTCACTCAAACCAAGGAACGTGTGGTGATGGCTGAAAGCGAGACCAAGAATGTGAAGGTTAGTGACCTTTGGACTGAATTCTTCCACAATCGTCCTCTTCGCATCGTTGCTCTCTTCTTCATTACAGCCTTTGCCATGATGTCGGTAGGCAATGCTGCCGGTGCTTATTTCATGAATGATTTGGAACAGCAGAGTGCTCTCGCACAGGAAGGCATTCGTTGGTTGGTTTGTATTATTCCTGCTCTCTTGCTTCTCCTGGCTATGTTCATCATTTCTAAATATGAGCTAACCGATGAGGTTATCGATGACATCAATAAGAAGATTGAGGCGCGCCATCATGCTGAAGCATAGGCGTATAGAAAACAACAATAGATAAAACAGACAAGCAAATGAAAAAAATAATGACTTTGGTTGTGGGCTTATTGCTCACTGGCTCGACTTTCGCTCAGAAAGCTGTAGCACCAGCCCTGTATCCTGCCTTGAAAGATGTGATGGGTAAGTACTTCTTGGTAGGTGCTGCCGTCAATACAGACTTACCTGCGGGACATGACCCTCAGGCGGAGACGTTGGTGAAAAAGCAATTCAATCAAGTGGTTGCAGAGAATTGTATGAAGGGCGAGAAGAATCACCCAGAGGTTAACCGCTTCGATTTTGCCGATGGAGACCAATTGGCTGATTGGGCTCAGAAAAATGGCAAGACCTTGATAGGACATTGCCTGGTATGGCACTCTCAGCCTCCTAAGTGGATGTTTACTGATGCCAATGGCAAGACGGTGAGCCGAGAAACGCTGATTGGGCGAATGTATAACCATATCATGACCGTGGTGACTCATTATAAGGGAAAGGTGAAAGGCTGGGATGTGGTCAACGAGGCAATCGAGGATGATGGCAGCTATCGCCAATCACCTTATTATAAGATAATTGGTCCTGAGTATATCGAACTCGCTTTCCAATTTGCCCATGAGGCTGACCCCAACGTAGAACTCTATCTCAATGACTATTCCATGTCGAAGCCAGGTAAGCGTGAGACTTATTGTAAGATTATCCGCAACTTGAAGGCGAAGGGACTTCGCATTGATGCTATTGGAATGCAGAGCCACAATGGGTATGATTATCCTGATTATACCGAATATGAAAAGAGTATTGAGGCGTTTGCCAACGAGGGCGTGAAGGTGATGCTCACCGAACTGGATATGAACATGCTTCCTAATCCTCAGGGATTCGGTGGAGCCGAGATTAGCCAAAAGTTTGAACTCCAGAAGAAATTCAATCCGTATGTGAATGGACTCGACAAGAAAGCGCAAAAGCTCTTTAACCAACGCTATCTTGACCTCTTCAAGATTGTGGAGCGTCACAAAGATGTCATCAGCCGTGTCACCTTCTGGGGAGTCAACGATGGTCACTCTTGGTTGAATGGATGGCCAGTGCCAGGCAGAACCAACTATCCTTTGCTCTTCGACCGTGACAATCAGCCGAAACCTGTAGTGAAGGATATAGAGAAACTCTTTGAATAAAATGAATTGAATGAAAGAAATGGGCTGAATTGAATCTCGACGGTCGAAGAGAAAGTAAGAGCCCAAAAGTATAACTTAATATAAAGTAACGATGAAAGCAAGATATTTGTTCCCAAAAGATTATATGGCAGACCCATCTGCCAATGTTTTTAACGGTCGATTGTATGTCTATCCTTCCCATGATTGGGATAGTGGCGCAAGTTTTGACGATGATGGCGGTCACTTCCAAATGAAGGATTATCATGTGTTGTCTATGGACGATGTGATGGAAGGTGAGGTGACCGACCACGGCGTGATACTCGATGTCAAGGATGTGCCATGGGCAGAGAAACAGATGTGGGACAACGATGTGGTGGAGAAAGATGGTAAGTATTATCTCATCTTCTCGGCAAAGGATTACAATGGAGTGTTCCATCTCGGTGTAGCTATGGCTGATAAGCCAGAAGGTCCGTTCGTTCCTAACGCAGACCCTATCCGCAAGTCGTATAGCATCGACCCTTGTGTGTTCAAGGATGATGATGGTAAGATTTACTGCTATTTCGGTGGCATCTGGGGCGGGCAGCTCCAGTGGTACAAGGACAACAAGGCACTCAAGGACGAGTATCTCCCGGAGGGCAAGGAAAATCCATTGCCTTCACGTGTAGCTATGATGACTGATGATGTGCAACAGTTTGCCGAGATGCCTAAGCCTGTCATCATCGTGGATGAAGAAGGCAAGGTGTTGCCAGCAGATGACCCACACCGCTTCTTCGAGGCTAGTTGGATGCACAAGTATCAGGGCAAGTACTATTTCAGTTACTCTACTGGCGATACACACCTTCTCTGCTATGCGGTAGGTGACAATCCGTATGGTCCCTTCACTTACAAAGGTGTCATTTTAGAGCCTGTTGTTGGTTGGACCACCCATCACAGCATCTGTGAGTACAAGGGACAGTGGTATCTCTTCCATCACGATTGTGTCCCATCCAATGACACCACTTGGCTTCGCAGCTTGAAGGTCGCTCCTCTCTTTTATGATGAGGAGGGCAACATCTTGCCAGTAAAGACCGATGAATAAGTGCTGGGGTGTTTTCTATGACTTTAGGTTTTAATAGTTTTGATGAATAGTTGATACATTAGTTAATGTTAGTTTAGTACAGAGGCAGCATCTCCGTGAAGGAAATGCTGCTTTTTTGTTAGTTTCTTGTTATTTTTAGTTTATTTCCGTCATATTAAAGGGGAATTGTTATATTTTTGTGTATCTTTGCATCATAAAACCAAAAGAACAATAACTTATGCTAAGATTACTTTTAAGGTTGTGGTGGATGCAACAGCGTCGCAATTTCAGCAAGCGTGATGCCATTGTTGGTGGCTACATCATCTTTCTGTATGTTGTGTTTGGCGCTAGTTTCTTCATTAGTTTTACCGAAAATGGGGGTAGCTTAACTGAAGAGGATTTGTCTGGCACGTTGGGTGCGGGGCTAGTCGTCGGTATGCTTTTGCCCGACATCTTCTTGAAGCTTGTCATGAAGCGCGATATCACCGCTATGGATGACTATGTCAAGTCGCGCCCAGTTCCAGAGTGTATTTGGAATCGTTTCCTGTTGAGTACAAATCTCTTGAGTTTTTGGAATTATGTGATTCCATTGCTCATGCTTCCTGTATTCATCTTCTTGTTGCCTCCCGTTCAGGTGGTGGCTTGTTTTTTCTTGTTGTTGGCGTTTTCCTATGTCGATGGTATCTATGTCACATGTTTTCGCAAGGCTACCGAGTGGATGCTCAAGTGGCCGTTGGTCTTGGGGTGGATAGGGATGCTTGTTGTGCTGGTTGGCTACTTGGTGCTTGCATCCTTTTTCTCGGTTTGGGTGGCATACCTAGGGCTGTTCGTCTTGTCTTTGGCTGTGTTGGCGGGCTTGATGGTTTATCTCTGCAATCTGAAAATATATAATGAGCAGAGCCATAAGAGTTCTAAATTCCGTGGCTTTAACCATGTAGGCTTGTTCAGCTTGCAATATATAGGTACCATGAGAGCCAAGCGAGTGCGCAATATGGTAATCTTGATTACGGCAATATTCCTCTTCGATTCTTATATGTATGCTTTCATGCCGATCGAAGACTCGTCGAATGCCATGCTTTCTTCCACCTATGTTATATATGTGATAGGTGCAGTTTTGCTTCCATCCGTATGTCTTTCGCAATGGACCTTTGGCGTGGAAGCCAATTTCTTTCAAGGCTTGATGACCAAGCCCATCAAGGTAGAGCAATTGCTGCAGAATTGTTTCTATTACTATTCCATTGTGAGTGCAATAGCACTTCTTTTGGTAGTTCCTTTCCTGTTTATTAGCGATGAAATCGGCGTTTCTGTGCTAATAGGAGCATATTGTTTGGCAGTCTTCATCAATCTTTTCAACCTTCCTACTTGCCTTTTCTCCTCTCGATTGGAGATATTCAATAGCTCTTTGTTCAGCATGCAGGGTGCCAACTTGAAAATAAATCTCTATGCCGTGGCATTCTTGTTGCCACTGGGTATATTGGCTGCTATCTATTATTTCTGGGGTGAGATGGTGTGGTGCGTTACTTGCGTGGTGCTCGCACTGGCTAGCATCGCTTCGCATAAGTGGGTGATAGGCAAGGTCGCGGCTTTGTTCTATCGTCGGAGATATGAGCGCATGGAGAAATTTATGGAGAAATAATGAATCAATCAATTAATTAATTAAAATCAGATATGATGGATATTTCAATACAGAATCTTAAGAAAATATATAATGGCAATACAGTGCTCGATATTAAAAAACTAGCCATTTCATCGGGAGAACTGATAGGCTTGGTAGGCAATAATGGTGCTGGCAAGACCACCTTGCTGCGTCTCATCCTTGACCTCATTAGGGCAGATGATGGCTTTGTGGAGAGCAATGGATTGAAGGTCAATGAGAGTGAGGCTTGGAAAGAGTATACTGGAAGTTATATCGATGGTCGTTTCCTCATCGATTTCTTGACACCGGAGGAATACTTCTCCTTCATAGCTGATGTCTACGGCATTGATGATGAAACCATGAAGAGTCGCTTGGCTGCCTTCGAAGGCTTTATGCACGATGAAATCATAGGAACTAAGAAGTATCTCCGTGATTTCTCGCAGGGCAATCGTCAGAAGGTGGGTATCATCGGAGCGATGATTATCAATCCGAAAGTGCTTATTCTGGATGAGCCTTTTAATTATCTAGATCCTTCCTCTCAGATGACTATCGCTCACTTGATTCAACGCATGTGCAGGGAGCAGGGCACTACGGTTATCATCTCCAGTCACAACCTTAACTTCGTCGCCGACATCTCTACCCGCATCTTGCTCTTGGAGAAAGGTCACCTCGTCAAGGACTTGGTCAATGCCGATGGTGCAGCCATAGCTGAGCTCAACGAATACTTCGGCATCCAGGCTGAATAAGCTGCAGGATGTCGTATGTCCTTTTCTGGCAAAGCTCTAATATAGAAGCGGCAATGATGATAACTACCATTATTGCTTCATGTACCTATTTGTTATGCTGTAAGAATATACTTCTTTCGATTTTTTGGCAATTGTCATAACGGCTGCTGGCAATTGCCATATATGTTTTGGCAATTGCCATAAAACTATTTGGCGGCTGCCAAACATTCTGAAGAACTGCTTTCTTCTGCCTTGGAACGAGCTTCCTTCCACCATCAGATATGCTTTCTTCCATCATGTAAAGTGCTTTCTATCATCTTAAGATATACATTCTATAGGTTTGAATGTTGTCGGAAAGGTGCGTTTCTTGTTAATATTTGTGGGATATAATGTAACTAAGGCGAAAAATAAGGTGGAAATGCTTGGCGTTTCCACCTTATTTTATTAAATTTGCACCAAATTAATAACTAACAAAACAACTGAAATATGAATTACAAGAAACTTGCTCTTACTGTTGCGGCGGGAGCTATGGCAACTTCCATGATGGCGCAGTCAGCCCCTCAGCTCAATGCCAACAACATCGACGAAGTAATCAAGGCGATGACCTTGGAGGAGAAAGCCCAGCTCTTGGTGGGCGGTGGCAACGATGGATTCGTGGGCAGTGGTGCTATGCTCGGACACCAGAAGAAGTTTGTGCCAGGAGCTGCTGGAACTACCGTAGCCATCCCTCGTCTCGGTATTCCTACCACCGTACAGTGTGATGGTCCTGCCGGCGTGCATATCGACGCTCACCGCGAAGGTGACAGTCGTAACTATTATGCCACAGGTTTCCCTATCGGTACCTGCTTGGCTTCTACCTGGAACACCGACTTGGTGCGCAAGGTGGGTCAGGCGATTGGTAACGAGACCTTGGAGTATGGCTGCGATGTCGTGCTCGGTCCGGGTATGAACCTGCATCGCAATCCGCTTTGCGGTCGCAACTTCGAGTATTATTCCGAGGACCCTATCGTGACAGGTCTCATTGGTACCGCCTTCGTGCAGGGTGTGCAGAGCCAGGGTGTGGGTGTGAGTGCCAAGCACTTCGCCGTGAACTCCCAGGAGACCGATCGTACCAAGGTGGATGAGCGATTGAGCCAGCGTGCCCTTCGTGAGTTGTATCTCAAAGGCTTCGAGATGATGGTACGCAAGAGCAATCCTTGGACTATCATGTCCTCTTATAACAAGGTGAATGGCGTTTATGCACAAGGCAACAAAGGACTCTTGACCGATATTCTCCGTAACGACTGGGGATATAAGGGTATCGTGGAGACCGACTGGATTGGCAAGCGTTCCGACCTTCCATTGGAACAAGAGGTTGAGGCAGGCAACGACTTGATGATGCCTGGATATCCAGCTCAGGTGCAAGACATCGTGGATGCCGTGAAGAATGGCAAGCTCGACATCAAGGACGTGGATCGCAACGTGCGCCGTATGCTCGAATACATCGTGAAGACTCCTCGTTTTAAGGGATATAAATATAGTGGCGAGCCAGATTTGAAGGCGCATGCAGCCATCACTCGCCAGAGCAGTACCGAAGGTATGGTGCTTTTGAAGAATGACTCGGCTCTCCCTATCAAGGGGTTGAAGACCGTGGCTCTCTTCGGTGTCAACTCTTACGACTTCATGTCGGGTGGCCTCGGCAGTGGTGCCGTCAACGTAGGCTACTCTGTGGATATGGTGACCGGCTTGAAGAACATCGGCGTGGCTACGACTCCTCAGCTCACCGAAATCTATCAGAACTACGTGAAGTATGCCAAGGCAAAGCTCAAGGCGGACAAGAACCCGATGATGTGGTTCCTCGACCAAGGTCAGCCAAAGCTCGATGAAATCGAGATTACCGAGCGTTGTGTGGCTAGCGAGGAGCCAAAGGCAGATGCTGCTATCATCACCATCGGTCGTCAGGCAGGCGAGGGAATGGATCGCCAGATTAATGGCGAGTTCAACCTCAGCCAGACTGAGCAGAATATGATATTCCGTGTATCCGATGCTTTCCATGCCAAGGGCAAAAAGGTTATCGTCATCATCAACTCGGGTTCTGTGATGGAGACAGCCAGCTGGAGAGACCGTGTGGATGCCATCCTCGTGGCTTGGCAGCCTGGTATCGAGGGCGGTAACTCTGTTGCCGACATCTTGACGGGTAAGGTAAATCCATCTGGTAGATTGACCATGACTTGGCCTATCGCTGCAACCGACCATCCTTCTACCGCCAACTTCGCCAAGGATTACGACATGTACACCTATAAGAACTTGGAGGATTGGAGCAAGGGCAACATCAAGGGTTACGACTATAGCAACCACGAGGAGGACATCTACGTGGGCTATCGTTACTTCGATACCTTCAAGAAG
>ERZ808240.687-NODE-687-length-43293-cov-50.644294_pt1 | contig 43293 bp, 33 predicted proteins | sample MGYA00521084_ERZ808240 | MGnify/ENA primary metagenome ERZ808240 (study PRJEB31516, sample SAMN03275571) | gut metagenome | biome: mammalia-associated habitat; material: feces | host: Papio cynocephalus | place: Kenya | collected 2012-08-06 ...
GGTATATCGCAACACAATATACCCTTTATCGCAAAATTACCCCACGCAAATCTTGGCGCGACCGACAAAAAACGTCATTTTCGCGTTCTATTTCAACTGAAATCCGTGACAAACTTTTGCACCAAAAAACAGGACAACTGATTCGTGGGATAAACTTTCGAGTAACCGAGAATAATACTTTCCGCCAGCTTGACCCTATCCACGCTGGCTGCCGCCCGTAAGCTTTGAGCCGACTGCACCTTATTATATATTGGCTTACATTCAAGCCCAACGCAAGGGCCCCATCACTCCAAATTCCGGAAGACTCGCAAATTATCCCTCTTGAGGTAGTGGCGGACCAAAAATTAGAATTTGGTTGTCATTAATGATTTGTTTTCAACTATTTGTTGTAACTTTGCACAAATTAGGCGAGAATGGGCACTCAGGTGCGAAATCAACAATGTTCAATTCGCGCGTTGCACACAGCAAGGCCTCCAATTGAGACGACCACTGATTGCCCAATGAGCATAGCCATTAATAGTAAATCAACAAATAACAAACAAAAATGGGATTATTAACAGGTAAGACAGCCATTATCACAGGTGCCGCACGCGGCATCGGTAAGGCTGTTGCTATGAAGTTCGCCTCAGAGGGCGCTAACATCGCATTCACTGATCTTGTGCTCAACGACGACATGGCCGCTGGCCTGGAGGCTACACGCAAAGAGATTGAGGCTCTCGGTGTCACCTGCCGTGCTTACGCAGGCAATGCTGCCGACTTCGAGGAGACCGACAAGGTCGTCAAGCAGATCCACGCCGATTTCGGGTCGGTGGACATCCTCGTCAACAACGCTGGCATCACCAAGGACGGCCTGATGCTCCGCATGAGCGAGGCACAGTGGGATGCCGTGCTGAACGTCAACTTGAAGTCTGCGTTCAACTTCATCCACGCTTGCTCACCCATCATGCTGCGCCAGCGCAGCGGCTCCATCATCAACATGGCTTCGGTCGTGGGTGTGCACGGCAATGCCGGACAGTGCAACTATGCAGCCTCTAAGGCTGGCATGATCGCCCTGGCCAAGTCTATTGCCCAGGAGCTCGGCCCCAAGGGCATCCGCGCCAACGCTGTGGCTCCTGGCTTCATCGAGACAGCCATGACCGCCCAGCTCCCTGAGGAGATCCGCAAGGACTGGATGAAGAAGATTCCTCTTCGCCGTGGCGGCAAGCCCGAGGACATCGCTGACGTCTGCTGCTTCCTCGCTTCTGACATGGCAAGTTATGTCAGTGGCCAGGTCATCCAGATAGATGGTGGCATGAACATGTAATTAGCGCGATAGCGTTTCAGATGCAGGTAGTTTACGAAGACAACCACATCATTATCGTTTACAAGGAGAGTGGCGAGATCGTCCAAGGCGACAAGACTGGCGACACGCCACTCTCCGAAACGGTAAAGGATTACATCAAGACGAAGTACAACAAGCCGGGCAATGTGTTTCTGGGTGTGGTGCATCGCCTGGACCGTCCTGTGGCAGGACTGGTCATCTTTGCCCGAACAAGCAAAGCCCTCACACGGCTCAACGCCATGTTTAAGAATGGCGACATACACAAGACATATTGGGCCATCACCAAGAATGTTCCACCAGCAGTTGAAGGAACGCTTGTCAACTGGCTGACACGCAACGAGAAACAGAACAAAAGTTACGCTTATGAGCGGGAGGTGCCAGGAGCCAAAAAGGCAGTGCTGTCCTATCGCGTCATCGGGCACACGGCCAACTACCAGTTGCTGGAGGTACACCTCATGACGGGTCGCCACCACCAGATACGATGCCAACTGGCACACATGGGATGCCCCATCAAGGGCGACCTCAAGTATGGTGCCAAGCGCAGTAATCCCGACGGTAGCATATCGCTGCTTTCACACGCAGTAGACTTTGAACACCCTGTTTCCCACGAGCGGATATGCCTCGTTTCACCCCTTCCCGACGATCACCTATGGCACGACATCGCTGAATCCGTGGGAAGTTAACTTTCTATCCTACACGCCATGAGCAAGACCCATAAGAGAATAGGTATTGTTTTGCTGACACCTCCGGTGTTGGTGGTCTTGCTTTTTGCGCTTTTTTATTTTCCCCCTTTCCAGAACTGGGCCGTCCGGCAGGTGTCGGCTTATGCCTCCAGGCAGATGGGCATGGACATTCACGTGGGGCATGTCCACCTGGCATTTCCGCTTGACCTGTCGATGGAGGAGGTGCGTGTGCTTCAGCCCAACGACTCACTGAAAGGCGTCACCGACACCGTGGCCGACATCCGCTCACTGGTGGCCGACGTACGGTTGTGGCCCCTGTTGCAAAAGCAGGTGATGGTCGACGAACTGTCGTTTGAGCAGATGAAGGTCAACACGGCCAACCTGGTACACACGATGCGCTTCAAGGGCCAGATAGGCCAGCTGCGGCTGCAGGCCCATGGCATCGATCTCGCCAAGGAGCATGTCCATATTGACAACGCCCTTTTGGCCGATGCAAAGATTGACCTCGCACTGAGCGACACCGTGCCCGAGGACACCACACCCAGTCAAAACTTCTGGAAGATTGACCTTAGGCAACTGCGGTTGAGACAGACCGGCTTCACCCTCCACATGCCTGGCGACACGCTCTCCGTGAGCGCCACGTTTGGCGACACGCGGGCGGAGCAGGCCCATCTTGACCTGTACAGGAATCTATACACGGTCCGTCATCTCGACTGGCGAGATGGTGGCCTACAATACAGCCAGAACTTTGTACCAAAAGCTGAAGGTCTTGACTTTAACCATCTGTTGCTCAATCGGTTAAACATCAAGGCCGATAGCTTTTATTTCTGTGATTCAAAACTGAATGTCAAGATTCGGGCTTGCGACTTCCGTGAGAAGAGTGGGCTGCGCGTTGACAGTCTGCGTGGCGGTTTCGCGATGGACAGCACACACCTCGACCTGTCTGACCTGCGGTTGCGCACACCAGAGTCGGACCTCACAGTGGACTTCGGCATGGACCTCAACGCTTTCGACGAGAAACATCCGGGCAAACTCAATGCCACCGTCCACGGACATGTGGGCAAACAAGACATCTTGACCCTGGCGGGCAAGAATCTTCCGCGTGAGCTGGCCCGCCGTTGGCCCAGCTATCCGCTGGCCATCGATGCGGTGGTGCGCGGCAACATGCGCAAGATGCACCTGTCGGGGCTCCGTGTAGCTTTGCCCACGGCCTTCCGCATCAGCGCAGATGGCTTTGCGGCCAACCTCACCGCCCCTGACCTCCTGAAGGCTGACTTCACCCTCCGGGCGCGCACCTATGATCTCAGTTTCCTTACGGCGCTGCTTGACCGCGACATCATGCGGACCGTACATGTGCCACGGGGCATAGCCTTGGATGGCAAAATACAGGTTAACGGCAGCGATTACCGCACCCGTTTTGTGGCGTCGCAGGGTGGGGGCTCCCTGCGGGGCACAGCCCAGTTTGACGCTCGCCGCATGGCTTATGCCGCCCGCCTGGAGGCGGTCAGGCTGCCACTGCAGCATTTCCTCCCCAAGATGGGACTGCGCCCGTTCTCCGGCTCCCTGTCGGTCAAGGGTGAGGGCACGGACATTCTGTCGCCCAAGACCCGATTGCAAGCGGAAGCACACCTACGCCAGTTTGGTTACGGCAGCTACAATCTCGACAACCTGTCGGCGAGGGCATCCGCCCGCAACGGACGACTTCATGCCGACATCAACTCGCGCAACCCGCTCTTCCAAGGGCTCATCAACTTGGATGCGCTGGCCACGGGCCGACAGATGCGCGCCATGGTGTCGGGCGACTTGCATCATCTCGACCTCTACAACCTGCGCATTGCCGACAACCCACTCACCCTATCAGCCTGCGCCCACGTTGACTTAGCCACGGACCTCAAGCATTTTTATCTCGTGAGGGGCATGGTCAGCGATGTCACGGTGCGCGATGCGAAGACCTGTTACCGTCCAGACGATGTGCTGCTCGACGTGCTGACACGCGCCGACACGACCCACGCCGTGGTCGACTGCGGCGATTTCCACCTCGACATGGACGGCCGTGGTGGCTACGAGCAGTTGCTCAGGCGTTGCAACCGCTTCGTGGCCGAGGTGCAAGGTCAGCTGAAGAATCGTCATATCGACCAGGTCAGCTTGCGCAAGCGGCTCCCTGACGCCCGGCTATACCTGTCGTCGGGCAAGGACAACATGGTATGCAGATTCCTGAAGCGCTATGGCTATGAGCTCAACAATGTGTTTGTCAACATGACATCGTCACCCCTGACTGGGCTCAATGGTGACTTGAGCATCGACTCGCTGGTGCTCGACAGTTTCCAGATAGACACCGTCCGGTTGCACATCCAGTCGGACGAGAGCAACATGGCTTACTCGCTTCACGTGCAAAACGGGAAGGACAACCCTAAGTACATCTTCAACGCCTTTGTCGATGGAGGGCTCAACGAGCGAGGCACCTTTCTCAAGACACGCATCTATGACTGGAAAGACAGCCTGGGCGTGAGCCTCGCCCTGCAGGGATCCATGCAGCCCCATGGTGTCAGCTTGCACATCTATGGCGACGACCCCGTGCTCGGCTACAAGCGCTTTGCGGTCAATGACAGCAACTATGTCTATCTGGGTGATGACAGGCGCATCCGCGCAGACATGAGACTGCGTGCCAAGGACGGCATGGGCATACAGATCTACACCAACAATGAGAACACTGAGGCGCTGCAGGATGTGACCGTCAGCCTGCATCAGTTTGACATCGGAGATGCCTTGGCCATGATTCCCTTCACGCCCGATATGAGTGGCATTCTCGACGGCGACTTCCACCTTGTGCAGACACCTGAGGAACTGACGCTTTCCTCGACGGTAGATGTGGACAACCTCATCTACGAGGACTGTCCGATGGGCGACGTGGGAGCTGAGTTCACTTATCTGCCGAAGGCCGACGGTAGCCACTATGTCGACGGATTCCTTACACGTGAGGGCGAGGAGATCGCCTCCCTGAGTGGTTCCTACAAGTCGGAGGGTCCGGGCTATCTGGATGCCGCCTTGGGACTGGAACGACTGCCGCTCGACATGGCCAATGGCTTCATACCTGACCATATCATCGGACTCAGGGGTTACGCCGAGGGCAACCTGACGGTGAAGGGGGCGCTCAGCCAGCCCGATATCAATGGAGAGGTGATTCTCGACTCGGCCTACATCTACAGTGAACCTTATGGCGTGGAGATGCGTTGCGCCGACGATCCGCTGGCCGTCACAGGCAGCCACCTGGTGTTTGAAAACTATGACCTCTTTGCCAACAACGGGTCGCCGCTCACCATCCAGGGATCACTCGACTTCTCCAACACGAGCGACATGAACCTCGACTTGCGCATGCGGGCGGACAACTATCTGCTCATCGACGCGAGGGAGACGGCGCGCTCGGAGGCCTATGGCAAGGCTTATGTCAATTTCTACGGCATGATGCGAGGAGCGCTCGACAACCTCTCGATGCGCGGCAAGCTGGACGTGCTGGGTACCACCGACTTGAAGTACAATCTGAAAGACTCGCCCTTGTCCACCGACAACCAACTGGAGGGACTGGTTGAGTTTGCCAATCTCAATGACACCACCGCGGATGCCATCAGCCGTCCGCCGCTGACCGGCTTCAACATGGATCTCTCGGTCAGCATAGATGATGGCGCACACGTTGACTGTTACCTCAATGCCGACCATTCCAACTATGTCGATATCATCGGCGGCGGTGACTTGCGGTTGCAATACAATCCCGTGGATGAGATCGTGCTCCGCGGACGTTACACCATAGGCAGTGGTGAGATGAAGTATGCATTGCCCGTCATACCGCTCAAGACTTTCACCATACAGGATGGCAGTTACATCGAGTTCAAGGGCGACCCCATGAACCCGACGCTCAACATCACGGCCACCGAGACCACGAAGTCGACGGTCGGCGGGTCGTCGGGTGACGGACGCAGCGTGGAGTTCACGTGTGGCGTGGTGGTCACCAAGACGCTCAATGACATGGGACTGGAGTTCACCATCGACGCTCCGGAGGACATGACCATCCACAATCAGCTACAGTCTATGTCAAAGGAGGAACGCGGAAAACTTGCGGTGACCATGCTCACCACAGGCATGTATCTTGCTGACGGCAACACCAGCAACTTCACAATGAACTCCGCGCTCAGCGCGTTCCTCAACAGTCAGATCAACCAGATATCAGGCAAGGCCCTGCAGTCGCTGGATGTGAGCTTTGGTGTGGAAAACAGCTTCGGGAACAACGGTTCGCTCCACACGGACTACAATTTCAAGTTTGCCAAGCGGTTCTGGAACAATCGGCTCCGCATTGTCATCGGAGGCAAGCTCTCGACGGGCAGTGATGTGCAGATGCAGGATGAGACGTTCTTCGACAACGTGACCTTTGAGTATCGTCTCAGTCCCACGTCCAACAAATACCTGAACCTCTTCTATGAGCGCGACAGCTACGACTGGCTGGAGGGTAGCGTCAGCAAGTTTGGCGGCGGCTTCATGTGGAAACGCAAGGTTCGTCACTTCAAGGACTTGTTCCGGTTCAAGGATCCGCAAGAGGTCATCCCGCAGACACCGAAAGACTCCACTAAGACAGTAAAGAATTAAGCGAATGAAGACACACACACTGCTTCTCATCATTGTGATGACCGGCATGTTGGCGGCTTGCTCCACCACCAAGAACATTCCCGAGGGCGACCAGTTGTATACTGGACTGGAGACCACCCGGTACAAGACGCCTGAGAAAAGTGTCCACTATGCCGCCATTCAGGAAGAACTGGATGCGGCGTTGGCCACGGCACCCAATGGGGCCCTGTTTGGCAGCAGCAGCGTGCGCTCACCTTTCCAAGTGGGGCTGTGGGTGTGGAATGCCTTTGCCAATGACAGCACGGGCTTTGGCCGGTGGATGCTGAAATCGTTTGGGTCGAAGCCTGTGCTGATGAGCTGGGTCAACCCTGAGCTGCGCGCCTCTGTGGCGAAGGAGGTGTTGCGGGCCCATGGCTATTTTCATGGCAACGTGACTTACCAGGTCAAGACCATGCGCAACCCGAAGAAGGCTAAGATAGCTTATACGGTCGATGCCGGACATCTCTACACCATTGACTCATTGAGCTATGTGGGGTTCCCCGCTCAAGCCGACAGCATGATAAATGCCACCTTGGCTGATGCCAAAATCAAGGCGGGAGATCCCTTTGATGTCTCCACGCTCGATGGTGAGCGCGCTCGCCTCAGCAACCTTTTTCGCAATCATGGGTATTTCTATTGGCAACCTTCCTACGCCTCTTATCTCGCTGACACATTAAAGTCGCCGGGTAAGGTGCAGTTGCGCCTGCAGCAAATAGAGAACCTTCCCGAGAAAGCCAAGCGCCCATGGTATGTCGGCAATGTCAGCATCGACCTAAGGCAAAACTACATGGACGTGTTGACTGATACCATTCGCCGTGGTCACCTGTCCATTAACTTCCGCGGACGGAAACCCAAGCTTCGTGTGCCGGTCATCTTGCAAGGCATGAAGCTCAGGCCCCGCCACCTCTATAGCTACGACGATCACCAGCAGAGCGTGGCCAACGTGACCAGCACAGGCCTCTTCAGTCTGCTGGATTTCACGTTCACACCGCGTGACACGATGACGACCAGTGACACGCTTGACTTGCGTATCAATGCCATTCTCGACAAGCCCTATGATTTCTACGTGGAAGGAAACGTCATCGGAAAGACCAACAACCGCCTCGGGCCGGGCCTCGTCGTGGGTTTCACCAAGCGTAATGCCTTCCGAGGTGGCGAACTGCTCGACATCAATCTCAAGGGAAGCTACGAGTGGCAGACTGCCCATCAGGGCGAACACACATCGTCGAAGTTCAATAGCTATGAATATGGCATCGATGCTTCCGTGAAGTTTCCGCGGATGGTGGTTCCCTTTGTCGATTTTTTCCGCAATCGCCTGTCTCGCCACTATCGCCTTCGCCGCTTCTACGCAGTGCCGACGACCACGCTCAAGGTGTCGTCGGACATCATCAGCCGCGCCAACTATTTCAAGCGCCACATCGTGTCGGGCGAGTGGACTTATGGAGTACAGACGTCGGCCACCAGTCGCCACCAGTTTAGCCCTTTGGTTTTCTCCTACGAATACATGCGCAGTTCCACAGCGGCTTTCGACTCGGTGCTCAACGCCAACCCATACCTCTACTACACGATGCAGGACCAGTTTGTGCCCAAGATGCAATACACATACACCTACTCCAGCACATCCGACAAGCTCAACCCGATACGCTGGCAGACCACGGTGAGCGAGGCTGGCAACCTGCTGTCGCTCTGTTACATGGCCGCCGGCAAGAAGTGGGGCAAAGAGGGCAAGGAAATGTTCAACAATCCTTATGCGCAGTTTCTCAAGTTGGAGACCGACCTGGTGAAGACATGGCGGCTTGGTGAGCATAGCTCATTGGTAGGACACGCCAACTTAGGTGTCATCTGGGCTTTTGGCAACTCAAACACTGCCCCCTATACAGAACAGTTTTATGTGGGCGGAGCCAACAGCATACGCGCCTTCACGGTACGCTCCATCGGACCGGGACGCTACCATAATCCTGCATCGGCCGATATCTATTATCTCGACCAGACGGGTGACATCAAGTTTCAAGCCAATCTTGAGTATCGACCGAGATTGTTTGGAAACCTTTATGGCGCCCTCTTCCTCGATGCGGGCAATGTGTGGAGCATGCACGACGGACAGCGCGACGGAGTTAAGTTTGAGATGAAAAACGCCTTGAAGGATCTGGCGCTCGGCACGGGCGTGGGTATCCGTTACGACTTGGATTTCCTCGTCATCCGACTTGACTGGGGTATTGGCCTGCACGTCCCCTATAAGACCGGCTTCTACAACGTGGACAGTTTCAAGGACAGCCAAAGTTTGCATTTCGCCATCGGATACCCGTTCTGACACCACGGGCATGTTACGTTGTTTTCTGAAAATCCAACATGACAACAGCCTCTTTCGGCACAGATTTTGATTCACCAAAGTAAGATTGGTTAACAAATTACGTGGCACGCACGTCAATGAATAGAAAGGAATCGACATTAAATATTTAAAGAACGCATAGAAATGGATAAAAAAGAGACACCGGTCTTGCTGCTCACGGGTTACCTGGGCAGCGGAAAGACCACATTGCTTAACCGCATCTTGGCCAATGAGAAGGGCATTCGCTTTGCCGTAATTGTCAACGACATCGGCGAGGTGAACATCGACGCCAGCCTCATACAGCAAGGTGGCGTGGTGGGGCAGGGCGACGACAGCTTGGTGGCCCTGCAGAACGGTTGCATCTGTTGCACGCTGAAAATGGACTTGGTGAAGCAACTCAACGACTTGATCAACACCTGCCAGTTTGACTACATTGTCATTGAGGCCAGCGGCATTTGTGAGCCTGCGCCCATCGCGCAGACCATTTCCACCTATCCGCAGATGATAGCGCCGGAGGCACTCAAGCACGGAGTGGCGAGGCTTGATGCCATTGTCACCGTGGTCGATGCTTTGCGCATGCGGGATGAGTTTGGGCTGGGTGACCAACTCAAGGATGATCATGAGGAGGAAGACCTCGCAAGCCTGGTCATCCAGCAGATCGAGTTCTGCAACATCATCTTGCTCAACAAGGCTGACATGATTTCCAAGGAGGAACTGGCTCATCTGAAGGGCATCATCCATGAGATTCAGCCTAAGGCACAAATCTATGAGTGCAACTATGGTGACGTGGAGCTTGACAAGATTCTCAACACCCATTCCTTCAACTTCGAGAAGGTCGCCACGTCGGCACGATGGATTGAGGCCATGGAGGATGAGGACGACGAACTGGAGAATGAGGAGTCGGGCGAAGCATTGGAGTATGGCATCCAGACCTTCGTCTATTATCGCCGCCCGGCCATGAACCTTGCCAAGTTTGATGAGTTTGTGTCGACCAAGTGGCCGCGCAGCGTCATCCGCGCCAAGGGCATGTGCTACTTCCGCGATGAGCGCGACACCTGTTACCTCTTTGAGCAGAGCGGCAAGCAGTTCAACATTACCAATGCAGGCCAGTGGTACGCCACCATGCCTGCCGACGAACTGGAACAATTCCTTGAAAAGAATCCTGGTGCCAAGAAAGACTGGGATGAGAACTATGGCGACCGCATGCAGAAGATTGTCTTCATCGGGCAAAACATGGATCGCAAAGAGATTGAGGCGGAACTCGACAAGTGTCTCGAAGACTGATTACCAACAAGGCGGACGTAGCTTCCTTCCATAACGCGCCAAGGATTCCTTATGGGTGAAAGCGGACGTTGTCAATATCATAAGACACATATAGCGAGGCAGATACGGAGAGTGGTTACATCTTCGCATCTGCCTTTTTCGTTATCCACTGTTTTTTATATCGTTATGGTGGTAATTTATAGAATCCGCCTTATAGCTTTCCCTGCTCTCCGAGATAACTGTCCTTGAAGCCGAGGAAGTAGAGTATGCCGTCGATGCCCATGGTGTTGATGCTTTGCCGGGCGTTGGCCACCACGCGCGGCTTGGCGTGGAAGGCTATGCCCAGTCCGGCTTCGCTGATCATGGGCAGGTCGTTGGCACCGTCACCCACCGCGATGGTCTGCGCGAGGTTGACCTTTTCCACTTGGGCGATGAGCTTGAGGAGTTCCGCCTTACGGTGCCCATCCACGATTTCGCCCACATAGTTGCCTGTGAGCTTTCCGTTCTCGTCAATCTCCAGTTCATTGGCATAGACGTAGTCGATGCCGTATTTACGCTGCAAGTATTCTCCAAAATAAGTGAAGCCACCACTGAGGATGGCAATTTTGTAACCACAAGTCTTCAAGACGCTCATCAGCCTGTCGGTTCCCTCGGTGATGGGCAGTTGCTCGGCAATCTCCTTCATCACGCTGACGTCGAGGCCCTTGAGCAGCGCCACGCGCTCCTTGAAGCTCTCCTTGAAGTCGATTTCCCCACGCATGGCACGCGCGGTGATGGCTTTCACCTGATCGCCCACCCCGGCCCGCTGGGCCAGTTCGTCGATACACTCCGTCTGGATGAGCGTCGAGTCCATGTCGAAGCAAATCAGCCTTCTCATCCGTCGGTACATGTCATCGTGCTGGAACGAGAAGTCGACAGCCATTTCCTGCGACATACTCATCAGTTCGGTCTGCAGGGCGGCTCTGTCAGCGGGGTTTCCGCGAAGCGAGAACTCTATGCAAGCCCTCACGTTGCGTTCCGGTCGCTTGATGCTCATTCTGCCCGTCAAGCGGAGGATGGAATCGATGTTGAGCCCCTGTTCGGCAATGATTTTGGTCGTTGCGGCTATTTGCCGCGCCGAGAGCGAGCGCCCGATAACCGTCAGGATGTATCGGTTCTTCCCCTGTCGGTTGACCCAATTCTCGTACTCTTCATCGCTGATGGGCGAAAAACCGATGTTCACGCCCAGTTCTGTGGCCTTGAAGAGCAGTTCCTTCATCACCTGCCCCGAGTGGATTTCGTCGAGGCGCATCAAGATGCCGAGCGACAATGTGGAGTGGATGTCAGCCTGTCCGATGTCGAGCACCTGCGCGCCATACTTGGCCAAGATGCTCATGACCGACGCCGTGAGACCCGGCCTGTCTTGTCCCGTGATACTGATTAATATCTGTTCCTCCTTATCTGCCAATTGTTCCATGTGTAGAAATCCTTCAATATTGCGGTGCAAAGGTAGTCTTTTTCTTCCTTATTTCGCCCACAATTCGAGAAAAACGCCACTTTTCCCCATGTCAATTCAGTTTTTCTATATAACTTTGCAGTATACATATATTATTTATCCAGAAAACAGAAGAACAGAAAATGCACCACTTGATAAGCGTCTTCCTGCCCTGCGGGGCGCAGGAGGAAACCGAGCGCAACCGCCAGTGTCTCGAACAAGACATCGTGGCCGACGTGACATTCGTTTCGACCGGCATGACCGAGAGTGCCACCTGGCGCGCCATCGCCACCCAAGCCACAGCCCCCTACACCCTCGTTTACCTCAACCGCCAATTCATACAGTTGGGCTATCTGGCCCTGGAGCGCATGATCACTGTGGCCGAGATGACAGGCGCTGGCCTGCTCTACGCCGACCACTATAAGATGACTGCGGACGGACATCGCGTCGAGGCACCCACCATAGACTACCAGCAGGGCAGTTTGCGCGACGACTTCAACTTCGGAAGTGTGGTGCTCTTGCGCACGGATGTCTTGCGGCAGACCGCCCAACAGATGACGACTGATTACCATGCGGCCGGTTTCTATGACTTCCGCCTGAGGCTCTCGCAACGCCACACCCTCGTCCACATCAACGAATACCTCTACTCCGAGGTGGAGCTCGATACCCGCAAGACCGGCGAACGGCTCTTCGACTATGTGGATCCGAAGAACCGCGACTCGCAGATAGAGATGGAGCGCGCCTGCACCGAGCACCTGAAGGCCGTGGGAGCCTACCTCGCCCCCGGCGACATCCGGCCGACATGCGTCGACGAGGGCTCGTTCCCCGTTGAGGCCAGCATCATGATTCCCGTGCGCAATCGCATCCGGACCATCAAGGATGCCCTCGAGAGCGCCCTCAGCCAAAAGACCGACTTTGCCTATAATGTCTTTGTCGTAGAGAATGGCCCCGAGTGTCACTCCACCGACGGCACCACCGAGCTGGTGGCCGAGATGGCCCAGAAGGATGCGCGCATCATCCACCTCGTGACCGACCGCCGCGACCTCTGCGTGGGAGGCAGTTGGAACCTGGCGGCCCACGACGCCCGTTGCGGACGCTTCATCGCCCAGCTCGACTCCGACGATGTCTACGCTGACGAGCACACGCTGCAGAAGATTGTCGATGCCTTCCACGCCCAACAGTGCGCCATGCTCATCGGCGCCTACACGCTGACCGACATCCACCTCAACATCCTGCCTCCGGGTGTGATCGCCCATAAGGAATGGACACCCGAAAACGGTCGCAACAACGCCTTGCGCATCAACGGCCTGGGTGCGCCGCGCTCGTTCTTCACGCCCGTGTTGCGCGAGATCAACCTGCCCAACGTCAACTACGGCGAGGACTACGCCTTGGGCCTGGCCATCAGCCGCGACTACGCCATCGGCCGCATCTATGAGCCACTCTACGACTGCCGTCGCTGGGACGACAACTCTGACGGCAACCTGAGCATCGAGAAGGAAAACCGCAACAACATCTATAAGGATCGCATGCGCACATGGGAGCTCATGGCGCGCATCGCCAAGAACCGCAAACAACAAGCATGATGAGACTGCGCAACACATCGCCTTGGGCTTGGATACCCACTCTCTACTTTGCCGAGGGACTGCCCAACGTGCTGGTGACCGTGGTCTCCGTGACCATGTACATGCAGATGGGACTGACCGACACGGAGATAGGCCTCTACACCGGTTGGCTCCAGTTGCCGTGGGTGCTCAAGTTCATTTGGAGCCCCTTTGTCGACCTTTACCGCACCAAGCGTTGGTGGGTGACACTCATGCAGGTGCTCCTCGGCGCCTCGTTGGCTGGCATTGCTTTTTCGCTCAACACCGCCCTGTGGTTTCAGGGCACGATGTGTTGTCTCTTCCTCATGGCTTTTCTCAGTGCCACGCACGATGTGGCAGCCGACGGCTATTACATGCTTGAGCTCGACGAGCACCAGCAGAGTCTCTTTGTGGGCATCCGCAACACGTTTTACCGCATCGCTGTCATCTTCGGACAGGGCGTGCTCATCTCCCTTGCGGGGCTGTTGCAACGCTACGTGAGCGACGACAAGGCCTTCACCTGGAGCCTCATCTTCTATGGACTGGCGGCACTGTTCATCATGCTCTGGCTGTGGCACGGTTACGTATTGCCCCACGCCCAGGCCGACGCCGACCGTCCGTCGAGCGCCGGCGAAGTGTGGCAGGGGCTCAAGGACACGCTCGTGAGCTTTGTCACCAAGGTGCCCTGGCGCTCGTTCGTCTTCGTCCTCCTTTTCCTCTTGTTCTATCGCTTCCCCGAGGCGTTGCTGAGCAAGATGACCGCCACCTTCCTCCAGCGGCCCGCCAGTGAGGGCGGCCTGGGCCTGACGCCCATCGAGTTTGGCGTGGCCAATGGCACGGTGGGGCTCATCGGCCTCCTTGGCGGCGGCATCGTAGGTGGATGGCTCGCCTCGCGCGATGGTCTGAAGCGTTGGTTGTGGCCGTTTGTCTGCGCCATCACCCTGCCCGACCTGGTCTATGTCTACATGAGCTACGCCCTGCCGTCCAACCTTGTGCTCATCAGCGCGTGCCTCTTTGTGGAGCAGTTTGGCTACGGCCTGGGCTTCACGGCGCTCACCCTCTACATGCTCTATTACTCACAGGGACGCTACAAGACCTCCCACTATGCGCTCTGCACTGCCATCAGCTTCTTGGGACTGATGCTGCCGGGCATGGCCAGTGGTTGGCTCAAGGACCTGTTAGGCTACCAGCATTTCTTTGTCGCCGTGATGGTGTTCTGCGTCATCACGTTCGCCGTGACAGCGTTCATCAAGCTCGACCCGGCCTTTGGCAAGAAGGAATAGGCCGCACACGGGGCACAGCAACCCATAACAGAAACATACAACAAAAAGCAAAGATTAATCATGATATTGATAGCAGACAGCGGTTCGACCAAGACCGACTGGGCGCTGGTGGACAATCACCACGCCGTCAGAGAGATCAAGACCAGGGGGCTCAATCCCTTCCAGGTGAGTGAAGAAGAGATAACTGAAGAGATCCGTTCGGAGCTGTTGCCTCACCTGCCGACGAGCATTGTCGACGCTGTCCACTTCTACGGTGCGGGCTGCACGCCCGAGAAGCAACCCCTTGTGGAGCAGGCGCTGCGATCCGCGCTCACGGTCAACGGCACGTGCACCGTGGCATCCGACATGCTGGGGGCAGCCATCGCCGTCTGCGGTCATGAGCCCGGCATCGCCTGCATTCTCGGCACCGGCAGTAACTCGTGTGCCTACGATGGTGAGCGCATCGTGAAAAATGTGTCGCCCCTGGGCTTCATCCTGGGCGACGAGGGCAGCGGCGCCTCGATGGGCAAGTATCTTCTGGGCAACATCCTGAAGCGCCAATGGCCAGAGGGCATCATCCGACGGTTTGACGAGAAGTACGGGCTGACCGCCGCCGACATCATCGAGCGTGTCTATCGCCAGCCTCGTCCCAACACGTTCCTGGCCTCGTTCATGCCCTTCCTCGAGGAAAATCTCCAGGAGCCTGTCGTCTACGGATTTGTGAAAGACAACTTCCGTTCCTTCCTGCGCCGCAACGTGCGGCAATATGACGGCTGGGACCGCTTGCCCATCGGTTTCAATGGCAGCATCGCCCAGATCTATCGCAAGCCGCTGGAAGAGGCGTTAGCCGAGGAGGGCATGCGCCTCGGACGCATCGTCAAGGCACCCATGGAGGGACTGGTGAGGTGGCTCTGACCCTACATGCCCTCCATCGCAACGTGGAAGTGGCTTGTCGGAAATGAGAAAAAGCGATATTCTTAACTTGCTGTCAGTAAGCATGCTATAAGAATATCGCTTTTGTTTATCTTCAAGTTCGACCCCTCTTTCATCACCTTTCATGCCTGATTGAGGCTCCGTTGCTGACGAGCATTGGCTCAACCTGTCAACAACGTCATTTTCCAGTCGCTTGAGGCAACGTTTATTTCTGTTTTTCCTCAAGGGGGAACAGGCCGTAGAGACTGGCGTCTATGAGGTCGGTCACCTTGCGGAAGTCTTCGGGCGTGTCCTCAAAACTGAGCTTGTCGCCATCGATGATGATCAGTTCGCCCTTGTAGTCCTTGATCCATTCCTCGTAGCGCTGCTGCAATCCTGTCAGGTAGTCGATGCGGATGCTCTTCTCAAAGGAGCGTCCGCGCTTCTCGATGTGCTTCACCAGGGTGGGTATGGAACTGCGGATATAGATCATGAGCTGCGGCAATTTCACCAGCGACATCATCAGGTCGAACAGGTCGGAGTAGTTTTCGAAGTCGCGGTCGCTCATGTACCCCTGGTCGTGCAGGTTGGGAGCGAATATCTTGGCATCCTCAAAGATGGTACGGTCCTGGATGATGGCCTCTTTGCTTTGTGAAATCTCCACCACCTCCTTAAACCGCTTGTTGAGGAAGTAAACCTGCAGATTGAAGCTCCAGCGGCTCATGTCATGGTAGAAGTCGTCAAGATAAGGATTGTTGTCGACGGGCTCAAAACGTGGAATCCAGCCATATCTTTTTGCCAACATCTTGGTCAGCGTTGTCTTGCCGCTGCCAATGTTTCCTGCGATAGCTATGTGCATAATATCTGGTTGTTATCTGATTTGCTTAAACAATGTGTTTTCCTTGCCCTCAATCTCCACGAGTTGCTCGTCAATTCTCTTCACGATATAGGCAAAATCGGAGCGTGAGTGCTGAAAGTCAAGATTGTCGACCTCGATGGTCAGCGTTCGTCCCGGATACTGGTGGAACACGAAGTCGTCATACCGGTCATTGAGATTCTTCAGGTAGTTGAGCTGCATGTTCTGCTCATAGTCACGCCCGCGCTGATGGATGTTGTCCACCAGGTGGGGCACCGACGAGCGCAGGTAAATCAAGAGGTCAGGCTTTCTGGCCACCATCATCATCGACTCAAACAACCCCATGTAGGTATCGAAGTCGCGGTCGCTCATGTTTCCCATGTCATGGTTGTTGGCGGCGAAGATGTAAACGCCCTCATAGATGGAACGGTCTTGCACGACCGCCTCCTTCTCATGGTTGATTTTCAAGAGATCCTTGAAACGCTCCTTGAGGAAGAACACCTCCAGGTTGAGCGACCAGCGCTTCATGTCCTTATAATAATCGGAGAGATAGGGATTGTCGGTCACCTGCTCCTTGCGTGGTGTCCACCCGTAATGTCGCGCCAGGAGATGGGTGAGGGTCGTCTTTCCCGCTCCGATGTTTCCTGCAATAACGATATGCACTTGTAACGAATAAGTTGATTATTGATTGAAGTTTGTGTTCACCCCCGACGTGCTTAGGCCGTCTGCCGCTTGGCGATGGGCATCGGAACCACGAGGCGTAGCGCCTTGGGCAGAAGCGTGAAAGCAGTCAACCGCGGTGCAACGCCAAGTTGTAGTTGTAATACTTCTTGTCGCCCGTGATGTCCTTGACCACCTCCAGGAACGGCGGGAAGTTGACATTCTCCTTGTCGGTGATGCCCTTGGTTTCCAGGATGACCAGCCCTTCGAGCTGCCTCTCATAGGTGTCGAGCTCAAAGTATTGCCCCATCCAGATGAAGCTCTTGCGGTGCTTGCGTATGGTCTGCCGGTAAGGGTCGGCCTGCAGGAGCATGCTCTCGTAAAGGGCATTGCTCACCTGGCGCTCGGTCTCCACCTGCTGGTTGGCTCCCAGCGACTTCTTGGACGTGTGAACATTCACGACATTGCCGTTGGCCCACTCCCGCTTGCGCAGGCGCACCTCTGTGTCGGGATCCGAGACCAGGTAGGTCTGCGTGATGTGCGAGGTGGTGGTGGACGGAACGTCGCCCGTCACCCTCACGATATACTTGCGCTCCTCGGTGATGGGTTGCGGCAAGCCGAGCACGGCCGAAATCTCCTTGAGCACGCGGTTGATCTTGGCGTTGAAGTCCTGGTGGTTGTTGATGACACGCACATGGGGATGCTCGCTCCAGGCGTTGATGACCTTTTTGTCAAGTGTGCGTGCCAGTTCCAGTCCTTCCGTGCGTTCCTTGTTGTTGCTCGTCGTATAGAACTCCTCGGCCCCGTCGGCAGCTGACACCAGGTGGAGAACGGCATCATAGCGGCTGCGTAGCGCCGAACTGTCGGTTCCAGCGAGGTGTGTGATCTCATCCCACATCTCGCCAGTCATGTAGGCGGATATGTCCATGGCTCCCCGGTCACACACGATGACCGCCGGCTCATCTACCTGCTCGGCTATCTTGGTGAACTTGTCCTCCAGGGCCAACTGCATCTCGAGGGTGGCTTTCTCACTCTCATAGAAAAAGTTGCGATTCTTCGTGAGATAGTCCACTCCCGCTTGCGCGAAGAGGGTCGGCACCTCCGGGATGGTAAACACCTTGAAGCCCATGCTGGAAAAGTGGTCTATGATTTTCACCAGAGCCGTCGTCTTTCCTGCGCACGGGCCTCCCGTCAGCACGATTTTCTTGATATCCTTCATGTATCTATGGTCTTCTATTTGCATTTGTCATACCATTCCTTGAGCGCCATCTTCGGTGTTCCCCTCTTGACGATGGTGTCCAGGTCGTAACGCGCGTCGTCCTTGCGCTTCAGTTTGATGCGCAGGTCGGCCCTGTTCAACAAGTAGTCCTCGTTGTCTGGGTCACGGCGCAACGCTTCTGAGTAGTCGTATTCGGCCAGTTCCAACTGTCCTCGCTCACTTTCCATGCCGGCTCTTGCCGCCCAAGCGACGGCTGAGTCAGGGAAGGCGGTCACGAGACGGTTGATGCCGTCCATCGCCTCGGTGAAGTGCTTGTCTTTCTGGTTGACAAGTGCCAGTCCCAACTGCGCCTCGAAGTTGCCGGGCACTATGCCCAGCAGGGCCTCATAGTCAATCCTCGCAAACTTGTAGCGGAGCAACCGGTCGTTGGCATAAGCCCGGTAGAACAGTGCCGCCACATTCGTGGGATCGATGCGTAGCACCTTGTCATATTCGTCTTTCGCATACTGCCATTGCTCCAGCTGCAGGTTCCAGGAAGCCTTTCGGAGCATGAGGTCCACCGAGTCAGGATGGTAGGCGAGTGTCTCGATGGCCTGTCGCAGACTGTCGCGCATGCTCTCGCGCGACATGCCGTCACGAGCCAGGCCTTGCGCCGAAGCCGACAGTGTGGCCGCCAACCACAACGGCAGCAGGGCGGCACACTTGCTAAGCATATGCTGTATCATCCAATAAGCCTGTTTGTTCTTTTCCTCAACGATGGATTTCCGCTGGCTCATTCGGCCATCTTCTGTCCGTTATAGTCGGCAAAAGCCTTGTCGAAAGCCTGCAACTGCGCATCGCTCCATCCCTTGCCTGCGAGCACCTTGCGCAGTCCTTTGTAGTATTTTGAAACCTTTCTCTTGAGCGACTTCTTGCCTTTGGCCTTGGCGTAGATGTTGTCAAGGTCAGTCTGCACCTGTGGCATCAGTTCGTTGAGCGAGGCCTGGTCGCTGTCCTGCGGTGCCGTGGTGGCCGGTGACGTGGCCACGGGTGCCTCCGAAGAAGTGTTGCTGGCGGCAGCCGTGCTGTCCACCTGCTCCGTGGCTTGTGCCGTCTCGTTATCCGTCTGTTGGCTCTGCTGGCGGAAAATCCACACTGCTGCCACGATGACCAGCACCACGATGAGCGCTACGATGCCCATGGCCGCACGGTTGGGGCCCATGGCGCGCTGCAGGTCCTCAGCGGCCTCCTCCCGATAGTCGGCGCGAGAGCGCTTCTGGTGATTGAAGTCGGAGAGGAAAGCGTCGATGTCGGCATAACGCTCGCTGCGGCCGAAACTGCAGCAACAGCTGATGACCGACTGGTAGGAAAGGGGCATGTTGAGACACTTCACCACCTGTCCCAAGGAGAAGATGTCGGCTCGGGCGTCGAGCGTGACAGTGCCGTCCTTGGCCTCGGGGGCGATGAAGCGCAAGGTCTCGATGGGTTGCTTCAAGCCATCGGCGTAACGCTGGCGGAAATTGAGTATCTTTACCGTGTCGTCCTTGGTCGTCACAAAGATCACGGCGGGGGTGAGTGCGGCGTGGATATGGCCATGCACGTGCAGGTAGTCGAGCGCCTCGGCTATTTGCGTGACGATGCTTTTCTTCTCCTCCTCCGTGTGAGACTCTGCGGCATAGTCGGCCAGCGAACGGCCCTCTTCCCATTCCATCAGGATGCTCGGCCCCATATCTTCCGTCTCTTCCAATGCTTCATACTTCAGGATGTTGGGGTGGTCGATATCCTTGTTCTTGGCAAATTCCGTGTCCAGGACTTTCTTATACTGGGGCCTGTTGCGATAAGCGGGCTTGATGCAAACAGCAAGCCTTTCACGGTTTGCCTCCTTCAGCACCTGCAAGTCATAGATGCCAAAAGACTTTAAGCTTTTCATTTCCGTCATGTTATTACCTTAATATAATGCGAATGAATGTTCATAAACCATGTTTGTCTCAGCGGCTTCTCAGTTGCCAGAAGGCCACCGCCGCCGCTGCTCCCACGTTGAGCGAGTCTACCCCATAAGCCATGGGGATTTTCACCACATAGTCTGCCGATGCAATGGCCTCTTTCGGCAATCCGTCACCCTCGGTGCCCATCACGATGGCCAGGCGCGGCTCCGCCATGAGCGTGGGGTCGTCAAGATCCGTGGAGTGGGGGGCCAAGGCCATGGCCACTGTCTTGAAGCCTATGGTGCTGAGCCACGAGAAGGGCTCGTCGAGCCAGGTCCACGGCACGAGAAACACCGTCCCCATCGACACCCTGACGGCCCTTCGGTTGAGCGGGTCACAACTGTCGCGCGTGAGCAGCACCGCATCTATGCCCAGCGCCGCGGCCGAGCGGAAGATGGATCCGATATTGGTGGTGTCGCATACGCCTTGTATCACGGCCACACGGCGCTTGCCCTGACAGAGGGCTTCCGCCGAGGGCATCACCTTGCGACGCATGGCACAGAGCACGCCACGCGTCAACTTGTATCCAGTCAGACGGGTGAGCAACTCGCGCTCGCCCGTGTAGACGGGTATGTCGCCCGCCTCACGGAGGATGTCGGCAGCGTCTCCCTCGATGTGTTTTGCCTCACAGAGCATCGACAGCGGTTCATAGCCGGCCGACATGGCCACACGGATTACCTTGGGACTCTCTGCTATAAACAGTCCTTCAGCCGAAACAGGTTCGTGGCGCAACTGATGGTCGGTGAGCTTGCTGTAGACCTCCACTCCCGGTTCATCCAGCGAATGGATCGTAATGACTGGCATATCAGAATCAGCCTTCTATGGATTAGTTGCCGTTGACGCGGTTGCCTTGTGTGTCGATATAGAAGGTTTCCTTGCCTTGCTTCACCTCCATGGTGCCGCTTGAGATGCTGCCGATCTCGTCATAGACAGGCTTCACCACTTCCTTGCCGCCCTTGTCGACCAGGCCATACTTCTCACCGACCTTCACGAGGGCGAGGTTGGGATAGTGCTCGTCGTAGTTGGACTCAATGGCGTCATACTTGATCGGGCAGATCACGGTGCCTTTCACGTCCACGATGCCATACTTCTTGCCGTCGCCCACGATGGCATAACCGCCCCTGAACTGGCGCACCTCGGCAAACTTGCCGCTCCTGCGCAACTTGTCGGCTTGTGCGACGTAGTCGATGTCGCCATTCTTATAATAGACGTCCGGCTCGTTGTTGGGCTTCAGCAACAGGTATCCGGCGACCAGCACGACGATAATCACCGCACCCAGGATGATGTTGCGTTTCAACTTCCGTTTATATTCACGCTCAGCAGCCTCGTTGGCCGCGATCTCAGCCTCCATCTCTTGGCGGCGAGCCTCTTGTTCTTCTTGTGTCATCTTTTTGTCTTTTAAGTGATGATTGCCGGGCAAAGTTAGTAAATTAATGCTAATTGTGCAAAAGAATGAGAATAATTATAACGAGAATGTTATCAAGCAGCAAAAAAGGCTCCGTATCGTTTTGTGTGGCACATGATTTTTCCTACTTTTGCAACACACAAAGTCATACAACATGTCCATCAGTGCAGACAGCGTAGCCTCGGCTTACGCCTTTTTCCATCAGAAGTGGCGCATCTACGACCATTCTACCATTCCCACGCAGCGTGACGATATCGAATACGCCATCAGTTCGTATGCCAGTTCGATGGATCGTCAACTTTATGATTTCCTGTCGGAAGGACACCCAGACTTCCTCATGACACACACGCGTTTTAGGAATGACATGAAGTCAGCGCTCGATTCCTTGCAGAAGTTGTTGTGATGCGGAAGGCAAGGAATAGGAAAGTTAGTTGGCATAACATCTATTTATCATAACCACCGTTATGGAAATGGCGTTTATCCCACAATAGGTCGGCTCATCAAGAAAGCGGACAATATATATAAAAAAAACAGGCGTTATTTTCAACTTCGAAATATTTTGGCCGAAATACGCGAATTTTCGGCACTTTTCGTAATCGGTTGATAATTAGACGCTTATAAAATTTCGGATTTTATTAGGCTCGAAAAGTAAATACTTTTCATCAAAGAATACCCTTTATCGTGTTGCGATATACCCTTTATCATGACGCGATTAACGCTTTATCGCATCGCGATAAAGGGTATATCGCAACACAATATACCCTTTATCGCAAAGTTACCCCACGCAAATCGCGGCGCGACCGACAAAAAACGCCATTTTCGCGTTCTATTTCATCCGTTCTCCGTGACAAACTTTTGCACTAAAAATCATGACAAATGGAAGAGGTGTCGAGAACAAGAAGGGCACATGGCGGATCGGTAGTCATGATGGCCCCTACCCTTCACAGATGGCAAAATGTCGTTTGCACAACATGATGAAATCATCATTTTTTGCTTTAGTGGAGCTATTTTTTATGAAATCAGAGGACCTGCTCTACCTCATAGGTTTTGCCTGCCTTTGTGCGGAGGTCGTACTCATAGACGTGGCGCACCGCAAGGGACTTGAAGTCCTTGAGTTCGCTGGAACGCAAAGGCGCTTTCACCTGTGCTGGCGCATAGAGTGCGTTGGGACAGTCGCCCTTGGCCGTCCGCAGGCCCTTGCCCTTGAGAGGCACATACGAGCGCAGGCGCAACACACCGCCGTGAGATGAACGAATGGTGGCCGTGGTGACCTGCCCGCGAGTCCAAGTCATGTCGACCTCAAAGCCGCCACGGGCGCGCAGCCCCTTCACCGATCCTTGTGGCCATGCCGTGGGCAAGGCGGGCAACAGGTGCACCGCACCGTCGTGGCTCTGGAGCAACATCTCGGCCACACCGGCAGCACAACCGAAATTGCCGTCTATCTGGAAGGGCGGATGGGCGTCGAAGAGGTTGGGATACATGCGGCCGTTGGGATACTGGCCTTGGTGGGCATCGTCAGGCAAGAGCTGCAGCAGGTTGCTCAGGATGCGGTAGGCGTGGTCGCCGTCCTGCATGCGCGCCCAGAAGTTGACCTTCCACGCCAAGCTCCAGCCGGTGGCCCTGTCGCCGCGCTCGGTCAGGGTGGTCTTGGCGGCGGTGAAGAGGTCGGGGTGCGCGTAGGGTGAAATCTGGTTGGAGGGATAGAGCCCGTAGAGGTGGGAGATGTGCCGGTGTTCATCGTGTGGGTTGTCCGCATCGTCGAGCCACTCCTGCAGCTGGCCATACCTGCCAATCTGCATGGGAGGCAACTGGGCCAAAGCCCGCGAGATGGAGTCTTGCAGGGACGGGTCTCGACCCAATATGCGGGCCGCGCGCAACGTGCTGCTCAGGGCGTCAAACACGATCTGGTTGTCCATCGTGCTACCGGCCGTGACGGGTGACTGCTTGCCCATGGGAGCATGTTCGGGCGACACGGAGGGGCAGACGACAAGCCAGCCCTTCGTGGGATGGGGCACCAGGAAAGAGAGATAGAACTGCGCCGTGCCTTTGAGGGCGTCATAGTGACGGGCGAGAAACGTTCGGTCGCCGGTGAAGAGATAGTGCTGCCATAGGTGGGTGGCCAACCAGGCTCCGCCACTGGGATACATGCCCCAATAGGCGCCGTCGACGATGCCGGTGGTGCGCCAGATGTCGGTGTTGTGATGGGCCACCCACCCCTGACTGCCATACATGACGCGCGCCGTGGCTTGCCCGGTCGTGCTCAGGTCCTCGATGAGGTCGAAGAGGGGCTCCTCACACTCCTCGAGGTTGCCCACATTGGCTATCCAGTAGTTCATCTCGGTGTTGATGTTGATGGTGTATTTGCTGTCCCACGCCGCATTGGACTCCTTGTTCCACACGCCTTGCAGGTTGGCGGGTTGTCCGCCGGGCTGCGATGAGGAGATGAGCAGGTAACGCCCATACTGGAAGAGCAGGGCGATGAGGTCTTGGTCCTGGTTGGCGGCGAAATGGACCAGGCGCTGGTCGGTGGGCAGCGACGAGCAGGGGGTGGTGGGCAGGCATAGTGACACGCGGGCGTACTGTTCACGGTATTTCGCCACGTGGTCAGCGAGCAAGCGATCATAGCCCGCCGTGGTCACGCCACTCAACGAGGCCAGGTTGCGTGCCGTGGCGTCGCCGTCGACACGATGGTAGTTCACGAAGTTGGTGGCGGCCACGATGTAGATGTACGCCACGGTGGCATCTGTCACCAGTAGGGAGTCGTGTCGAGTCACGACACGGCCGTCGCTCTTGGCCACGATGCGCATCTCGGCGTTGAGACCGGCCTCGATGCCTTCCTGCGCCTCGCCCCGCACGCGCACCACCAGCGAACTGTCATTCATCTCATGGGTGGCCTGCAGGGGTGCGCGGTGTGACACGGCAAAGTTGAGCTTTTGATTGCCCTCTGCCTCCAGTCGCACGATGATGGCATTGTGGCTCATCGACGCGAAGGCTGTGCGGCGATAAGCGGTGCCGGCGCAGTCATAGCGGGTGTGGGCGACGGCACTGTCAAGGCAGAGATCGCGGCGGTAGGCGGTGGCGTGGGCTGTGTTGCCCGACCGGTAATCGAAGAAGATGCTGCCCAGTGTCAGGTAGCGCATGCCGTGCGGTCCTTTCACAAAGTGCCGGTTGATGAGTTGCTCGGCCTCGCTCTCCCGTCCGTCGAAGATGAGCCCACGCACCTGGCTGAGTTGTCCGGCAGAGAGCGTGGGATGGTTGGTATGGGGGCGGCCCGCCCAGAAGGTCCCCTCGTTGAGTTGTATCTCGTCGCGCCCTATGCCGCCATAGAGCATGGCTCCGAGATGGGAGTTGCCGATGGGCAGTGCCTCCCACCACGTGGCGGCGGGTTTGTCATACCACAGGTGTCGGCCGGCTGCGGCGCTTTGCGCCAGGCTCGGGGTGGACACGGTTGCCAAAAGCGACAGTAGGCTGGCCGCCAACATCTTTCGAATCATAGGTTTATGCATGGTCACGGTAGTGATGAGGTTTGTCTTGTTAGGTCTCAGCAGGTGCTTTCCGCTGTTTGCCTACAAAATTATCGTTTTTATCCCCACCCCACTTTGCTCCATGTCTCCTTCTTGTTTCGCAATGACACAAAACTTGTTTTACATGCAAATCTCGCAAGAACTCCTGCGCTCGTAATTCCGCAAGAGCACACTGCGGGTGCGCAACAGAAAACGAGAATATGGGTAAAAATATCCGTAATTTTGTTACGCTATGTCTTGAAGATAAAGCGTAACTTTGCAGCTGTAATTTAGCGCTTGCGAAGCGCAACACATGAAGTAACGCTATGAAGAGACTATTAATTTTATTGGCAATAATTATGGCAACAATGAATCCATCCATGGCAGCCAACACACTGTCAGATCGCCAGTTGCACCTCGCCACCTTGGCAAGTCTCGAAGCCCTGGGTGACCTCAACCGGCTGGCACCGGCCATCAACGCAGCACTTGATGGTGGAGTGACCGTCAACGAAATCAAGGAGGCTTTCTCCCAACTTTACGCCTACACGGGCTTCCCGCGCTCGCTCAATGCGCTGGGCACCTTGTCAAAGGTGCTCGACGCTCGCAAGGCGGAGGGAAAGAAGGACTGTGAGGGCAAGGAATGGCAACGCCCGAAGGTTTGGGACGATGCGGGGCTGGCGCTCAAGATGGGTACCGAGACACAGACCAAGCTGAGCGGCAAGCCTTTCAATTATGACTTCTGCCCACAGGATGATTATTACCTCAAGGCTCACCTCTTCGGCGACATCTTTGCCAGCGACCAGCTATCGGCCAGTGACCGTGAGATTGTGACCGTGGCTGCCTTGGCCTCCCTGAAGGGGGTGGCCCCGCAACTGGCTGCACACCAAAGGGGAGCCGTCAACATGGGCAACACGCAGGAGCAGGTGGATGAGCTGATGGAATATCTCAGCGACAAGGGCTTGTCACAGTGCGACAATGCAGCAGACGCCTCAGCTGGGGCTTGGCCTAAGGGCAACCCGAACACTGCCTACGCCAAGTATTTCATCGGCAACAGCCACTTGGCCCAGATCACCCCAAAGAACTTGAAGGAAGGTGAGCAGACCGTCCTGCCGATGTCCAACGTCACCTTTGAACCTGGATGCCGCAACAACTGGCACATCCACCATGGTGCCCGTCAGATTCTCATCTGTGTGTCGGGCAAGGGATGGTATCAGGAGTGGGGCAAGCCTGCCATCGCCCTCAACCCTGGAGATGTAATCGATATTCCGGAGGGCGTCAAGCATTGGCACGGCGCACAGAAGGACAGCTGGTTCCAGCACATCGCCACCCACGTGGCAGTGGAGAACTCCAAGCCAGGCTCGGAACCCAACGAATGGCTGGAACCTGTAACGGATGAGGAATACAACCAGTTGTAAAAGAAACAACAAGTAAACTAAAGGTGGTAATTTATAGAGCCCACCTAAAATGATTGCCAGTGCTTGGGCGAACGCAGAGGCCCATCTTGTATTGGCGACAATCCTGGTGTAACATCAAACAACCATGGGGCAAGCCCATGGTATCAATCGAGAAGGCCGTGGCTGCTCAGGTGCAACCACGGCCTTCGGTCATGTGTGTCGGCAAGACCGCCATGGACGGTCAGCTCTTAATTTAGTCTTCCTCATCCCAGACGGAGGGGATGGTAGTGGCAGGCTCGTCGTCTGTCTCCTCGTCAAAGAAGGGTTTGGCGAGCTGGTCGCTGCCGCTATACTGGTTGTTGAGCGAGGGATCGGATGCAGCCATCAGCTCCTCGACCTCCAAATGCTGAACCTTGATGTTGGGTTGGATATACTTTTTCATACGAATGATCCTTTCTGTTTTTGAGTGTTATGGATTGTAATCTCACGAAGTGTTACTTCACGTACTTCTTGCCATTCTGTATGACAATGCCCTTATATGTCTTGCTCACGCGCTGGCCAGCGAGGTTGTAGACCGGAGCATTGGCGCGCGTCTTGTCGCTTGTTAGCGCCTGGATGCCCGTGGCGTCACCACCGAAGATAAAGGCCTTGGCGTTGGCGGCATTCTCCTTGCTCACCTTCAGATAGGCCTTGTGGGCACCGTTGGTGAAGGATGCGCCGTTCTCTGCGCCCCAATAGAAGCCTACATTCTTACCATTGCTATCAAGCGAAAGTTTGTAGAAGTAATAAGTGTCATCGTTGTCGATGGCGGTCTCCTCGTCAGAGCCGAAGAGCATGTTGGTGTCGTCTTTCGTCACATTTGTGCCATCTGCCTCCTTGAAGGTGTAGTCGCCCTCCTCCAGTGCGTAGATGACGACAGCCTCGCCGGCAGGAATAATCTCACCTTCCTCATAGCGGCTTGAAACTTCCAGACCTTTGCCAAACTCGGCGGAATAGGTCGTGGCCTCTGCATACTCGGGAACGGTCAGCGCGCGGTCACTATAATATAAGGTGGCATAGCCGGTGGAGCCCACATGAAGGGTGACGTCCTTGGATTCTGCGGCCTGTTCATAGGTGACGGTGATGGTTTTCAACGTTGTTTTATTGAAATCTAATGTGACGTTTTGGCTATTCAGATCACCCACCGTGACATCTTTAGAAGGATTTACTTCAACCGCCTTAATGATATAGCCTTTAGGAACAGAAATCGTAAATTGCGCATCATCGTAAACGCGCAAACCGTCATTCCAAAAACGAGTGGTCGTGTTAGTATTATTCTTGGAAACAGTTAATGTAACATTACCAGCCTGAAGAGTTTCACCTACAGCCATGTCTCCATCTTTAGAACTACTACTGGATGTGCCCTTTCCATAAGCCTCTGGATGCGAGAAGTCAAACACACCATCCTCTACTGCGAAAGGTTTGGTCAACTGGATGGTATAAGAAGCGGAAGAAGCGGCATAGGTATCGTTACCTTCAAACGCAGCGGTGATGGTAGCGGTGCCTGCGGTCTCGCCAAGTGTTACGGCACCAGTCGTGGCGTCTACAGTGGCCACATCGGTGTTAGAAGAAGAATAAGTGAGTGTGCCTGCCTCGGCAGGGGTCAACGTTGCAGTAGGAGCAGTGAAGGCATCGCCAACATTCACAGAGAAGGTCCTGTTGTCATTGTCTTCGCCAAAAGTGATGTTCGTTACGTTCTTGGTGTTAGTTTTGTAAATCTCAATCTTGGTAACCTGTGTGTTAGCCGCAGAAGTAACTTTCAGTGTGTAGATGGTACCCGCGGCTTGATAAGCATCAGCAATTTTGTAAATATTTGCGTCTTGAGCTCCTTTTGTTTCAGTGCTAACGGGAGTGTTGCCAACATAGATATTCTGCTTTACGCTTTGAGAAGCCCCACTCTTGCCAACAACTACGATTTTCTCAACGTCAAAATCAAAGGCTGGCAGGGATAAAGTCGCGCCTTTCTTCCCAAAAATTAGATAATTTGTACTAAACTTATGTCCGCTATTACTATTGCCAAAGCTAACACTATAAGTCCCATCAGTGTAAGTAGCAGCTTCTTTGAAATAGCTAGTCGGAAGCCCCCAAGTGTTTGAAGTGAAATCAAGCGTTACTTCCTGCGCATAAATGCCCCCCCCCTGTGACAATCGTCATCAAAAGGAGCAATAGAACTCGTAAATGTTTTACCATAAAAGAAACCTTTTAGTTAATGATATAATTTCATTAAATTGTTTTACAGTTGCAAACTTATAAAGAATTTGGCAAATATGCAAGTTTTTTGCCAAGTTCTTGTCATATTGTAATGACTTTGTTACAATAAAACGAAAAAAGCGGTAACAAGGCACGTGGATATTTGCCTTGTTGCCGCATCTTTGTAGGGAAAATACCTTGACTATCGTTTTCTAAACGATAGTGACTTATTCGGTGGGAACTTCAAACTTGTCGCCCGTCTCTTCGACGAGTTTCTTCTTGAAGGATTCCGGGAAGCCGGGGCGCTTCACAGCGGCACCTATGCCCTCCTTCGTGCGGAGGAACTGGCCGTTGGCCTCGGGCTTGACGGCCATGTCGTTGTATTTCACGATGAGGTAGGTGGCCAACTGACGCCAGCGGGCCAGCATCTGCTGTGCCTTCTCGTTGCTATAGGCATTGAGATATTTCACTGCCTCGTGGGCATCAGTCTTGCAGAGTTCCACGGCGTGGGCTTCTACTTGAGCCTGCTGGGCGAAGTAGCTCTGCTCCAGCGAGTCGCGCACTTCCTTCAGACTGGGGAACATCAGCGAGTAACGCGGATAGACCATATTGCTCACCCAGTTGCACACCCAATAGGCGTTTTTCATTGAGAAGGTCACTGCGTCAGCTCCGGGTGTGTTGTAGCACTCGGGCTGCACGGTGTTGCCGCAATAGATCGGCGTGTAGGCCACCATGTTGCCGTCGTCATTGCCAAACCAGAGGACGCCACCCACCTGGCGTGGTAGCCAGGAACGCATCTGCGACACGTAGGAGAAGCCGGTCTGCTGGGTGGAGGTGGGACGCTCATTGAAATACTTCTTGCCGTTCACCTCAAAGAACAGAGGTGTGGGACGGTAGGGCATCTGCCAAACGCCACCGCCCATGTCGGTGGAATCGAGCGACATGGGGGTGCCTTCAAAATGGTCACGCATGGCTGCCTCCACATCCTGCACGGACAACTTCTTGTCGGGTATCACCCACAGGGGCATGTCTTCGGCGCTCTTGTCCTTGCCCAAAGCCCAAGGCAGATAACGGTCCATGCCTTTCACGAAACGATTGAAGAACGCCCATACACGTGCGTCGCAAATACGGCGGCCAGAGAAGTCGGGGGCGGCATAAGCCTTCTTCCACGAGAAGTCGGCATCCTTGCCGGTGTACCAACCCTTCTCACGGGCGAACTTCACCACGTCCTTCGAATACATGACGTTCTGCTTGTCCTTCATGTTGAACTTGCCGATGCGGCTTTGGTTGGCGTGGCCGCAAATGGCGTTGTCGGGAATGCGCTGCGCTACCCATACCACGCTTTTCGAGCCGGGGCCTTTGCCCATCATCTCCATGATCCACGCTTCATTGGGGTCGCAGATGGTAAAGGTCTCGCCCTCTGAGCAATAACCGTAGGTCTCGGCCAACGTGGTCATCACACGAATGGCCTCGCGGGCTGTCTTGGAGCGTTGAAGGGCAATGTAAATGAGTGAGCCATAGTCTATTCCACCCTTCGGGTCAACCATCTCTTCGCGGCCGCCATACGTGGTCTCACCAATCGTCACCTGATACTCATTGATGTTGCCAATGACATTATATGTCTCGGGGGCTTCGGGTATTTGGCCAATGTAGCGATGCGTGTCCCAATCGACTACATCGCGCATCCTGCCCTTAGGGTGTTTGCCTGCGGCATAATGAGCCAAGCCGATGAACATGCCATAGTCATCGGCATTGTATGAACAGATGACGGATCCGTCGGCTGAAGCGTTCTTGCCCACAATGAAGTTGGTGCAAGCTGATGAATAGCTTGCCATGAGGGCGAACGAAAGTAAAGCAAATAATTTCTTCATGATCGGCATTAACAAGCTTTGAAACTCATATCCAGGCCCTTGACACTATGCGTCAAGGCTCCTACGCTGATGAAATCGACACCCTGCTCCGCATAGCTGCGGATGGTGTCGAAGGTGATGCCGCCAGATGACTCCACCTCGTAACGGTGATTGATGATTTCAACGGCCTTCCTGGTGTCGGGAACCGTGAAGTTGTCGAGCATGATACGGGTCACACCACCTTTGTCGAGCACTTGCTGAAGTTCATCGAAGTTGCGCACCTCAATTTCTATCTTCAGGTCAAGTCCCTTGTCTTTCAGATACTGGTGACAGCGGTCAATGGCGTTGTCAATGCCTCCTGCAAAGTCCACATGGTTGTCCTTGAGCAGAATCATGTCAAAGAGACCGATGCGGTGGTTCATGCCACCGCCAATCTTCACGGCCTGCTTTTCCAGGATACGCATGCCCGGCGTGGTCTTACGCGTATCGAGAACGTGGGCGCCTGTGCCTTCTATCAGTTTCACATACTTGTTGGTCATGGTTGCAATGCCACTCATGCGTTGCATGATATTGAGCATCAGGCGCTCGGTCTGTAACAACGAACGAACCTTGCCAGACACCACAAAAGCAATGTCACCCTTCTTCACATGGGCGCCATCTTCTATGAACACTTCCATCTGCATCGTGGGGTCAAAACGATTGAACACCTTGCGAGCCATGTCGACTCCTGCAAGGATACCATCCTCCTTGATGAGCAGGTGGCTCTTGCCCATGGCGTCCTCGGGTATGCAACACAGCGTTGTGTGGTCTCCATCTCCTATGTCCTCGGCAAAGGCGAGGTCAATAAGAGCATCCTCTAATTCATTTACTGATAACATGTTATTTCGATTTAATTTGTTTTATTTGCTTGACTTTGTCATCTTTCACCAATCTCATGTTGGCATTGGGCGCAAACTTGCGGAGCGGTCGAGCGCCATTGTTGACTGGCCCAATGACCTGCGGCGGACCTGGACTATTGGCTGGCACCTCTTCGCTTACGGAAGCTTGGGGAGTGTTGTCGGGCGATGGGGTTGCCTTTGGCCTCTCGGCATCAACAGAATTGTTTCCCTCTGGCTGATTCGGTTGCTTTTCCGCTTTCCTATGACAGCGGAGCAGATGTATCTTGTCGAAGCTCACCAATTGCAACGTGGTAGTCGACCGGTTCATCTGGTTGTTCTTGTTGAGCATGAAGTAACCGCGAATCTCTTTCACGCCCAAACTGTCAGCGTCGGTGAGTGCTACTTGTTGGTCATACGACGACGAGACGTGCAGCACGCGGGAAGCTACACTGTCGTTCTTGAACACCAATGCTAAAGCGACGATACCATCACGCATGCCATCTTGGAAAATGAAGTTGCTATGCAACGTAAGCACATAGTCATCTCCCTTCTGTGCCTTGGCATCTGGCTTCAGGTGGAATGAGTAAAGGTTATAAGGTTCATTGGGAATCAGCACCATTGACTGTGGTCCCTTCCAGAGATCAATGGTGTCTCCTGATAGGGTGTTATAATCTTCATTGCCACCGTTGATGCTGACAGACGAGCCCATAGCCTGGGCATCCTTGCCCATTCGTTCGGCTATATTCTCATACATGTCGTGAAGTTGTGTAGCATGGCGCATATAATAAACCATGGAGGAATCAAACTGCGCTGTAGTAACGCCATACTTATTCAGAACCGCCGTGTGATAGGACAAGATGTTCTCCTCATAGTTGCCAGAGGCCTGGCGTGCCATAGCGTCGGCCAAATGATAGTCATAGAGCAAATCCTCCATCTCGCCAGGCTGTATGACATCCGAAGGAGCGGAAGGCTTGCACGAAACGACAACGGCAGCAATGACCACCAACAAAAGCCATAGTCGAAAAGATACAAGCCGCAATTGTGAAGAAAGATAAGTATGGATTCTCATGTCTTAGTAACTTAATCTTTGACTGATTCCTTGTCTGATTCCCCATCAGGTTGCTTGGCGGACGGCTTATGGATAGCCGTCTGAAGGGTTGTTTCCATATGCTCAAGATCTTTCCTGCAAAATAAAAGCAGGCAGACGACACCTACAGTTATGCATGAGTCGGCAAAGTTGAAGACTGGAGAAAAGAATGTGAAATCTTCCCCACCCCACACGGGCACCCAAGAGGGCCAAGTGGCATGAAAGATTGGAAAATAGAACATGTCTACCACCTTGCCCATCAAAATATCGGCATAACCCGTGCCGAATGGCACCCAGTAAGCCGTGTAGAATGGTGATGAGGCACTGAACACAAGTCCGTAGAATAACGAATCAAAGATATTGCCGGCCGCGCCAGCCAAGACCATCGAAAGGAATACGACATAACGAGTTCGGCCTTTCTGCCTCACTGTCTGCCAGATAAACCAACCAATGGCAGATACTGCCACGATACGCAACACACTGAGAAAAAGTTTGTTGATAAACGTCATGCCCCAGGCCATGCCATTGTTTTCCACAAACGTGATGTAGAACCAATCGGTAATCCGTATAGATTCACCGAGTGTCATCGAAGTCTTGACCTCAATTTTGATGACCTGGTCTATGATGAGAATGGCCACGACCAGCAACCACGCCAATCGTCCGTCGGTCATCCACTCATGTTTTGTAATCTTTCCCATTTAGTGATTTCTTGATTTCTTGGAAGCCACACTAAGCGTAGCGTGAGGCACCAGGCGTAAACGCTCCTTGGGAATCAGTTCGCCCGTTATTCGGTCTATTCCATAAGTCTTTTTTTCGATACGCAACAGTGCAGCCTCCAAGGCTTGAATGAATTTCTGTTGGCGCTGAGCCATCTGGATAAGTTGTTCCTTCTCCATGGCTTCCGTGCCCTCTTCCAGTATCTTGTAGGTGGGCGCAGTGTCACTATCGGAATTGCTGTCGGCATTCATCAGTTGCCTCATCATGTCATTGTAGCTTTTGCGGGCCACATCCAATTTCTCATTGATGATTTCACGGAACTCCTCAAGTTCTTGATCAGAATAGCGTTTCTTAATTTCCATGACGTTACGAATCAAACCACCCCAAGTGAATATTACAACATGTCAGAATGGTCATTACCCAGGGTGAGCATTTCCACATGATTGATAAAAAACGCCCTCTCCTGCACATTCTGTGCAAGGAGCCATGCTACTTGCACAGAACTGCATGAGGGGCTTCAGCGAGAGTGGTGGAAGCCTTAGGCTTTCTCCACCTTAATGTTCACCTTGAAGGTATCAAAATCGGTCAATGCGCCGTCATTGTCAGCAACCTTAATATTATCGGCCAGCACCTGAGCCTTCACATAATCGCCAAATGCAGCAATTGCAGCATCTGTTTCAGCGTTAGGCGCCACCACAACATTGATACGGTCAGTAATTTCAAGGCCACTTTCCTTACGCATGTTCTGAATTCGGTTGATGAGCTCACGAGCCATACCCTCATTCTTCAGTTCCGGAGTCAATTCCACCTCTAAGGCTACTGTCAGGTTGCCCTCGTTGGAAACCAACCATCCCGGCATGTCCTCAGAGATAATCTCAACGTCAGCAACCTCTACGGTCACGGGTTGCCCCTCAACCTCAAAACTATACTTTCCGTTGCGCTCAAACTCGGCAATCTGCTCCTGTGAAAGATTGCTCATGGTGGCAGCAACACCCTTCATGAGTTTTCCAAACTTCTTACCCATGACACGGAAGTTACACTTCACCTTCTTCACCAAGATGTTTTGACCTTCCGCATAGGTTAAAGCCTTAACATTCACCTCACTGAGAATCAAGTTCTTAACAGCTTCAATATGCGACTTCTGAGTTTCGTCAACAACAGGAATCATGATCTGAGCCAGCGGTTGGCGTACCTTGATGCTCACTTTACGGCGCAATGCCAACACCATGGACGTAATCTTCTGGGCCATTGCCATGCGAAGTTCCAAATCAGGATTGATGAGTGCCTCATCAGCCACAGGGAAACGATCCAAGTGGACCGACTCCAACGAGCCCTTCAAATCCTTGTATAGCTGGTCGGCAAAGAACGGAGCAAACGGTGCCAAGAGCTTGGAGACCGTCATCAGGCAGGTGTACAGCACGCGATAGGCCGCTAACTTGTCCGCACTCATCTCCTTGCCCCAGAAGCGCTTGCGGTTAAGTCGCACATACCAGTTGCTCAAATCATCATTGACAAAAGCATCAATCAGTCGTCCCGCACGAGTAGGATCAAAATTGTCAAGCTCCCGGGTGACGCCCTTGACCAGGGTGTTCAGGCAAGAGAGAATCCAACTGTCAACCTCTGTCAGTGCATCCTTGCTGTCAGCCAATGAGCCCTCCCCCGGATCAAAACCATCAACGTTGGCATAGAGCGCAAAGAAACTATACGTATTATACAACGTTCCAAAGAACTTGCGGCGACACTCATCCACACCGTTGGGATCAAATTTCAAATTGTCCCATGGCTCGGAGTTGGTAAGCATATAGAAGCGCACGGGGTCAGCACCGTACTTGTCAAGCATCTCGAAGGGGTTGACCACATTGCCGACATGCTTGCTCATCTTATTGCCCTTGGAGTCGAGCACGAGACCCGAGCTAATGACATTCTTGAAAGCCACAGAGTCAAAGACCATAGTAGCAATAGCATGAAGCGTGAAGAACCAACCGCGTGTCTGGTCCACACCCTCATTGATGAAATCAGCCGGGAAGAAAGCAGGAGCCACGGGAGTACCCTTATAAGTGCTGTGAACCAACTGGTTACGATAAGTCTCCTCATCCAGACCTGTAGCCTTCAAGCCTTCTGCATTGATGGCCCCCTCAAACGGATAGTGGAGCTGAGCATAGGGCATAGAGCCTGAATCGAACCACACGTCTATCAAGTCACTCTCGCGATGCATGGGCTTGCCGCTCTCGCTGACCAACACAATGCGGTCAATATACGGGCGGTGGAGGTCCACCTTATTGTAATTGTCCTTAGAGAAGTCACCCACGACAAATCCAAGGTCACTCAGAGGATTGCTCTTCATGAAGCCTGCAGCTACCGACTTCTCTATCTCCTCGTAAAGTTCCTCAATGGATCCGATGCATTTCTCATTGCGGTCCTCATCGCGCCAGATAGGAAGTGGCGTACCCCAGAAACGCGAACGTGAAAGGTTCCAGTCGTTGAGGTTCTCAAGCCAGTTGCCAAAACGTCCCGTGCCTGTGCTCTCAGGCTGCCAGCGAATGGTCTTGTTGTAAGCCACCATCTCCTGCTTCTTCGCCGTATCACGGATAAACCACGAGTCGAGCGGATAGTAGAGGATAGGCTTGTCAGTGCGCCAACTATGGGGATAATTGTGCACCATCTTCTGTATCTTGAATGCGGACCCCTCCTGTTTCATCTCCATTGAGATGATGATGTTAAGGTCTTCAGCCTTTGCAGAGGCTTTCTTGTCCCACACGCCATCCGGGTTGAACTTAGGATCATAGGCGTTTTTCACATAGTCGCCAGCGTGATGACTGTAAGCTTCCACATCAACACAACGCTCCACGAAGACAGGATCGAGATCATCCAGCAAGTAATACTTGCCTTGCAAATCGACCATGGGGCGTGTCTCGCCTTGCTTGGAAATCAAATAAAGCGCTGGCACACCGGCGTCATTACATACCTTGGCATCGTCAGCACCGAATGTAGAGGCCGTGTGCACAATGCCCGTACCATCCTCAGTGGTGACATAGTCGCCTGGGATAACGCGGAAAGCCTCATCGGCCATCTCTACAAACTCATCGCGTCCGTCAGCACCCTTGAACACTTTCTCCGGGTGTGCGGCAGCATAGTCGTTGACATACTGGTGGCTATACTGACTCACCTTCTCACAAGGCTTCACCCATGGCACGAGTTGCTTGTAATGGATGCCCACAAGATCAGCGCCCTTCATATGGTCGATGATTTTCCAGGGGCAATGCTTGTCATCCTTGTCATACGCGGGCAGCTCACCCTCCTTCACCTGATGGTCGGGGTCGAGATAAGCTCCGAGCAGACTTTCTGCCAAGATAGCCGTGATGGGTTCGCCTGTATAAGGATTGTAGGTCTCCACGGCCACATAGTCAATCTTCGGGCCGACACAGAGCGCGATATTGGAAGGCAAAGTCCAAGGCGTGGTCGTCCATGCCAAGAAATAAGGCTTGCCCCATTTTGTCCACTCTGCTTTAGGTTCAGTGATAAGGAACTGAGCGGTGACAGTTGTGTCTTTCACATCCTGATAGCAACCAGGCTGATTAAGCTCATGAGAGCTAAGGCCTGTTCCATCAGAAGGCGAATAAGGCTGAATAGTGTATCCCTTGTATAGCAATCCCTTGTTGTAGAGTTGCTTCAGCAGCCACCACAACGTCTCGATGTACTTGGTATCATAGGTAATGTAAGGATTTTCAAGGTCAACGAAATAGCCCATACGTTGGGTCAGCTCGTCCCACTCCTTGGTAAATTTCATCACGTCTTGGTGACAACGGTGATTGTACTCCTCCACGGAGATTTTCTCACCGATATCCTTCTTGGTAATGTGCAATTCCTTCTCCACGTTGATCTCCACGGGCAGTCCGTGAGTGTCCCAACCGGCCTTACGCTTCACCTGGAAGCCTTGCATGGTCTTATAGCGGTTGAAGGTGTCCTTTATGGAGCGAGCGAGTACATGGTGAATGCCCGGATGACCATTGGCAGAAGGAGGACCCTCAAAGAAAATGAACTTGGGACAGCCCTCACGCTCATCAATACTTTTGTGGAAGATGTCGTTTTTCTCCCACTCTGCCAGGACCGTCGCATTGGTCTTGGTCAAATCCAATCCACTATGTTCGGCAAATTTCTTAGCCATAATCTTTCTTGCTTTACCTTATTAAAATGTTTGGCGCAAAGTTAACAAAAAAGAATGGAACAGGCAAATTTTCATAATTTCTTTTCTTTTCCTTACAACCATTGACCCGCCCTAAGGCAAAACAAGTAGTTTTTCACGCGTGAAGATTTTGGCAAGTGACAACAAATCAGTAAATTTGCAGAAAAACAAAAGTCATGGAAAAATATGAACTATATGTGCTGATCGCTGTCTTTGTTGTGCTCACTGTTATCATCGTATGGATTGGTGCCAAGAGCATCAGCGACATCCGCAGCCAAAAGAAAAAGCGTGAAGCCCGGCGGAAAGAATGGCAGGACAAGATACGTGGGCAACGCGAGGCCAACAGTTGAGTCCCGTACCAATGCAAGGAGCAAACCTCATGATCCTCCAAGGGACGTTCTAAACAAACAAAAGCCACACGGCATACCCGAAGGATCCAGGTAGGTCGTGTGGCTTATTCAGCTTGCGACTATCATCAGATAGTCCGAAACTCCTATTTCAGCTCACTGACAAGCTCGTCGGCATCAACGAGTTTCTGCTCGCCCGTAGCCATGTTCTTAAGCCTCAGTTTGCCCGCAGCGATCTCATTCTCGCCCGCCAGCGCCACGTAAGCGATGCCTTTGGCATTGGCATAGCTCATCTGCTTCTTCATCTTGGCCTTGTCGGGATACATCTCCGTGCGTATGCCAGCCTGCCGAGCCTTTGCCACCAATGGGAGGCAATAGGCCGTTTCCTTCTCACCAAAGTTGATGAACAGCAGTTGGGTGGACTGCACCGCCTCATTGGGATAGAGGTCGAGTGCGTTGAGCACGTCATAGATGCGGTCGGCACCAAACGAAATGCCGACTCCCGAAAGACCGGGCATACCGAAGATGCCCGTGAGGTTGTCATAGCGACCGCCACCCGTGATGGAGCCCATAGGCGTGTCGAGAGCCTTGACCTCGAAGATGGCTCCCGTATAGTAGTTGAGTCCTCGAGCCAGTGTAAGGTCAAGTTGTATCTCGTTCTTAAGTTCGCAAGATTTCAAGCAATCAAGAATGAACTTAGTCTCCTCCACGCCCTTCAGTCCCGTCTCCGAAGTCTTCAAGACGTCAGCGATGACTTGCAGCTTCTCGTCGTTGCTGCCAGAAAGCGATATGATGGGTTGCAACTTGTTGATAGCCTCTTCGCTCAAGCCATCCCCCCGCAGTTCCTCATTGACGTTGTCGAGTCCGATTTTGTCGAGCTTGTCTATGGCGACAGTGATGTCGACAATCTTGTCAGCCTCACCGATCACCTCCGCTATTCCCGTGAGGATCTTACGGTTGTTGATCTTGATTTGCACACGAATTCCCAAGCGTTGGAACACCGTGTCAACGATTTGCATCAGCTCCACCTCGTTGAGCAGCGAGTCAGACCCCACCACATCAGCGTCACATTGGTAGAACTCACGGTAACGGCCCTTCTGCGGGCGGTCAGCGCGCCATACCGGTTGTATCTGGTAACGCTTAAAGGGGAGTTGCAACTCATCGCGGTGCATGACCACATATCGTGCGAAAGGCACTGTGAGATCATATCGCAGTCCCTTCTCGCAGAGATGCGAGGCCAAATGCAGGCTGTTGCGTTCTCGCAACTGCTCATCCGTCACCTTGCTCAGGTAGTCACCCGAATTGAGCACCTTGAATAGCAGCTTGTCACCCTCTTCGCCATATTTGCCCATCAGCGTGTGCAACGTCTCCATTGCGGGCGTCTCAATCTGCTGAAAACCATACAAGGCATAGACATCCTTGATGGTGTTGAATATGTAATTACGCTTGGCCATCTCCTCAGGGCCGAAGTCACGTGTACCCTTGGGGATGGATGGTTTCTGATTTCCCATAAATGCCTTTCTTTATTTTCTTACGATGGTTTGCTCGCGATCCGGACCGATAGAGATGATGCGGATCGGCGTCTCCAGGTAGTCTTCCAGGAACTTGACATAATCGCTGAAAGCCTGCGGGAACTGCTCCTCGCCGGTAAACTTGGTCATGTCGGTCTTCCATCCCGGCATTTCCTTGTAGACGGGCGTCACATCATCAATCTCGTAGGGGAAGTCACTGGTCTCCGTACCGTCCTTCAGGCGATAAGCCACGCAAGCCTTGATGGTGTCGAAATCATCGAGCACATCGCTCTTCATCATGATTAGTTCGGTCACGCCATTGACCATCACGCTATACTTCAGCTGTACGAGGTCAATCCAGCCACAGCGGCGCTCACGTCCAGTGACTGCTCCATACTCGTGGCCAAGGTCGCGTATGCGCTTGCCCGTCTCGTCAAACAGCTCTGTGGGGAACGGCCCTGCGCCGACGCGGGTGCAGTAGGCTTTCATGATGCCAAACACATTGCCGATTTTGTTCGGCCCTATGCCCAGTCCTGTGCAAGCTCCCGCACAGATGGTGTTGCTTGAGGTGACAAAGGGATAACTGCCGAAGTCAACATCGAGCATGGTTCCCTGTGCGCCCTCACAGAGGATCGTCTTATCGTCACGAAGCAGTTTGTTGACCTCAATCTCACTGTCGACGATATGGAATTTGCGCAGATACTCCACGCCCTCCATCCACTTCTTCTCCGTCTCCTCCAGTCCATCGAAGTCCGTCCAGCCCATTGACTTCAGGCGGTTCATGTGCATCTCCTTGTGCTTGGCATATTTCTCCTCGAAGTTCTCAAGGATGTCACCCACACGCAGACCGGTGCGGCTCACCTTGTCGGTGTAAGTCGGTCCGATGCCCTTACCCGTGGTTCCCACCTTGTTCTTGCCTTTTGCAGCCTCAATGGCACGGTCTAGCAAGCGGTGTGTGGGCATGATGAGATGAGCCTTCTTGGAGATGTGCAAACGATGTTGCAATTCATGTCCGCTCTTCTCCAAGCTCTTGGCCTCGTCCATAAACAAATCAGGGGCCAAGACCACACCATTGCCAATGATGTTGACCTTGCCGCCTTGGAAGATGCCTGAAGGAATGCTGCGAAGCACATACTTCTGTCCCTCAAACTCCAAGGTGTGGCCAGCGTTGGGGCCTCCCTGGAAACGAGCCACGACATCATAATGGGGGGTAAGCACATCCACTACCTTACCTTTGCCCTCATCGCCCCACTGCAGTCCCAGCAGAACATCTACTTTACCTGTATTCATAAGCCAGAATAATTTATTTAGTATCTTTTCTTTCTACGTTAATAAACTCGCGGTCCAAAGATAGCCGTGCCCACACGCACCATATTGGACCGGCACGCCACGGCAATCTGATAGTCATGGCTCATGCCCCATGAGCGTATGGAGAAAGCCTCGTCGTCAGCAAAATAATCGCGCTTCACCTCATCGAAGAAGTTGGCCGCTGTCATCATTTCCTGACGGATGCGGTCCTCGTCGTCCACATGACTGGCCATCATCATCAGTCCGCTGATGTGCACGTGCTTCAAGTTTCGCCATTCGCCCGCCTTCAGCAAGTCGCGGCATGCGTCGAGCGTAAACCCATACTTGGTCTCCTCCTCAGCGATGTGCAACTCCAGCAGCACGTTGACGACACGATCGTGCTTGGCGGCCTGCTTGTCTATCTCCTTCAAGAGCTTCAGCGAGTCTACCGCCTCGATCATGCTGATGTAAGGTGCGATGTATTTCACCTTGTTGGTCTGCAGATGGCCGATGAAGTGCCACTCAATGTCCTTGGGCAGTTCGACCACCTTCTTGCTCAGTTCTTGCTCATGGCTCTCTCCGAAGACACGCTGTCCCACGGCATAGGCCGCCTCCACATACTCTTTGGGGTGAAACTTGCTGATGGCAACGAGGCGTACGCCTTCCGGAAGGTTGCCAAGCACTTCTTTTAAGTTTTTAGCAACATCCACATTCATCACTTGGTCTCCTTGTTCTCTTCGGCCTGTTCGTATTCGGGTTTGGCATCGTCTTGCCCTTGCGTCTTGGGCTTGGCATTGTGCTCAAAGACATCCATGATCTGCGTTTCCGTAATAGATGCGATGGCATAGTCTATCATCGTTCCACCCATCACCTCGTCGATATACTTCACCGCGAGGGGCAAGGTGCCCGCCTGCACCAGATAGTTGACGTTGGAGCGTTTTTCCTTCTCCGTCTTTTCGTCGAGCGTAATAAACTGCAACTTAGCCTTGTACCACTTGTCATCTTTCTCCTTGTCGCTGAAGAAGATCTCATGATATGGCGCGGGCTTGATGTTGGTAATCTTGTAGTCACCACTGATGTAGACACTCATCTCGTCAATCACCTCAGTCTCAGCCTCCGAGAAGCTAAGCGCGTCGACCACGTATTGCTCTGTGACGGGTTTCTGCGAACCGTCCTCCACGGTCTTGTCGTAACGTATTTTGGTCTCAAACCAATCCGATGTTCTTGATCTCATAATATATATAAGGTATGTTATTCTTGTTGCTGCCTGCCCACTCCCCGTATGAGGTTGTCCAACGTGCGGTAGGTGTATGCGGCGCGGTCGTGTATGGTCAGGTCACTCTTGAGTCTGCTGCGCAGGTCAACGAGCTTCGACATGGCGCTCTGGTAGTTGTCTGCCGTGATGCGCTCGCTCATCTTCTGGGCCACTGTTGGGTCAAAGCCGAAATAGCGCATGAGCGTGTCGGCAAACACCTGTCGTTGCTGGTCGGTGAGGTGTTGCAGATTCTCATTGAACTTGTTGTGTGGTTGGAAGATATGAAACACCAGTTCGTCAGGTTCCCCACCCCGCTGTCCATGGTTGTACACCTTCTCATAATCGAAGTAGCAATCACAAAAGCCATTCTTGGCCATGGTCTGCAGCTCTTCCTTTGCAGGCTCAAGCACGCGTCGTGTGAAATCACTAAATTTCTTATAATTGGACTCCAACCTCAGCATCTTGCGAAATTCCAGCGTGTTGATCTTTCGGAAGCCCTTATCCTTCCAGCTCTCAATAAACATGTAGATGCGTTGCGAATAGCGATTGTGGCAGGCAAACACGATCTGCTTGCCCAGGTAATGGTAGCCAAACTCAAGCCCCACCAGACGCTCCGCCACTGTACGGTCTATTTTCAGGATAGCATATTTCTCATAGATGGATGGGTCTTCGGGAATGTAGATGTCACAGAGGTTGGTGACCTTCAGATAGTTGCGCCCGTCCATGGTCTTGTAGGGAATCTCCACGGGTATGGTAGCCAGCATCTTGAGGCTTTGTCGCAACTGTGGATAATGATTGGGGTCGACGGCCAACGACTTGAAAAGCGTCTTGATTTCCAGTCGTCCATCGTTGTCGAGCTCGGCATCCGAGAATATCTGCGGTTCGGTGCGCTGCTTGTTGAGGAGTTTCTTCAGCTTCGTCTGCATGAATTCCACAATGGCCACCAGGATGCGTATCTGTATGAGCGAATAGTCATGGCGCATCATCGTCACGGCGATGGGTTGCACCAGCCATGTCTCATCCTCCAGCGGAATGAGGTCTGTCGAGATGTTGCGCTTGATGTCTCTCTTCTTACCTTTTCCGAAGCCCTTGCGTGCTCGCTTGGCTACGGTTTTCTTGGTCTTTCCTGTTGTTGTGTTGGCCTTTGCGTCTGTCATACGTTTGTTATTTGCAGGCTTTCCGAAGAAATGCCTACAAATTTAAGACTATTTTGTGACATCACCAAGCAATTTCAATTATTTAACCGACAAGGGCGTTCGCAAAGCGCTCATGAAGGAGCAGCCGCTATTTTAACATTTTCGCTACATCCCCTTCGCAAATGCTCATAAGATTTGCTATTTGCGTGATGGTCATGCCTCTTGCGGATAGGGCTCTTGCAGTATTTCGAAGCTGGCTGTCCTTCTGCTGAAGCTGGCTGTCCTTCTGCTGAAGCTGGCTGTCCTTCTGCTGAAGCTGGCTGTCCTTCTGCTGA
>ERZ808240.689-NODE-689-length-43222-cov-4.637200_pt1 | contig 43222 bp, 44 predicted proteins | sample MGYA00521084_ERZ808240 | MGnify/ENA primary metagenome ERZ808240 (study PRJEB31516, sample SAMN03275571) | gut metagenome | biome: mammalia-associated habitat; material: feces | host: Papio cynocephalus | place: Kenya | collected 2012-08-06 ...
TGATATAATTCAAACTACATCAGACCTTTTTTCTCTGCTTGCATACTTCTGAAAAACAAAAACTTACCAAGCCTTTAATATTTGGCATTATCGACATGTTTCCTGCGCATTACTTTTATCGCCATTATTTGCGCCCATTGCCATATCAATGCATGAGAATTGCTTTTACCCGCACAAAAGCACTTTCGCGCGACTTTCCACATGCCAAATGCCATCGCTCCACATTCCGGCCAATCCTTTTCCCACTTTACCGCAAACACAAAGGAGTTCTGCATTAGTTGGATTTTTACTTCTTTTGTTTCATAATTAGCCCGATAAGTTGTAATTTTGCGTCTGAAATTGCGCCCGCCCGACCTTTGCCGTTTGCGCCGCGCAACTTTTGAAACTGCAAACAATAAGATTATGAACATATCATATAAATGGCTTAAAGAGTATGTGGATTTCACCCTTACTCCGCAACAAGTTGCCGATGCACTGACATCGGAAGGGCTTGAAGTTGATTCCGTGGAAGAGAAACCCGCCATTCGCGGCGGTTTGAAAGGCGTTGTGGTTGGCGAAGTGCTTACCTGCGCCCCCCACCCCGATAGCGACCATATGCACATTTGCACCGTGAACATAGGAGAAAGCGAACCCGTGCAAATTGTATGCGGAGCGTCAAATATTGCCGCCGGGCAAAAGGTGATGGTCGCCACCATAGGTTGCGTGCTGTACGACGGCGACAAGGAATTCAAAATCAAGAAATCGCGTTTGCGCGGCGTAGACAGCTACGGAATGATTTGCGCAGAAGACGAAATTGGCGTGGGAAAAGACCATAACGGCATTATAGTTCTTCCCTCTGAAACCGCTCCCGGTACTCCCGCCGCCACGTACTACAACCTGGAAAGTGATTATGTAATCGAAATAGACATAACTCCAAACAGGGCTGATGCCTGCTCACACTACGGAGTTGCACGCGACTTGTATGCATGGCTTGTGCGCAACGGATATGAAACAAGCCTGCACCGCCCCTCTGTTGACGATTTCAAAATCGACAACGATGATTTGAATATAGCTGTTGAGGTGGAAAACACCGAAGCGTGCCCAAGATACTGCGCAATAACAGTAAAGGACTGCCAGGTTAAGGATAGTCCGGAATGGCTGAAGGCAAAACTCGAAACAATAGGATTGCGCCCAATCAACAACATTGTTGACATAACAAACTACATAATGATGGCATACGGCCAACCGCTTCATTGCTTTGATGCCGACATGATAAAAGGCAACAAAGTGGTGGTGCGCACCATGCCCGAAGGAACTCCGTTCACTACACTTGACGGCGTGGAGCACAAACTATCCGATAAAGACCTTGCCATCTGCAATGCCGAAGAACCCATGTGCATTGCCGGCGTATTTGGCGGCAAAGGCTCCGGCACATACGACACCACAAAGAATGTGCTTTTTGAAAGCGCGTACTTCAACCCCACATGGATTCGCAAAAGCGCACGTCGGCACGGACTATCCACCGATGCAAGCTTCCGCTTTGAACGCGGCATCGACCCCAATGGGCAAATCTACGCTCTGAAACAAGCGGCTATACTCGCCAAAGAGCTTGCCGGCGGAAAGATTTCCATGAACATAAAGGACGTAAGGAAAGAAGAAGCCAAAGACTTCATTGTTGACTTGCATTACGCCTATGCCTTCAACCTTATGGGGAAAACCATTGACAAGGGCATAATAAAGGAAATAGTAACGAGCCTTGAAATGAAAATCCTTGAAGACCGCGAAGACGGTCTGAAACTCGCTGTGCCCCCATACAGGGTTGACGTTACACGCCCCTGCGATGTAGTGGAAGACATTCTGCGCATATACGGTTACAACAACGTGGAAATCCCCGCCTCAATAAACTCCACGCTTACAATCGAAGGCGAGGAAGACCGTTCGCACAAGTTGCGCAACATTGTAAGCGAGCAGCTTGTTGGATATGGGTTCAATGAAGTCATGAACAACTCGCTTACAAAAACTTCATATTACGAGCCGCTCAGCGACATGTCTTTGGACACCGCCGTCAAAATAATGAACCCCCTGAGTTCCGACTTGGGGGTTATGCGCCAGACGCTGCTCTTCGGCGGATTGGAAAACATTCTGCGCAACCTGAACCGCAAAATCGAGGATTTGAGATTTTTTGAGTTCGGAAACTGCTACCACTACGATGCCGCAAAGCTCACGGACGACAATCATTTCGCCGCCTACAGTGAAGAAATGCACATGGGGTTGTGGCTTGCCGGGAAGCGCAACTACAACTCGTGGGTTAGGGAAAACGAAAAAACAAGCATTTTCGAACTGAAAGCACACGTTGAAAACGTATTTCGCCGCCTTGGGGTGCAGGCGCAGGCGTTGAGCATAAGCGAAGCAGGTGGCAGCAACATTATGAGCGTTTCGCTAATATACTCCGCACACAACGGAAAGCAAATTGCCGAAGTGGGCATCGTAAAGCATACAATTCTGAACAAATTCGGTATTTCCGGAGACGTGCTCTTTGCCGACATAAACTGGACAAACCTGATGAAGATGACTCGCAAGAATAAAATTGTGTATTCCAAACTCAGTAAATTCCCGCCGGTAAGTCGCGACCTCGCACTGCTTGTAAAGTCAAACGTGAAATTCGCAGACATAGAGCGCGTGGCACGCGCCACAGAGAAGAAACTTTTGAAAAGCGTTGAGCTGTTTGATGTTTACGAGGGCAAAAACATAGGAGAAGGCATGAAGAGCTATGCGGTGAACTTCATTCTTGAAGACCCGGAAAAGACGCTTACGGACGAGCGCACCGACAAGGTTATGAAAAACATAATGAATAATCTTGCACGCGAAACCGGGGCACAGCAACGATAAAAAAATAAAATTCAAATATAAAACACTAAAACTTCAAACCAATGGGAAGAGCATTTGAATACCGTAAGGCTACAAAACTGAAACGCTGGGGACACATGGCCCGCACGTTCACCAAAATAGGCAAACAAATAACCATAGCTGTACGCGAGGGCGGTCCGGAACCGGAAAACAACCCGCATTTGCGCGCCATTATCGCAAACGCCAAGCGCGAGAACATGCCAAAAGATAATATACAGCGCGCCATAAAAAACGCATGCGATAAAGACCAAAGCGACTACAAAAACATGACCTACGAAGGATACGGTCCGCACGGAGTCGCAATCCTCGTTGACACACTTACCGACAACCCCACACGCACTGTGGCTGATGTGCGCTCAATCTTCAACAAATTCTCAGGAAACCTCGGCACAATGGGTTCGCTGGCATTCCTTTTCGACCACAAAAGTGTTTTCTCTTTCCATAAAAAGGACGGATTGAATATGGACGAACTCATTCTTGATCTTATTGACTACGGCGTGGAAGATGATTATGACGAGGATGAAGAAGAAAACTCCATCACCATATACGGAGACCCGAAAAGCTTCGGACAGATACAGCAATATCTCGAAGGACATGGGTTTGACGTTATCGGTGCCGAATTCACATATATCCCCAACGACTTAAAGGATGTAAAACCCGAAGAACGCGAGACCATCGACAAGATGGTGGGATTGCTGGAGGATTTTGACGATGTACAAAACGTATACACCAACATGAAACCCGCAGAAGAGCCCGCGCAATAACGCTGTTTAATGCAAGCAAATAAAAAAGGTGGTGCATGTTCCCTATTTTGGCGTGTATCACCTTTTATTTTTTCATCGTTCACCCTACTACCACAGATTTCATTATTGCACTATAAAAAAGGGAAATGACGTTTTTTAAAAAGAATAACGCTACATCATAACTAAATCTCGGATTATTTCTATATTTTTGCAAATGTGCGTTTTGCATAAGCGCAAACATTGATTTTGGGTAATTATGTCTTCATACAAAATATACATTGGCATATTAGCGTTATTATTATCTCATGCAACACTAGCATTCGGTAGAGATGACCATAAGTTGCACAAAAACACAACGGCAGTCTCAATTATTTTGCCGGACGATATTCCTCCCAAAGCCATTCAAGCCAAAACAATAGCAATTCCACGCGAGGCAAAGCTAAATAGCGGCATTCAATGGGCCGGCTTAATCAACGAGGGTATTGATGTATCACATTACCAGGGAGACATTGACTGGAACGCCGTAGCACAAACAAAGTTAATCAGCTACGTTTATATTAAAGCTTCCGAAGGAGAAACCCTTATAGACGACTACTACCGTACAAACATAAGTGAAGCTAAAAGGGTGGGACTAAAAGTGGGTAGCTATCACTATTACCGCCCCGATGCAAACGCAGAGCTACAATTCAAAAACATAACTTCGCAAATACTAAAAGAAGAACAGGATTTGGCACCTATAATAGACGTAGAAAAACGCGGCTTAAAATCCAAGGAAGATTTCATAAACGGTCTTCGTCTCTTCTTGACCAAAATGGAAAAGCATTATGGTTGCAAGCCTCTTATATATACATTCCAGAATTTTTATAACAAACACCTTTGCGGGCATTTCAAAGGATACAGGATTATGATTGCGAGGTATAGGGAAGATGAGCCAACGCTCGATGATGGTCAAACATACACTGCATGGCAATACACACAAAGAGGGAAAATAGATGGGATTAAGGGCTATGTTGACAGAAGTATGGTGATGCGCGATTTTTCTGTTTCTGATTTGTCTATAGAAAAATAATTCAAGTATGCCGCCAGTTAAAAGAAACAAATTACAAACAGCATACATAAGCGGATTTTTGTCCATAAGTCCGATGCTGTTTTTCTTTTTTCTTTTCATTGCCACATTCCTTATTACCGGAGATTTCTACAAAATTTCCCTTTCTGCCCTATTCTGTATATCATCCATTTATGCTGTTTTTACACTTAGGCATAAAAGTATAGCCGAAAGAATAAAAATTTTCTCACGCGGAGCCGGACAAGAAAATCTTATGCTTATGATATGGATTTTCATTCTTGCCGGCGCATTTGCGCAAACCGCCAAAGACATCGGAGCCATTGACTCTGTGGTAAAGGTTGCCCTGTATTTTTTTCCCTCACAACTTATTTTGGCAGGAATGTTTATAACCTCATGCTTTGTTTCCCTAAGCATCGGCACCTCCGTTGGTACTGTTGCAGCTTTGGTGCCTATTTCCGTAGGCATTGCCAATTCCATGGGTGAACCGGCCGCTATTATCGTTGCATCGGTTGTGGGCGGTGCGTTTTTTGGAGACAACCTTTCATTCATTTCCGACACCACAATAGCTTCCACAAAAACGCAAGGCTGCGAGCTTAATGACAAATTCAAAGCAAATTTTCTTATTGCTTTGCCTGCCGCAATAATAACCGTGGCTTTGTATGTTTTTATAAGCAATAATCAGCCACACGAATTTACCAATATAACATTTTACGACCTTATAAAAACCCTGCCATATATAGTTGTACTTGCTACGGCTATCTGTGGTATGAACGTGTTTACCGTGCTGACTATTGGCAACCTGCTTACAGGAATTGCAGGCATTTCCTTGGGGATTTTAAATATTGAAAATTGGATGGCATCTTTGGGGAATGGCATTATATCAATGGGAGAACTTATAATAATATCCATGCTTGCAGGAGGAATGCTCGAAATAATACGTGAAAATGGCGGCATAAATTTTATCATAGACAAAATTTCACGACGTATTAACAGCAAACGCGCAGGAGAACTTGCCATAGGTGCCATGGTTGGTATTACCAACGTATGCACGGCAAACAACACCGTAGCCATTATTTCGGTTGGTAAGATTGCCAAAGACCTTAGCCGCCGGTTTAATATAAATCCATGCAAATCAGCAAGCATTCTTGACACATTCTCATGTGTTGTGCAAGGTCTGATCCCATACGGCGCACAAATTTTAATGGCTTCCGCACTATCACGGGTTCAACCTATAGGCATCCTTTCATATATGTATTATCCCATAATATTGGGAACAACAAGCATCATTTGCATTTTGGTTAGATTTCCACGAAAATATTCATGAAAGCAAACGCAAACACTCTGCTTGCATGATATTTTGATTCCAAACACCAGTATGCAGGTGCCACCCGATATTATCCGAAATAAAAACAATGTTTGATGTAGGAAAAACCATGTCTGACATAGAAAAAACTATATCAGACATAATTCAAACTACATCGGAACTTTTTTTCGCCTTTGTCATTGCCCGAAACAATTACTGTTAACAAATTATTTGTCTGCCAAATCAATCACCTGCAATTCAAAATATTACACAACAATTACAGCATGCGCCTCAACATAGAGGCTTTTGCTTTGCAAGAATTTTTAAAATCAGCCCCGGCTTGCAGCAACAAACATTCGTTACGGCCCATTCGTTATTCATCCGGCTTAAAACAAATCTTCTGCATTGTTTTATACAGTGCCTAATTTTAATTTTGTAATTTTGCGCAACTGCTTTTCACATCAACATATTAAGTATTCAATATGACAGAAATTTCAAAATACCACAGCAAAGACATTATGGAGTTTGTTACTGTGGGAATTGAATTTTGCAAGCGAATAGAAAACGCCAAATTCACAACACGCGAGGCTTTTGTCGGCACTATGATTAAAATACTGCCCCTACTATACATTAAAGCTTTAATTGTGCTAAATTTCAAGACAGACGAAATTTTTTACACAGAACACTTTGTAAAGGCAGCAGACTACCGCGCGGTTGCATGTGGCGTTGCAGCCATAATGAAAGATTTGGATGATTACCTGGATGTATTTGTTGAAGATTTTAAATATAGCGACGACCCAATACATTGCACTGTTTCAGAAAGTCTTGCAGACATCTATCAAGAGATCGCCGATTTTCTGTACATATTCAAACAAGACAACGAAGAATCCACATACGCGGCTCTGTGTGAAATATCCGACAGCTTTGCAGAACGCTGGGGACAGATACTCGTAAATGTAATGCGCCCTATGCATGAAATCATGTACAATTCCGGCACAGACATTTAACAACAAATGCAATCATGACCTACCTGCAACAAACAATATCGAAAGAAGATATAAATGAAATGCCACGCGTGGTATTTGAAGGGAAAATAATTGTAATATCATCCGAAACCGAGGCAAAAAAAGCCTGTGATTTCCTATGCCGTCAACCAATAACAGGCATAGACACAGAAACCAAACCGTCTTTTCACAAAGGCATCTCACATAAAGTGGCACTTTTGCAAGTGTCAACTGCTGACATATGTTTCCTGTTTCGCCTAAATATTATCGGGCTGTGTGAACCCGTAAAAAAATTCCTCTCCAACAGAAAAACGCTAAAAGTAGGATTGTCCTTACACGATGACATACTCTCCTTACACAGAAGGGGAGATTTTCGCGTTGGCAATTTTATCGACATACAGACGATTGCCCCCGAATTTGGAATAAAAGATTTGTCTCTGCAAAAAATATACGCAAATCTATTTAGGGAAAAAATATCCAAAGGACAAAGACTTAGCAATTGGGAAGCTGAAACACTTACTGAAGCACAAAAAAAATACGCTGCAACAGACGCTTGGGCGTGCCTGAACCTCTACAACGAATTCAACAGGCTGAAAATTCAAAAAGACTACATACTATCAGACAAAAACGATGAACACATACAAGAACATAATACTTAAGCAAGGCAAAGACTCCAGCTTGCGGCGTTTCCATCCTTGGGTGTTTTCCGGAGCTATAGCCAAAATGGATAACGGTATCTCTGACGGAGATATAGTAAAAATTTTTAATTCCGAGGGAGCATACATTGCCAGCGGACATTATCAACGTGGGTCTATTGCCGTAAGAATTCTCACGTTTGAAAACGAAGAAATAAACGCCGGCTTTTGGCACAGACACATAAAAGAAGCACTTTATTTACGCCGGACCATACTCGCCAATACCCCTGAAACAGACACATTCCGTCTTGTTCACGGCGAAGGCGATAACCTGTCGGGGCTGATTATTGACATATATGGCGCAACGGCCGTTATGCAAGCCCACAGCACCGGAATGCATCTTTCAAGATACGACATTGCCCAAGCAATAATAGATGTAATGGAAGGTAAAGTCTCCTCTGTATATTACAAAAGCGGCACCACACTACCCTATGCAGACGAAGCAGAAGAACATGACGGATTTATCATTGGCAAAACTGCAGATAACATAGCATTAGAAAACGGATTGAAATTTCATATAGATTGGGAAAAGGGGCAAAAAACAGGATTCTTTGTGGACCAGCGATGCAACAGAAAGCTCACAGAAAACTACGCATTCGGAAAGAATGTTCTTAACATGTTTTGTTATACCGGCGGCTTCTCTATCTATGCCCTGCGCGGAGGTGCTAAAATGGTTCATTCTGTTGACAGTTCGGCAAAAGCAATTGACATTACAAACCAAAACGTGGAATTGAATTTTCCCGGCTGCAAAAAGCATGAAGCATTTGCCGAAGACGCATTCAAATTCTTGCAAAGCATCGAGAAAGACAAATATGATTTTATTATTCTTGACCCTCCGGCTTTTGCAAAGCACCACGATGCCGTAAAAAGCGCATTGCGCGGATATACCAGGCTCAACCAAAAAGCAATGGAAAAAATCGCGCCAAGAGGCATTATTTTTACTTTCAGCTGCTCACAAGCGATAAGCAAAGAGCAATTTCGTTTGGCTGTTTTCACCGCCGCAGCACAATGCGGAAGAAAAGCAAAGATCATACACCAGCTACATCAAAGTGCAGACCATCCAATAAACATCTATCATCCGGAAGGGGAGTACTTAAAAGGTCTTGTTTTGTATATAGAATGAGACGCACATTACCATATACTACTTTTTGATACTCAAACCTTGCAATAGTAATGATAGAAGCCACAAAATGCGGTTGTTTCGCTTTTTTTCCCTCATATGATTTGTCAGTAAATATAAAAGAAGTACTTTTGCATCGTTTTCATGGTATTAGATTTAAGGTTAGTGAAGATTGGTTGTCGAGAGACAATCAATTTTTTTTTATTATGATATTCTACGAAACAAAAGCAACAGCAAACAGTATTGCGTACAAAGCATTATTGCCGCAATAATTTTAAATACCACAATGCAATTTTCCATGCTCCCCTGCCCCCTATGTATGTGTAAAAACGTAAAAAGCGGGAGAAATTGTAATCCATAAATTTATTAGGCGTAAACCTGCGTAACCACGATATGGGCATTCCCGCATGACCCTCGCGCTTGATCTTCCCTTGAAGAATATTCGCTCTAAAATATAATGCTAACAGGGCTGATTTATTTACGTGGCTTTTTCCCGATAAATCTCTTTTTACTGTCTCCATAGCTTTGACAAGGTGAGGCACGGATGAAGAAAAAGACTCGCCGGTAATGCTGTCCTTATGTTCAAGGATACAGTGATACCTTCTTTCTTTTAGCCATACCATACCCGGCTTTGCGAGAAGTATGCGCACGCCAAGCTCCCAGTCGTTCCATCGCATGAGCTTTTCATTCCATCCGCCTATTCTGCGTATAAACTCTGTTTTTGCTATGAACGACTGTGTGGAAAGTTCCCCCATCAATATATGCGCTCCCACATCCGCAGTATAAAGGAAAACCCTATTCCTACGCATATATCCGCTTGAGTTACTCTTTTTTCTAACAACACACGTGGCGCAAGCCACCAATTCTGTTTTCGGATTGTTTTTTATTTTGTTTGCTGCGTCTTCTAAAAAAAAAGGGGACATTACATCATCGCTATCAAAAAAGCTCACCCACTCACCCGTTGCCTCCTTTAATCCGGTATTGCGTGCCGCCGAGGCTCCCGGATGCGTTTCTTCGAAAAACTTTATTTTGAAATTTGCATCTTCTTCCCTCCTCATGAACTCTTTGCAGACACATTCTGTTGCATCGGTAGAATTGTTGTCTACTATTATCAACTCCAAAGGACGGTAGGTTTGATCTTTTATAGATCTTAGCGTGCGTTCTATATATTTAGCACGATTGTACGCCGGTATAACAACGCTTATCAACATCGTCCTATCTTTTTTGCATAAACCACTCCGGAAAGCATATCATACAGAGCTTTGAGCCTTGACATACCTTTTACATTAAAAACTGCATATTTCAGTAATCTCGGTAAAGCCCCCCAACATCCATGAATTGCCGAAAGAACCGCGCCTTTAGACCGACGCACTGACGCAGAAGTCAAAAACATTGCACCTGTTGTGTTTGATGCCGTGCCGACGGCTGTTACCGGGCAGTAAATCACTTTAAACCCACTTTTGATCAAATCATGCACATAAACTTCCTCTTCACCGCAAGCAAGGTACTCACTGCCCAAACCAAAGTTGGTGTCGAATTCGGGATAATTGCCGTTATTGCGAAGGGCAATCTCGCACGAACGCACGTAGTACCCTTTTGGAGGAAATTTCACATCAAAAGAAAAATCGGGAAATTTTCTTTGTAAACGTCCATCATACAAAACAGAGCGAAAACATATCACATCGGCTTGAGGATTTTTGCCGAAAATATTGAGCAACGTATCAAAGTATTCCCATGTATAACGGTTATCATCATCTGCAAAAACAACAACATCTCCTGTAGAATGACTAATGGCATGATTGCGGTTGGCAGAAAGTCCAATGCCATATACAGGAAAGAGAGACACATCTGAACGCTTGTTCAGCACATCCGGGACTAATTTCAAATCTGAATCTCTTGTAATTTGAAACGAGATGAGATACTTCACATCCGCTCTTGCACAGGCAAGGACATTTACTGTTTTTTTTATTCCCTCACCTATTGTACATATCAGTACTTCTATTGTCATTTTGTTTTTGGATTGTGGCGCAAAAAACTTATTCCCCGCACCATTTGGCAAAACATTGGCACAAAATGACACATACCTGCAAACGCTGCATTCAAAGAAAACCTTAAACAATAAATGTAAGCGCGTATCCCATAACGGAAATAGGCTATCGCACCAAACGAACGTTGCACTCCTGCATCAACATAAATCATTCGCTGCTTCAACAAAGTTGATGTTTCCACCACTTTTCTAGGGAAATATCTCATTTTTAGTCCCATTCTTTCTGCTTCCATGAGCCAAATATCCTGCTCTCCGCACGTGAGACAATCTTTTCCCAGGCCAAATCGTTCGTCAAAAAGCATTTTGCCTTGAACGCTTTTCCTTCTACAAGCCATTTCAAGAGCCGAAATCTCCATATCTTTCGGGCGGTTACGATAGTCAAACTCGTGGTTCGGATATTTTTTCAAAGCCCGCCCTGTGTAGGTTGATGCTTGAAAAAAAGCCACATCAAGATCCGGATGAGATTCAAAAGTCTGTTCAATTATGTTGAAGCTCTCTTCTGAATATCGAGCATCATCATCGGCAAAGACAATTATATCTGCCTTTGCCAAGCTCAATGCGAAATTTCTGTTGTTGGAAAGTCCTTTGCCTTTTCGCTTGACAAAAAAAACATCTTGTCGTTCGACCAAAGCAGCTGGTATCAACTCCAAATAGCGTTCGTCTGTATACTGATAGGACACTATATATTTCACATCAACCCGAGGGGGGATAAGATTGTCCAAAATACGTACAACCCCCTTGTTTATTGTGCATATTAAAACTTCAACAGTGATCATTTGAATGAATTTATCACACGTAATACGTCTTCTATATCCTTTTCTGTCATTGCTGAATTAATCGGGATACTCAGTTCCTCTGCACTTATTTTTTCCGTAACCGGAGCGCCTGCACATTTCACCACCCTTTTAAGAGCAATCTGCTTATGAGGAGGTATTGGATAATGGATAATAGACATCACGCCTTTGTCTTCCAAATATTGTTTCAATTCATTACGTCGATTGCAAAATACCGGATATACATGATATACGCTATTGGTCAGTTTTCCTCCATAAGGAAGAGTTATTGCAGGGTTTGCTATACCGTCGTTATAGGCCTTTGCTATTTTCCGCCTACGCATATTTACTTTTTCTATATATTTTAATTTCACTCGCAAAACCGCCGACTGCATCTCATCTATACGACTGTTAATACCAAGCATTGTATGGTGGTATTTCGTGTCAGACCCATAGTTTGCCATTGTTCTTACTGTCAAAGCAAGTTGTTCGTCATTAGTAACAACAGCCCCTGCATCGCTCAACGCCCCAAGATTCTTGGCGGGATAAAAGCTAAAACCTGCGGCATCACCTAAATTTCCGGTTTTCTTTATTCCTTCATATAACGCTCCATGCGCTTGAGCCGCATCCTCTATTACTTTCAAATCATACCGTTTGGCTATTGCATTTATCTTGTTCATATCGCAAGCCGCTCCGTATATATGTACCGCAATTATAGCGCGTGTGCGCTTTGTTATATTTTCCTCTATCAAATATGGGTTTACAAGGTAGTCATCACTGTTTACATCACATGCCACCGGCACCAAGCCTGCACGTACAACAGAAAGAAAACTTGCAGCAAAGGTATTTGCAGACACTATGACTTCATCTCCGTTGCTCCACCCTCCCATTTTTTTATATGCTTCCAGTATCAGAGTCAGAGCATCCAACCCATTTGCCACTCCTACACAATGGCTTGCACCGCAAAAGGCCGCATATTCTTTTTCAAATGCCTTTACCTGCTCCCCATACAAATACACTCCGCTTCTTACAACGTCCAGCACCGCTTGTTCTATTTGCGGTTGGTAAAGATTTGTTATTTTACGCAGGTTGAGATATTCCATCATACTAAACCTTTTATTTTATTCTGAGCATCACATATATTTAGTTCATACACGTCATAACATACAGAGCGAGCTCCGAAGCCTTCTTTTTCAAAAATAAGCCCCTGATTCAGAACCCTCCCACCTTTCTCTGTCGAGATTCCGAAATCAAAAAAAACGCTCTCACGAAAACGTGTAGATATCAGCCAATCTATAAGCAAGTCTTCTGCCCCTGTTGCCTTCCCCATATCCGATGCCGCCAAATATTGCGTATGAACTGCTACCGGGGTTATAAACACCCAAGAGCCCGCTACAACTTCTCCTTGGCGCTTAGCTACATATAGCATTATTTCTTTGGGAAATCTCTTCATCAGCAAGCGCATTTCCTCGTATGAATGAACCGGGGTTGCTTTATGCCTTTCTTTCAACACAAAAGCAAGAATATCATGAAACTCTTTCAGCTCCTTACTATCCGCATCCGATATTTCTTCTATCTCCACACCGTTTTTCAAGGCTTTTACAACCCCTCCGCGCCGGCTTTGACGTTGTTTAGGATGATTGCGGGGATAAAGTGAAGAGGAGACACTGCGCTGCACCAAATTAGCACCTGCGCGAAATAATACATACAGGTCTTCTTCTGCTGGCAGTTTATGATAAATATGCGGTACAGGCTTATACACCAATGTTTCAGACAGGTATTCTTTTCTGTAAAAATCCAAAGCAAGGGCAAACATTTCGTTTACTGAAGATTGCACGCTCTTTTCATCCAATATGAAGCCACCGTAAGTCAAGCCTTCGTGAGAATATATCGTGCTATCTTTTACATTGGCGGGAAAAAGCCCGCAAATTCTGTTTTTTTTGTCCATAAAAACCAAAGACGAATCCACAAAGCGCTTTGAATGATAATCCATAAAATTTCTGCAAAAGAGGAATGTGCCGTTTTTGCTTTTCCTTACAAAAGAATCCCATTCACTCGCCATGGCTGGGTTATAGGGCAGGACTCTCATAATGATTTTCTTTACGATATTCCAAATATGCCTCGTAGGAGTTAATGTATCCTTGGGGATCGTATGCCTGCGATGCCGCCACCACACAAACGCAATCTGCACTAAATTCATCCAAATCGCACCATACCCCTGCAGGAACAACAACACCATCTCCCGGAGATGAAATCCTTATAGTCGTATGTTTAATTCCATCGCTGAGATGTATGCAAAAAGAGCCTGTCGCTGCAAATACTACTTCGCTACATGTTCTGTGTGCATGGCCTCCGCGCTTCTTTCCCTTAGGTACGGATGATATCCAAAAAATGCGTTTTACAGCGAAAGGCAACACTCGTCCTTCCACGAATGTAAGCACTCCCCGTTCATCAACAAAAGAGGTTCCCTTCAATAAAGTACAGCCTTCGGGCATGGCCTTTCCCATTTCATACATCATAACGCAAACTTACTAATTTTGCATTTAATTTCTGCATTATAAGTATAAAAAAGGAGTGATATGCCAAATGTTAACCTTTAAACTTACGATACGATTTATATTCTCCCCTTTGCCTTATGCCCTTGTTGCATACACAGTCTCTAACATGTTACGGCCTTATCCCATGCAACGGCGAAAGTTGAGTTTTTAATTCTCATGCCTCCGGCTGCTTTACGATGCCGCTTTTTTGTTCCCTATGGTTGTGGTCAACATAACTTTTAATTTTCAAAATCCACCTCGTGGTCAAGTTTGTCTATAAAATTGTCAAACACATCCTTTTCCACATCTCCCATGCTGTATTCTTTTTCTGCATCCTTTCGTATTTCTGCAATCCATGCTCTGCGCGCTGTTATATAGTCTTGCCTTATGCGCGCCACATCTTCGATAGTGAGTTCTTTTAGATTATAATAGTCTAAAATCAAGCTATAAGTCCATGCCCACTGATATTTTCTATAGTTTTTGTTGATTTCCTCAAAGCGGGATATTATGGATTCAATGGTGTGCAAAGTTCCATTTTTTATATCGTCCACCATGCGCTGTTCTTCCGAAATGGGTAAAAGCAAACCGGAGAGATCTGCCCAATCCCCTTGTCCCACCATGGTTGTTGGCGCACTTAGCTGCGAGTCTCTTTTCAACTCCCTCTTCAACACAGCCCCCATGTAAATGCGCAAAGCTATATCGTAATATTTTATTCCCTTATGTAGCGAAGGCCCGTTTATTATATATCCGTGAAAATTGTAACTCGGCACATTGGCGCCGGACGAGGCACACAAATCTTCCAAAATTTTCTTACCTTTTATGATTTCCCCCACGCTGAACGGCGATAGCCAGTCAAAGTTGACTATGCTTTTTTGCGCCCCCTTTGGTCTGATGTCGCGTTTGGGCCATTTACGAATATCACGATAAAGCCCTACGGTAGTTATGTTTCGTCCCGGAGAAAGGTACATATTATCGCCGTAGGCAATCAGATATGAAAAAGGCAAATTTCGAGTATCTGGATGATGCATAAGTTTCCCGAAGCAAACACTGAAAGTGCCGATATTTGCCGGCATTAGCAAATAGGCTCCGCTTGCCGTCTTCGTTCCTCGCTCAAGCACGCCCCAGTGCATTGGTCCCATTTTGTAAGCGTGGTTTGAGAAGTTGGTGGCCGAACCTGCGTTGTAGAAACTGAACATTCCACCGATTAGCAATGAACTTTTGTGGTGGCTAGACGAAAACGGACCGCAAAAAGCCGCACAGGCCTCACCGTTACTCATGTAGCTGTTGGCAAAAAATACGCTCGAAGAGGCCGTAAACCCATTGCTTATAACACACGCCTCGCCTATGAAGCAGTCTTGTATCTTAACCGAATTTGTGATACTCGAGCCATCACTTATTATGGAATTTTCGCATATCACACCTGTACCTATATATACATTGGCCTCCAACGAACTCAATACCGTGCAGTCGCTTAGCCGTGCGGCACCATTTACTTCGCAGCCTTCGCATATGTTTGTGTTGGTTATTTCCTTGGTATTGATTATTTTTACCCCGGAGCCTATAGTGCCACAATCTGTTTTTGTTTTTTTTATTTCTTCTTGTATGAGCCGTCTTACGATGTCTTTTAACTCTTTGTCGTGGAAATGTTTTACCATGAATGCGGCAAACTGGCTGTTCAAATTTCCGAAAAGAACCAGATTGCCATCGCCCATTTCATTAAGCACGGATATTAGATTTCCTTCGCCATAATTGGCGCATTCGGTTGTTTCAATCGTTGATACATTCGATATGTAGCAATCATCACCAATTACGTAATTGTTTATAAAGTTGCCAACGTTCTCAATTAGACAATTATCTCCCACTTTCACGTTTCGCAATGTGGCATTTCTTATGCCGGAATGCTTAAAAAAGCCCTTTGACACCTCCAGGTTCTTTTCAAAAGCCCCTATGCGTATGTTTCCATAAAGCATTACGTTGTACATATGGCTCGTTTCAAAGCCTGCGGATACATAGACACTGCCCCAATCTTCCGCCCAACAATTGCGTTCTTTTAGCGCGGCGATTTCTTTTTCGGTAAGTCTTCTGTAGTTCATAATGTTGTCATAGTTTTATGTGGTTTTCATTCGTTTGCCCTCGCAAGAGCATTTTAATTTTTTAATATATTTGCCTGCCTTGCAAAAGCAAAGCTTCCTCTTATCAACATAACTTTTATGCAAAAGTTTGCTTTGGGCGCTTAAATGATTACACCGTTGCCCATTGGGAGTTCACACAGATGCACTGCTTTGTAAAGCATTATATTTTTCGCGTGCCTCGTCATCGGAAATAATATTATGATTCTTCATGTTATCCATTAATTTAGATTTATTTTTGAACCCTAATTGTGATTTTCTTAGCACCATGATACGTCATTTCAATTTCAAAGGTACAACAAAAAAAGCGAAATTAGTTAAATTTATATACAAAAACGCATGACTTATCAAAAACCCGCAGCGTTCTGCCCGGCAACAATACTTTTGAATACCGGAGGATTGCTTATTATAAACCCTAAACTAAAATAATATTTCCTTGGTAAGCACGCTATTTTCAAATGCCGCACTTTATGATGCGACCATGGGCATGCAAACGTCCGAAAATTTATTTTTAAAACATTGTAGCCCCGTAAAACTTTTTCGACCGATATAAATCAGGGCTGACACTTCTCGCGACCACTGATTCTTTTGGTTGTGGGTGCCTTTGCCATCGGATTATATATCGATTTACGACAGGAAACAATAAAAACAAAATTCTTCGGCATTACTCATGATATTGTGCTACCGGCTTACCGAATGATCGAGGCAAGTATACAACTTCATAAAACACTATCTTACAGCGTAATAGCCATCCGACTTTTTCTTTATAAAAAGCTGGTTTTAAAATTATTGTAAGTGGGTAAAAAAGATCTGATGTAGTTTTTCCCATGTCTGATATAGTTTTTTCTACATGGGACATAGTTCTTCCTACTTCAAATATTGTTTTCTGTGTGTTTTGAAAAAAAGGGCTGCCGGTTATGATTTTGCAGAAATTACATAGGCGTACAACATACGCCATGAACTTCGCCGCATTTACCGCACTGCAAACCGCCGCTGCGACATTGCGTAAATATTGCTATCCGGAACATGCCCTATACCACAGCACAGGTGCAAATCGTTGAATATCTGATTGCCGCACGGTTGTGTTACTGCTTTTTCGGGCCGTATTTGTCGCGGTAGGCTTGAGGCGTAAGCCCTGTGTGCTTTTTGAACTCGTTGTGAAAGTTACTGCGGTCGTTGAAGCCCGCCATGGCGTGAAGGTGGGAAATCCTCAGGTTGTTGCTGTTGCGTATAAGTTCCTGCGCATATTGCAGTCTCAACGCCATGCGCCACGAACGGAACGACGTGTGGTGCACATACTTGAAATATGCTGAGAGTTGAAACCTTGTAACCCCGAGTTCCTCGGCAATCTCGTCGGTGCTTGTTTCCATGCGCAGGTATCCGCGCCTTTTCACCCAGTTGCCCAGCTTGATCCTTAGCTGTGGCATATACCCTTCGGGCGACACGTCAATAGGGTTGCTCTGCCCGGTGTTGTCGGGCATAGACTCTGCGCGCATGAAAAAATCGCCAGTTACGCTGTAGTTTATTACCGACGAAGCCACCCATACATAATATATTGTGTAGAACGCCACGAAAACGTTGTATGCAAAGTTTTCCAACGGCACGATTGCAAAAACAAGAGCGAAGATCCCAACGCCGAGCGCGCTGTAGAACAACGCCTTCACGGGGCGCAGATAGTGGTCAACGTTTTCATCGTAGAAGCTTTCGAGCTGTTTTTGTGCCACACGCGCAAGGTCGCGGAACGACACGGTGTGGATGCAAAGCTGCACGCAGTATGCCGCCACTGCCGCCGGCCACACTATGTGGAACTCGTCGGGAAGCCAAACCAGCGTGGCGGCAAGCACGGCCACCGCCGCCGTTACCGCCGCGAGTACGGTGGTGAACTTTCTGCGCGACACACCGCCCGGCGAGGCAAGCACGGAGGCGGTGTAGGTGAAGAGCAGGGCCTGGTATGAGCCCACGCAGAGCGTGGTGAGCGAAAGCAGCGTGGGGTTCTCGTCCGAAACCTTGAAGTAGCCCGAAAGGGCGAGAATGGCGAAAGTGGCGAACAAAATCCACCTTGCCCTCGAGACGACCGCCCACTTGCCGCCACACGGAATGCGTGTGAGCGCAAGAAAAGCTGCCGCCGTGCCTATTATGGTGGACGACGTTATGGAATACACGTAATGCATTGTTATTTCCATCATTAATAGAAATTCACGAAAGCAAAGTTAGCGATTTTCTGCAATTACTCCCCCTGTGAAAAACAGAACAAGAACCTTATGCACTAATTTTCATGTGCCATAACGAACTTTCGGCACGTGATTTTCGGCACGTCCCCTATGAGTTTCAAAATACCTCTGTTATTTTATGCGCCGGCATTTAACGGCAGTTAAATGCTCAACGCCCGCCTTCTATAATTTCCGGATTTGTTGAAATTATCGGATTGCCTTTTACCGTGTCGGTTTTTGTCGTGTCGGGGTAAGCCGCCACCCATGCATAATAGGTTAAAGGCTTAATACCATAAGTTTTGAAATAATTTGAAACCACGCCGGCCACGATTATTTTTTTACCGAAATTACCCGGATTATCCGCAAGATTAAGTTCTTTGCGAAATAGCGTGTTCTTTACCAATTGGATAGGCATGCATTTATTCACGTTGTTCTCTAACGGATTGTCCGCAATAAGAATATTACTTTGCGTTGTAAACGGAGGAACGAAATCTGCGGCTTTCAAAGAGGTACCGTTTATTGCGCCAACGATATAACCGATAATGCCATTTACATCTATAGAGTCAAACAAAGCTGTTTCCGCATAAACTTTTGCCTGAGCTACTGTAATGTACCGACCAAGCGAGTCTTTCGGAAGCGCTGTTGTATCAGACGGATTTACTGTTTCCGGAACATCCGGCTTGTTTGCCGGAGACATTGGGGCTTTCTCGCACGAAACTAAAAAAAGCCCCATCAGAACCAGAATGTAAAAGCCGGATTTTTTCATGTTATATTCATAAAACGCCTTTTGATGAAGGCAAATAATAATGTTGTAAATCACGATGAACCGCGAGCTTTATTGCACGTGCAAAAGCCTTGAATATACCCTCTATTTTATGATGCTCATTTTTACCCTCTGCTTTGACGTAAAGGTTTATCATTGCATTGTCGGCTAAACTTTTAAAAAAATGAAAGAACATTTCGGTTGGCATATCTCCTATTCTTTCACGATTAAAATCCGCATTCCACACAATCCATGGGCGACCAGAAAAATCCATAGAAACCTGGCATTGGCAATCATCCATCGGAAGGCAAAAACCATATCTCTGTATTCCGCGCTTGTCTCCCAAAGCATCGCGCAAACAAAGTCCCAGCACTATCGCAGTGTCTTCTATGGTGTGATGTTCATCCACGTTCAAGTCTCCCCTTACTTTAATCTCCAAATCTATATTGCCATGCTTGCCTATCTGCTCCAGCATATGGTCGAAAAAACCAATGCCCGTAGATATTGCACATTTGCCTACTCCGTCAAGGTTTACTGATACGAACACGTCTGTTTCGCGGGTTGTTCTTCTTTTTTTTGCTCTCCTTTCGCCCGCCACTACAATTTCGGCTATTTTTTTCCACGGCATTTCTTCTGAAATTTTTAACGCCTTGCATCCAAGATTTCTTGCAAGCATCACGTCTGTTTCACGATCGCCTATTACATAGCTATGCTCAATATCGTATGCCCCATTAATATAGCCTGCGAGCATTGCTGTTCCGGGTTTTCGAGTCGGGGAGTTTTCTGATGAGAAAGTGCGGTCTATAAGAATTTCGTCAAAGACAACACCCTCGCCTTTGAACGCTTTTAGGATGAAATTATGCACCGGCCAAAATGTATCTTCCGGGAACGCATCTGTTCCAAGCCCATCTTGATTTGTTACCATTACGAGCTTGTAGTCTGTTAAATTTACGATCGTTCGCATTGCATCAAAGACGTTGGGTAAAAATTCCAATTTTTCGAACGAGTCCACCTGCTCGTCTGCCGGTTCTTTAACGAGCGTACCATCGCGATCTATAAACAAGACTCTTTGCATACGATTCAATGTTTGTATTTACGCATTGCCGAAAGCAGAAGTGAATTTTCAGTCTGCGAGCCAACCGTTATGCGGAGACAATTGCCGCAAAGCCTTACATTGCTTCTGTTTCGCACTATTATTCCACTTTTTACAAGATAGCCGTAAAGTTCTGTTGCATCATCAAATTTGGCAAGGAAAAAATTGGAATCTGTTGGGTAAACCTTCTTACAATATGGAAGGATGGCAACCGCATCAATGAGCCTTCCACGTTCTTCCAAAATAATGCTTACCCATTTTTCTATTTCAAAATGTCTGGAAAGCATTTCGTCTGCCTCCTTCAGCGTAAGAGCATTTATATTATATGGATATTTAACCTTGTTGAAATAACCGATTATTTCCTTTGATGCAAAAGCCATGCCCAAACGAATACCGGCAGATCCCCACGCCTTCGAAAAAGTATTAAGCACTATTATATTGGCGTATTCCGAGAGCATCAAACGAAATTTCGGCTGTCTTGTGAAATCAGAATAGGCTTCATCGACAACCACTATACCATTAAAGTTTTCTATTACTTTTTTTATTTCGTCTGTCGAAAGAGAATTTCCCGTGGGATTGTTTGGTGTGCACAAAAAAACCAGCTTCGTGTTTTTATCTGTTCTTTCAAGCAATTTTTCCGCGTTTAACGAAAATCCGTCTTCTAACTCCACCGGACGGTATTCCACATTATTTATATCGGCAGCCACACGATACATACCATATGTTGGCTCTATGACAACCACATTGTCCACTCCCGGCTCACAAAAAACGCGGAAGCATAAATCTATGGCCTCATCGCTACCGTTTCCCAAAAATATGTTTTCGGCCGGAACTCCCTTTACTTTGGATATTTTGCTTTTCAGTTTTCTTTGCAAGGGGTCCGGGTATCTGTTGTATGGAGAATTAAAAGGATTTTCGTTCGCATCAAGAAGCACTCTGGCTTCCCCGTCAAATTCACCCCTTGCACAACTATACGGCGACAGCTTCTGTATGTTTTTGCGAACCAACTTGCTTAAATCAGTATTCATCCTCATCCCCTTTTACCGTTAACGTAATCCAACCTTACCGTCATCGCATTTTTATGCGCCTCAAGCCCCTCTGCCTCAGCCATTAGTTCGACAGCTTTCCCTATTGTTTTAACGCCTTCGGGGGACAGCCTCTGAATAGTTATCTTTCTCATAAAACTATCAAGACATAATCCGCTATAAGCTTTGGCGTACCCTTTGGTGGGAAGAGTATGATTTGTGCCGGAAGCATAATCTCCGGCACTTTCACAAGAATACTTTCCCAAAAACACAGAACCGGCATGGGTTATACCTGCAACTATATCATCGCAATCGTCTGTGGCAATGACCAAATGCTCCGGAGCATAAAAATTTGAAATCGCTATAGCTCGTTCGCGGGTGGGAACATATATCGTCTTGCTGTTTTGAAGTGCTTTCTCTGCTATATCTTTGCGCGGAAGTTTCTGCAATTGCCTTTCTATTTCCTTTTCAACGGTTTCTATAATCCGTTTGTTTGTAGCAACAAGCACAACTTGGCTGTCTGCTCCATGCTCTGCCTGGCTTAACAAGTCTGCCGCCACAAAAACCGGATTAGATTTCGCATCCGCTATCACCTCAACCTCACTGGGACCGGCCGGCATATCAATAGCCACATCTTCCAAAGAAACCAGTTGCTTTGCGGCAACCACGTACTGATTTCCCGGGCCAAATATTTTATCCACTTTTGGAACCGTTTCCGTTCCGAAAGCCATTGCCGCTATGGCCTGTGCCCCACCTATTTTATAAATTCTTGAAACGCCCGAGATTTTTGCTGCATAAAGCACGGCGGGATTGCACTTTCCTCTTTCGTTAGGAGGCGTGCACAACAAAATTTCCCCACACCCGGCTATTTTAGCCGGAACTGCAAGCATAAGCACCGTAGAGAACAAAGGGGCCGTGCCACCGGGGATATACAATCCTACTTTTTCTATTGCTACAGCTCTTTGCTCGCAAACAACCCCCTTGCAAGTTTCCACCTTAACAGGAGTGAACTTTTGTGCAGCATGGAACTTATATATATTTTCGTGAGCTATTCTTATGGCATCTTTCAGCTCGGGCGAGACCAGCTTCTCTGCGTCAGCGATCTCTTTGTCTGTTACTAAAAAATTCTCTATTTCTGTTTTGTCGAATTGCCACTCATATTTTTTAAGGGCCGCATCACCATTGCATCGCACATCATCCAGCACCTTACCCACAACACTGTGTAGCTCTCTTGCTTGTATTGACGGGCGCTTTAATATTACTCCCCATTTTTCTTGCGGCGGATTATCGTAAAATCTCATCATAACAATGGGGCTTACAATATCATTTTTTCAATAGGTATTACCAGTATTCCTTGTGCACCCTTGTCTTTAAGCTGGCCTATTATTTCCCAAAATCGCTTTTCCTCCAGCACCGTGTGAACGCTGCACCATTTGTCATCAGCCAAGGGCATTACCGTAGGACTTTTTATGCCGGGAAGAACAGATATTATATCTTCAAGTTTTTCGCGAGGTGCATTCATCAAAACATACTTTTTCTCCTCCGCGCTACGCACCGCCTTTATACGGAAAAGCAAATCTTTAAGTATTTCGCGCTTTTCCTCATTCATGTTACGGTTTCCTATCAGCAAGGCCTCGCTATGCAACACAGTCTCTACCTCGCGCAAATTATTACTTACAAGAGTAGAGCCCGAACTGACAATGTCGAATATAGCATCTGCCAAGCCTATTGCCGGAGATATTTCCACGCTGCCATTTATCACCTGCACCTCAGCTTTCACACCTTTGGAATCAAGATATTTTTCTAAGATATTAGGGTATGACGTAGCTATCTTTCGTCCTTCAAACCATGATGGTCCGTTATATGAAGTTTCCTTGGGAACTGCAAGAGACAAACGACATTTTCCAAAGCCAAGACGCGATACGATTTCCGCATCGTATCCACGCTCCATGAATTCATTTTCACCTACAATGCCCAAGTCCGCCACGCCGTTGGCTACCGTTTCCGGAATGTCATCATCGCGCAAATACAAAGCTTGCAGCGGGAATGTTATGGAGTCGGATATAAGTGCCCGCTTTGACACGCTTAACTTTATGTCTGCCTCTGCAAGCAGGGCCATAGTATCATCGTGGAGTCTCCCCTTTGACTGTATTGCTATTCTTATCATATTTACGTTCCTTTTATATTTACATACCTTTGTCATCGTCCGATGCGGAAGACACGCTGCGCATATTCAACGAAGAAATCTTCATCTCGGGATTTATTCTTGCATTTACAATATATGTTACCCATTCTCCTTTGCCGTCGTGTGTCATATAGTGCTCTTCAACGCCAAAAGTTACATCAAACGAAAACTCGTCCGTACCGGTTTGAACCTTGCGTATTTTATAATCGTTATTCATTGTAAAGGATGAATGATGATGACCGGAAGCAAGTTTTTCTGCAAAAGCCAAAACATCCGCGTGCGTTGCGTTGCGTTTATTCAAAAAATTGTCCATAACCTCTGCCACGGCCGATGACAAAGAAGGTTCATCCCTGTTTGCAAGTCCGGTGAAAAACTGCGAGCAAACGCTTTTTACAGAAGAAGCCTCGTCCGGCTGAACTTTTCTGGACGATATATTTTTTTGAGCCTGCATGGCCTCCTCTATATATTTGCCATCAGGATGGCTGCTAATGTAAATCTGCAAAGCTTCCACCGTATTTGCCGACAACGCGTCAACATATTCCAAAGAGTCTATTTTGTCCTTGCACGCCTGCTCATATATGCTGTTGGGATGATTGTCTAAAAAAGCAACAAATCCGCTTTTCAAATTGTTCACGCATGCATCGTTCCAATCATTTATCTCACCGACCAACTCTTTTAATTTAGCTTCTACCTCCTCGTAATGTTCCCCTTTCGGATAATCGCGAAGATACTGACTGCACAACGCAGTATCGTTTGATGCTATTACCTCCTCATAAGCCTTTTGTTCGCTTTCTGCTTTCTGTGATTTCTCTATAAGGAAATAAGCCAATGCACCTAATGCGATAACCACAACAGAAACGACCAAACCTACAACTACCCCTCTTTTATTTTTTTCTTTACGCGATTTGTCGGGAGCATAAGGATCGACATTTGAATACATTTCCTTCAATTCCCCGCTTTTTTTGCGGCTTGAATCGGTTTCCGGGGCTTTTTCAAACACAGCACCGCACGAAGGACACTTTTCTGCGTTTTTAAGCACCACACGACCACAGTCCGGACATATTTTTATATTCCCGGCTATCGCCACTCCACAATTTGGGCATCTATCTGCTGCATCCGAAACCTCATGCCCGCATTCGGGACATTTAATTATTGCCATAATTCGTTTGTTTTTATGGGCGTTTCCGCCCTTGTTCATATTTATAAAGCATACGGCGTACCCACCTTTACTTTTATTGCAAAATTACTAATTCAGCAAATTTTGGCAGCAGGTTTTCCTTTTTTATTTCTTTTGTTTTTACAAAACGGCGGTTTTTCCTTATTGTCATTAACTTCCGTTTCAAAATTGCTTTTTACAGTGGCTTATTGCAACATAAAACGGAGCAAAAACACAACGCCGCTCAATGGGTTGTTTCCGCTTAAACTTACGCGGAAACAACTCGTAAAAGCTCCGGCGTCTCTATATTATAGCGTTGAAAGTTTTGCTAAAGCGGTTTGAACACAAGCTCAATGTTCCGCAGCCGGTGCGTCCAGCTGCTCATAAACAGAATGCTTGCTTTTATATTCGGGCACAATATCCTTCATTTTCTTAACTACCTTCATTTTATCAAACTCGTAGCTTATTTTAACTAAGTCGTCTATGGCTTTTGCCACTTCTTCATAATTGTACTCGCGCACTTTTGCCACCTTTATTTTGGGATTGAACGTAGGCATGGTAAGCTCTTTGTCGTTAAGCACTTCCTCGTATAGTTTTTCTCCATCCCTAAGCCCTGTATACTCCACCTTGACATTCACCATGCCGCTGAGCCTTATCATCCTGTGGGCAAGATCTGATATATTTACAGGTTTTCCCATATCAAAAACGAATATTTCACCGCCTTTTCCCATGGTTCCCGCCTCGAGCACAAGTTTGCACGCTTCAGGTATGAGCATAAAATACCTTATTATGTCGGGGTGGGTTACCGTTACAGGACCGCCCGCCTTTATCTGTTCCTTGAACAATGGAATCACCGAACCGTTTGACCCTAAAACATTTCCGAACCGTGTTGTTACGAATTGGGTATGCCCTTTCACCACCCCCTCTGTTTGAGCCTTGTTAAGACTCTGTGTGTATATTTCGCAAATGCGTTTTGAGCACCCCATTACATTTGTGGGGTTTACGGCTTTGTCGGTTGAAACCATCACAAATTTTTTTGTTCCATACTTAACTGCCAAATCCGCCACTATACGCGTCCCGTCTACGTTGTTCTCTATGGCTTCACAAGGATTATCTTCCATCATAGGCACATGCTTATAGGCTGCTGCGTGGAAAACAAAGTCGGGCCGATATGTCTTAAAGATATGCTCCATTCTTTCCTTGCGGCATATGGAGGTTACTATGGTCTCACACTTTACATCAGGAAATTCCCGGTGCATCATGAGACGTATATCGTGAGACGGTGTTTCCGCCTCATCCACCGACACAAGCATCCCCGGGGCAAACTGCGCCACCTGCTTCATTATTTCACTGCCTATAGAGCCGGCTGCACCGGTTACCAAAACCGACTTGCCTTTTAGCATTGCGCCCACAGAGGTTAGATCCACGTTTATCTCATCACGCGGCAATAAGTCCTCTATTTCTATCTCGCGGAATTTTCTTGCACTCAAATCGCTCTTGCCGTCCCATTTCTCGGCCGGGTCTATAGTGAAAATTGCTATGCCTGCATCTATCAAAGCATCCACAAATTTAGTATCATTCACAAAAGCCGCCTGCTTCAATGGCGATACAAGCAACGCTTGAATTTCGTGGTGTTTCATGTATGGTATAAGCCTGCTGTCTTTTTGGTGAACCCTTACGCCCATAAGAACCTTACCTATCACATCTTTTTCATCACTAACAAATCCACAAAGTGTATATTTCTTAGGCTCTTCGCTGTTTATGTTTTTTGCCAGTCCTATTCCGCCGCGCTTTACTCCATAAATAAACACGCGCTTACCCACGTTTGTCGCAATGAAACGATCATAAAAATATTTCACGAACACTCTCAGTGCCCCCATAAAGGCTGTGCCTATTACAAAAATACCAAGCAGTTCACGCATTCTAAGCGGCGCAAGCCATTCATTGGTATGAAAGAATACACACGCGCTGGCCGTAAGCACCGTTCCTATAAACATGGCAATGCCTATACGGTATAAATCCACAAAGGAGGAATAGCGCAACACGCCCTTGTAGGTGGACATTATTCTAAATCCCAATATGTAAAATAACAGATAAAAGCCTATGGTCTTACATATCGAAAACAAATCTATGTTAGGTCCTCGATCTATCACTATACTCAGTATAGCCGCAAAAACCACAATGCAGCAGTCTGCCAACATTAAACACCAATATGGCAACGCTTTTCTATCACCTAACCACCCTGCTATTTTTTTGTACATACTATTATCTTTTGCATCTGTTTTACTTACGACACTTAATTATGCTCCAAATCAATCAGTAACCAAAGCTACTTCATACGCGACAAACATGCATAACATTATTTTTTGCATTGAGCGGACAGTTTGTTCACACAACACATGCTTAAGATTAACAAACCCTCTCATGTTTTTCCTTTTCGTTCGCAACACTTAACTTACTTTGCAAATATACAAATTTTAGTCTGAAGACACCATTCCTGCCAAAACAAAAAAAACATTTTTTTATTTGTACGTGGCAATTTGCCAAAAGTATCCATGTTTATAAAGGGGTACGAGAATGCTTTCCCGTTTTGGCAGTTGCACTTCCCCGGGTTATCGACATGTTCTGTCAAAATAATGCAGGATGCGCCCCCTATACTCCATAGCCGAAACACACCGCATTCCATTTTACAGATTGCGGGCACACCATAGTTATGCCACACCGGGAAAACGCCAACATAACAACCTAAAAAGCAGAACGGTACACACTTTTATGTTTATTTGCATAAAACCATGACAATCTGATGGTTGAAAGAAAAAAAACTATGTCCGATGTAGTTTAAACTATGTCCGATGTAAAAAAAACCACATCAGACATAGTTTTTCTTTTTAGGCACATAGCTTTTTGCATTGCCATAAGAGAACGGTTTTATTATGAATTCGCCAAAATTCTTGTAAAATCCGGACACATACACTGCTTTTGTATGAAAAAGTGCGGACATGGTTGGCATGCCCACACTTTTCTTATTTTTTCTTTTATTCCAAGTTGCCCGCTGCGGCCCCAAGTATTACCTTATTCTTTTTCTTCCGATTTCTTTTTCCCAAAATCGGGGTCCACCTTTATAAATGCCGAGACAACCACGGTTACGAGACACAAAACCATTGTCAATATAAAAAACGATCTGTATCCGAGGCTCATCTGAAGATAGCCGGCAAACAATCCCGGTATCATCATGCTCAAAGCCATAAATGCCGTACATATGGCATAATGTGCGGTTTTGCTTTCGCCACGGGAGTAATATATTAGAAAAAGCATGTATGCCGTAAATCCAAAACCATAACCAAACTGCTCAATGAATATAAGGGCGTTCAACAAAGAAAAACTCACGTTGTCAGCAAAGCTCATATAAATATATACGGAATCGGGAATGGAAATTGCAGCAACCATAGGCCAAAGCCACTTTTTCAGTCCGCCACGCGAAGCCGCAATGCCTCCCAATATTCCTCCAATGGTAAGTCCTATCACGCCAACCGTGCCTTGCGCGAAACCCAGTTGCGCCGTGGTGAGTCCCATACCTCCCGCCGATGTCTTATCGAGCAAAAACAACGGGCATACCTTAGCCAGCAAAGCCTCGGGCAAACGATAAAGCAACATGAACAATATCGAAACAAACGCAGCCTTCTTTGTAAAGAAAGTTGCAAATGTTTTAAGAAAATCCCTTGCACTGGAAGATATTGTAACCACAGTGTCCCCGGAAAGTCTCCTATCACCTGCCGGACGCGGAAGTATGAATTTATGATACAGAAACACCATTATAAACAAGCCTGCCGTTATATAAAACATAAGGCTCCATCCCATATACACGCTTCGCGTGTGGAGTTCGAGCAAACCGGCAAGCCCCAAAAGCAGTCCGGAGCCGAATATTGTGGCAATGCGGTAGAACGTGGAGCGTATCCCCACAAACAAACTCTGTTCGTGGCTTGTTAGTGCAATCATGTAAAATCCGTCAGCAGCTATGTCGTGCGTTGCACTGCCAAATGCTATAAGCCAAAACAATGCAAGCATAATCTGTATGTTGTGGCTCACGCTTAGTGTGAAAGCCAAACCGGCAAGTCCCGCACCTATAAGCATTTGCATAGACCATATCCACCAGCGCTTGGTTTTCACCAAATCTACAAGAGGGCTCCAAAAAGGCTTGATAACCCATGGCAGGTAAAGCCAGCTTGTATATAGCGCGGCATCGCCGTTGTTAACGCCCAGGTTCTTGAACATAACCAATGCAAGCGTCATTACAATTACATAAGGAATACCTTCAGCAAAATACAATGTCGGTATCCACGCCCACGGTGAAACCTTTCCCGAATTCACGCAGGCACAGTTCTTTTCACACATATATATTCTTTATTTTTGAATTTCTGAAATAATGATACAGGATATCGCGATAGCCATATCCACGAGCGGACATTACTGCCGCACCTATCTGGCAAAGTCCCACGCCATGCCCCCACCCCGCGCCTGTAAGCACCACATGTGAGGGAACTCCGTCTTTGCCTACATCATATCGGTCTACAACAAACGCGGAACTTTTAAGATGGCTTACGCTCAATACTCGGCGTATTTCGAGTTCTTTGCCTATTATCATACGTTTTTTTGTGCCTTCCACAAGAATTTCTATTATTCTGCCGCTTGCACCGCGCCGTAAAGGCACCAGGTTCTTTATGGCCCCGAAATCTTCTCCTGTTTTTTTCTTTACCAAAGATGACAATTCCTCTGCGTCATATTCCACCCTCCAACGAAAAAAGTCCTTTGTTTCCAAATCATAGTCGTTTAGGACTCGTGAAAGCACTTCGCTGTCAGTGCTGTCGCAAAAAGCGTCAGGTGAGCTTCGTATCCATTTCTCCGCATTTTCCTCTATTGTCAAATCGGGTAATGGGCTGTCGGGAAGCGTGTCCAAAACCGGCTGCAAATAGGGCTTATCGGCATTGTCCCAACAGCTTGAAAACCGTTCGGAAACCCCTCCGCAACTTTTGGAGAAACGCGCATCGCATATTTCACCGCCACTAACCAACACTTCGCCGAAAGTTTCCTCTACGGCCCTTTCCGCCGCCGGGTTTACCGCGTGAGAAAGTCCCTCATAACGCTGACAATGGTCATCTGCACAAACATCAAACAGCTTATGAGCATCATTCTCATACCATTTTATTAGTCTCGGTATGCCGTTTATAACATTTCTCGCTTCTGTTGGCACTGTATGTTTTTTCCCCTTGCGCGATTGAAGAATACGCATAAGCCAACTTCTTGATACCACCGCCTGGGTTTTAAGGTACTCCAAAGGTGCATTGCAACTCATCTCACTCGAAATGACACTACGCAAATACACTTCTACATCCACTATATTAACGGCCTCAAGCGCACCATCGGCAACGACCAATTTTAGCGAATCTGAGAATGTTTCATCCTCCTTGCGTTCCCAATGGAATTTTTTTCCGATAGTAACTCCTTTCAACGTAAAAACACAATCATTGTCCTTGGGAGAGAAGCACAATTCATCGTACACCTTTCCTTCGAACAATATTTTTCCGTTTTCTACTACGGCTGCGTTATTTCCGTTGTATACGATGCCGTTAAGCATATAATCCCCATTAAGCACAAAGGATATTTCCCTTCCGCTCATTATGCCTACAGCCACCTTGCACCGCTTAGCCCCCATGTCATCCAAGAATTTCGTCTATTTCAGTTTCTGACAACGTAACCTCTTTAAGTATTCCCAAAGCCTTTTGTGGAGTAAGGTTTTGGTAATCTTCCTCCCTTGCTGTTATTATCAAGCCTCCCATATCCACAGATCCCGGACTGATAATCATTTTTTTATCCTCCTCGGCAAAATAGCAGTCAGGGCGGTGTTTTTTACGAAGGAATACCACTGTTACAATACTGTCTCTTTCACTCCATACAAGAACATTTATCGGAAATTCTTCTTTGGGGTTAATTTCCCGGAGCCTTGAGTACAATTTTTCAAACGAACTTGTGCTTTCATCTACATTGGATGCCACTATTGCAATAGCCGGACATGCGTAATCCCTAATCTTGAACAAACCATCGGCAAAAAACGGCAGCAACTTATTTTCATACTTGTTCCAATCTCTTTCTATTGGAATTTTACCGCGTTTTCCGGCTTGGAAATGCATATGATCGGGGGCCGATGCGCCACACCGGGGGCCGTTATAAAAAACTATATACCCCGGTAGTGAATTTGCTATTTTACACAAATTATAATACCTTCCTTTCAGGCTCTGGGCTATATGTTCTTTTGCCGGAATGGTAAGATGCCCATCCAAAATAGGGAAAGGGTTAACCAGCACCTGATAATCCCCGTCAAATGCAGGCAACATAAGCTGCTGCCCGGGACGGTTTTTCTCACAAAGGAAACACGCACGTTTTGCTATGGAATTTTTGTCAATCTTAGCTCCCGTAGAGACTATTCTGGATGGGTTGAACTGTGCGTTAATAACTATTTCCCCACAAGACAATGCTTTGGTTTTTATGCTCTTTAACCCTTCAAAACGCAAACGTGCATCATCCCAGCACTCGAGTTGCTTTTCAAAAAAAACTTCTACTTCGGATGCCAAAGGGAATTCCCTGTTTTCGTTCATTTTGCATTTAATTTCTTGCGCGCCTCTATTTCTGCGGCACGCAAACTATCTTTGTATGCGTTGTTCCTGTTTATCTTCTCCTGCGATAGGGCTGCATCGGAATTGTCCTCCCAACGGCGGCAAAGATAAAGCACATCATAGATTCTAGAAAGATAGTGTTCGCGCGAAAAAGCCAATCCCAAAGCATAATCTTCGCCATACGAAGTATTTGGAAATCTGATTTCGCGTAGCATAGGTGTGTAGAATGCACGCGGCGCTCCAAGGCCGTTGATGCGCAAAGCATTGTTCCTTCCGTTTGCCGATGTCCACTCCCTGTGGTCTATAACCCCGGGCGGTAGGGTGTTCAACTTAAAGTCCACAAGCCTGTAGCTACCTATAACCATGGCTGCATGAGTGCGATGAAAGCGACTTATAATTCTTTCGAGCGTGTGGGTATCTGAATATATGTCATCACTGTCAAGCTGCACGGCAAACCTGCCGCACCTTTTATCGTCTGCGGCAAGCTGCCAACATCCCCCTATGCCCAAGTCTTCGCGTTCGGGAATAATATGCACCACTCGATAATCATCCTTTGACATTTTGTTGAGAATATCAGTTGTGCCATCCGTAGAATGGTTATCAACAACTATGACATTGAATTTGAATTTGCACTCCTGCGAAAGTGCGCTGTTAACCGCGTCAGCAACAGTCCGCACCCTGTTTCTTACAGGAATAACAACCGAAGCCTCGTATTCAAAGCCTCCGTCTTTTGAGAAATCAACAGCTTTTATCTGCTTGGGGGATATATAAGCATTTATATCTTTCAAATATTCAGTAAACGCTGCCTCCATTTCCTTCTGCCTACGGTGGAGTTGCGGGTTCAAATAGTCAAACTGCTTTTGCCCGCTCTTGCGTTTGTCTTCCTGTACCGCCGTGTAAAGTTTCTCTTTCACATGAAGAATGTTTCCCATACGGCTCGCCCACAATCGGAATGCATAAACGCCGGCGTAAGCGTATGATTTTGTTGATTCGGAAACAAAATCTTCTATTGCCTTATGCGGAACAAGCACTGCTTTGCCAAATTCGAAAGAATCACTAACGGAACCCGAGGTATAGTCTATCAAAGGGTGGTCTGTGAGACTTCCGTCATCATGTTTGTCTATGTAATCGCAATATGCCATCATCGCCTTTGATTGGGCGAGCATACCACATAGAAGTTCAAATGACTCTGACGTGAAACGCAAAAGTTCCGGTTTCGCAGAAATCAGCACATACGGAGTTTCGCAGTGGCTCGCCATATACTTTAATGCCGATACAGATTCCGGCTTTATACTCTTTGGCAGTTTTTTAACCGCAAAGAGAGAATTTTCTGTAATTTCGTGTTCATAAGCCACGAAACAAGTTACGGAATGTTTCATCACTTGTATAATTTGTGGGTTGCAGCAAGCAAGGTGTTTTGCATCAACGAGCATATTGTCATAGGTCCGACGCCGCCGGGAACCGGCGAAATATATGAGCACAGCGGTGCCACCTCATCAAATTTCACATCGCCATTGAGACGGAAACCTTTTTTCTTTGTGGCGTCCGGAACGCGTGTTGTACCTACGTCTATTATTACAGCTCCCGGTTTTACCATATCTGCCGTAACAAAATCAGGTTGTCCCAAAGCGGCAATTATTATGTCAGCCTGACGGCAGAAAGCCTTTATATCCTTTGTATGACTATGGCACACTATAACCGTAGAATCTCCCTTGTCTTTCTGCAACATAAGCTGCGCCATTGGTTTCCCTACGATATTACTACGTCCAAGAACCACGCAGGTTTTACCCGATGTCGCTATTCCGTAACGCTTAAAAAGTTCCATTATCCCCTTGGGCGTTGCCGACACAAACGCGGGCAACCCGATAGCCATACGCCCTACATTTATGGGATGAAAACCGTCAACATCTTTATGATAGTCTATAGTTTCAATAACCTTTTGCTCCGATATATGTTTAGGCAAGGGCAACTGCACTATTATTCCGTCTACTCCGGTATCTTCATTAAGTTCTTTTACTTTCTGCAAAAGTTCTTCTTCGCTAACAGTTTCCTCATATCTTACCAAAATCGATTTGAAACCACATACCTCACAAGCTTTCACCTTGTTAGCCACATATGTCTCACTCCCCCCATCATGCCCCACAAGTATTGCCGCAAGGCATGGGCGACGCAAGCCACTATTAACTAACGTCTCTACTTCTTTTGCTATTTCAGCCTTTATTGCGGCGGCTGTCTGCTTTCCGTCTATCAGTTGCATTTTTGTATTTTTGTTGGAAAACCTATTTCTTAATTTTCGCCATCATCTGCTTCATTCGCCCACCTGACATTTGGTGCATCATCTTACGCGTCTGCTCAAACTGCTTCAGCAACCTGTTCACCTCTTGCAAATCAGTGCCAGAGCCTGCTGCTATGCGACGGCGTCGACTGCCGTTTATTATATCCGGGTTAGAGCGTTCTTGAGGAGTCATGGAATATATAATGGACTCTATGCTTTTAAAAGCATTGTCGTCTATGTCTATGTTCTTCATGGCCTTTCCCACACCGGGTATCATAGATACAAGGTCCTTTATGTTGCCCATTTTCTTAATTTGAGCTATCTGTGCCAAAAAATCATTGAAATCGAACTGGTTTTTTGCTATTTTTTTCTGCAAACGACGCGCTGCCTTTTCGTCATATTGTTCCTGCGCACGCTCTACAAGAGACACAATGTCGCCCATACCAAGAATACGATCGGCCATTCGCATTGGATGGAAAACATCAAGTGCTTCCATTTTCTCTCCCGTGCCAATAAACTTTATAGGCTTGTTTACCACGGTACGTATTGAAAGGGCAGCACCGCCACGTGTATCGCCGTCAAGCTTTGTCAGCACCACTCCGTTGAAATCAAGCCGGTCATTAAACTCTTTCGCGGTGTTCACGGCATCTTGGCCTGTCATGGAATCTACCACAAAAAGCGTTTCATCAGGATTTACTGCATTTTTTATGGCAGATATTTCGTTCATCATCTCCTCGTCAACAGCCAAACGCCCTGCGGTATCGATGATAACCAAATCGTTTCCTTTTGCCTTTGCTTCTTTTATGGCATTTTGGGCTATGCCAACAGGGTCTTTTGAACCCGGCTCGCAATAAACAGGAACGCCTATCTGCTCGCCAAGCACTTTCAATTGCTCTACAGCTGCAGGTCGATAAACATCACATGCCACCAACAACGGCTTACGGTTTTTCTTATGCTTCAACCAGTTTGCTAATTTTGCCGAGAATGTGGTTTTACCCGACCCCTGCAAACCCGACATAAGAATCACCGCCGGATGCCCTGTTAGCACCAGTTCGGATGCATCACCGCCCATAAGGCGCGCCAATTCATCATGAACCAGTTTTACCATCAGTTGCCCCGGTTTCACACTTGTAAGCACGTTCATGCCCAAAGCTTTCTCTTTAACCGTATCCGTGAAAGATTTGGCCACTTTGTAGTTCACATCTGCATCCAAAAGCGACCGGCGCACCTCTTTCAAGGTTTCGGCAACATTTATGTCGGTTATTTTTCCTTCGCCTTTCAGTACCTTAAAAGAACGTTCAAGGCGGTCTGTAAGATTTTCAAACATATTATCTTATTCCTGTTTTTATTTCAAATCGTGATATTTCATTCTGTGTTCCGCAAGAGTCTCGTACTTGGTTCCCGGTCTGCCGTGGTTGGCATATGGGTAAATGCTTATTCCACCACGTGGCGTAAACCTCCCCTCAACTTCTATATATTTGGGGTTCATGAGCTTTATTAGGTCTTTCATTATAATGTTTACACAATCTTCATGAAAATCTCCATGATTTCTGAAACTGAAAAGATATAATTTCAAGCTCTTGCTTTCCACCATTTTCACATCCGGAATATATTCTATTCGTATCTCTGCAAAATCTGGCTGACCGGTTATCGGGCATAAGCTGGTAAATTCCGGACAATTAAACCTTACCCAATAGTCGTTGTCCTTATGTTTGTTTTCAAATGTCTCCAAGACTTCGGGCGCATAGTCCATTGAATATTTGGTTTTACTCCCCAGTGCCTTCAGCCCCTCGTCATTTCTGTTCATAAAGTCCCTTTTTCTTGTCTTCCAAATATTTTTCCAGTCCACGGCGGCGCAATTTGCACGCAGGACAGTGTCCGCATCCATCCCCGGCTAAACCATTATAGCACGTTACCGTTTTTTCCCTTATGATATCAAGCACTCCCAATTTGTCTGCCATAGCCCATGTCTCTTCCTTGTCAACCCACATAAGCGGAGTGTGGATTACAAATTGCTCCTCAAGGGCAAGATTCAGCGTTACATTAAGACTTTTAATGAACGTATCACGGCAATCGGGATATCCGCTAAAGTCAGTCTGCCCCACCCCTGTAACCAAATGGCGTATTCCGCGCTCACGTGCATATACGGCCGCTATGCTTATAAAAAACAAATTTCTTCCCGGCACAAACGTATTCGGAGGTCCGCCGGCGGGTTTCTCCTCATCCATTTTCATATCACTGCAAGTCAAGGAGTTTCTTGCAATACTGCCTATCAATGGAACGTTCAGTAATTTCCAGTCTACACCCGCAATACGCGCCAATTCTTCTGCCGCCTTTATTTCCGAGACATGATGCTGACCATACGAAAATGTCACCGCCTGAACTTCGGCGAAACGCTCTTTTGCCCAAAACATGCACGTGGTGGAATCCTGTCCGCCACTAAGTACAACAAGGGCCTTATCATCATTTTTTATCATTTTTCTCCTTCTCTATTTCCTTTGGCAAGCGGAACGCCGCATAAAGCTCCATCCACGCGCCTATGGTAACAATAACAATCCATTCGTTATGCCTCAACGGCCATACGCCATTAATTCCCATCCACATGGCCACCGAAGCCAGCGCCAGGCATGCCGAACCCAATAGTTGCTGCCTCTGCAAACGCCTCGCTACTACATTTGCTCCAACATAACGCCCCTTATATTGCATGGCGAAAAACAATATAGAAGCAAATCCGTAAACATAAGGTGTAAACTTTCCCCACGGAGAATGCACAAACAACAGACACACCAGCATAACAACTGCCGATGCATCATACACTACGATCTCCGGCTTACTGAGCTTCCCCATTGCCTATTTTGTTGTCCGACACATCTTCGCCGGAATATTCTACAACATAAATGTCTTCGTCTGCTGCCTTCATGAAATAGCGTTCACGCGCAATGCGCTCTATAGCTCCGGGATTATTTTCCAAGGTATGTAACTCGCGGGTGTTGGCATTGTAAATCTGGGTGTATTTATCCAATTCTGCTATGATTTCTCTTTTTTGACTTCCAACACGATAGCGTTCTAAAAGACTGTTGCGGTCAAGAAAAGATATCTCAACAACAAAAAACACTACAAATATCAAACCTTTGTGGTGCGCCATCCAATTCCCTATTACTTTAGCCTTGCCCATCGCGTTATTTTTATTTGCAAAAATAGCAATTACTTTTCACTTACAACATTGAAAGCCTGCCATTAAATGCGAGACAGGTAAACGCATTTATAATATAGCACCTTTACTTATTGTCAATATAATATCTCAAGGCACACTTAACATTTTCTTTCACTGCCCTGCTTGAATATGTTGCTCCGCTTACTCCGTCAACTTCTACATTCAAGGCCTTTTCAACCTTCATGCCATTCCATTTGCCGAGAAGCTTACGCCTTACGCCCGAAAATATTCCGGCGGTCTCTTCATTAGGCATAGCTTCCACCTTTAATACCCTGCCATTCTTTATATAAACCCTCACAGGTGTACTACCGGCATATCCCCTTATGTCTTTTCCTATCTTTTCTGTGTTCACTACATACGTGCCATCGCTCATGCGCAACATTGCCTTTGGCTTCCTCACATTTACATAAGCCATTACCGATGCCGCCACAAAAGCCAAAAGCAGTCCTATAAAAATCTTCTTCTTTTTCATAATCTTATTTCCTTATTATTTACTCATATTCTAAAAAGGGAACAGCAACGGCAATACGAAAGTCATTACCACTCCCATTATTATCTGCAAAGGCAATCCCACCTTTATATAGTCGGCAAATGTATATTCTCCCGCGTGCATCACGAGCGCATTAGGCGGCGTTGCAAACGGCGATGCGAAACACATGCTCGCCCCAAGCGTTACCGCAAAAAGGAAAGGGTATGGACTCACACCTATTTCCAATGCCGAAGTCATGGCTATTGGTGCCATAAGCACAGCCGTGGCCGTGTTACTTATAAACATGGTAAGCAGCGAGGTTGTGAAATATAGTCCGCAGAGCAATGCCGTAGGACCGGCCGCTCCCAAAGCCGATACAAGCGAATGGGATATCAGTTCCGAAGTGCCTGTCTTCTCCAAAGCAACCGACATTGGCATCATTGCGGCAATAAGGATTATGCTTTCCCAATTTATCGTCTTATACGCCGCATCCACGTTTCTGAAACACCCGCAAAGCACCATAAGCAAAGCCGCCGCCGTAACAGCCGTAACCGGAGCCACGGGAATGAAGTCGAACACCATAGCCATTATCATTAGCAGCATTATTACCGCCGCTATCGGGGCCTTGTAACTTAATATCACTTGCTGCGCATTTTTAGCGGGTTGTCCCAATACAACCCAATCACTTTCCTCGTCGCCCAGTCGGCTTATATTCTCCCACTTGCCCTGCACAAGCAGCACATCTCCCGAACGCAGCTTTTCTTCGGGCAGGTTATCCATAAGGTAATCCTTGTTACGCCTTATTCCCAAAACGTTTATATTATAACGCTCGCGAAAGCCTGAGTTTCTTACACTCACCCCTATAAGCCGCGATTCGGGCATAAGCACAATTTCCGCAATGCCTAAATCGTAAAAATCAATATTGTTATTGTCAAGTTTCCTCAACCCGCTCTGCCTTGCGAAAGTCATGGATTTTTCCTTACTGCCAAGAATATATATTATGTCTCCAACCTCAAGTACACGCTCCGGACTTGCTATGCTTTGAGTTACATTGCGTATCAAGCCGCTGCGGTCGGCCGTTTCGTTGCGTATTTCGAGTATCGAAAGCCCATAACGGTTTCTCAAATCAAGTTCGGCAACGCTTCTGCCTCTCACAGAGGATGACTTGGTTATAAGATACCGGCTCACGCCGTTGTTAAGCCTGTATTCTTCGGCAAGTTCTTCAAGCGTTTTACCTTTGCCATCGCGCCCGCCATTGCTTTTTTTCTTTTTATTAAGGAACAAGCGGCACAGCGGCAACATAACAATTATGCCCACAGCCACACAAACCGCCCCAACGGGCAGAAACGAAAAAAACTTCAGCGGTTCAAAGCCCCCATTCACCAAAACATCCTGTATCACAAGGTTGGGAGGTGTTCCTATAAGCGTAAGCATGCCACCCATGCTGCTCGCAAAAGCCAAAGGCATAAGCAGTCGCGCAGGATGCGTTCCCGCTTTTGCAGCCATACTGACCACTATAGGCATCATAAGTGCAACTGTGCCGGTATTGCTGACAAACGCCCCGATGGCAGACGTTACAACCACCACGAGCAGAAACAGCGCGGTATCGCTTCCGCCGGCAAGTTTCATTATACGTCCGCTGGCAGCCTTAGCCAAACCTGTTTGAAATATTGCCCCGCCAACAACAAAAAGCCCAACCATCATTATAACCACCGTTGATGAAAAGCCCGAGAATGCTTCCTGCGGAGTTAGAATTCCAAACAACAACAGCGCACACAGCCCGCAAAGCGCAACCACATCCGAGCGCACCTTTCCTATTATGAACATCAACACCGTGGCGGCCAAAACTATGAGGGTAATTGTCATATAATTGTTTTTTACATGATATACATGTTCACAATCTGCACACCATGCCATACAAGCACAAACCGACTGCGAAACTTTCGATTTATAAAGATACGGATTTTATGCCTTCCCAAGTAATGCCGACAGGCTTTTCGGCACATTTCTACTATAGAACACAACATATTTGGAATGCTCATTTAACAAACCTTTATGCACCATAACAAAAACGGGAATTCTTGTGCGTTTTTGGCAAACCGTAGATTTGCAACACTTTAACTCTTTTATGTTTTTACATATTCTGTTGGCTTTCATGCGTTTGCAAACGCTATAAACCATGTCCTATGTAGAAAAAATTACATCAGACATAATTTTTTCTATGTCCTATGTGGTTTTTACGTTTTCCGCATATAACTTTCGCTGAAATGTCATAGTATGTTTTTGCCCCACAAATCAGGGCAAAGCGATGGTAAAACTTACTATATTTGCCGTGATTAACGATAAAATCCAAAATCATAACGAACATGGAAAATATGAGAAATTTCGGACAAAAGGCATGGCTTATGCCGCAACCGGTGCTGATTATCGGCACATACAACCAAAACAACCAACCCAATGCAATGAACGCTGCATGGGCCGGAACATGGGACAGCCATGATATAATGATTTCAATAGGCGCACACGCCACAACCGAAAATCTTAACCGCTGCGGAGACTTCACCGTAGCGTTCGCCACCAAGGATACACTCGTTGCATCTGACTTTGTTGGCATTGTGAGCGCAAAAAAGGACGATAAAAAAATACAGAAAACCGGCTGGAAAGCCATAAAAGCAGAAAACGTCAATGCCCCCATATTCACATGCTTCCCAATGACCATGGAATGCCGGATTAAAGAAAAACTAAATGTATCCGAAACGGGGTATTACATAATTGCCGAAGTGGTAAACGTACTATGCAACGAACAATATCTTGCCGAAGACGGAAAGCCGGACATTGAAAAAATGAACCTCATAACCTTCGACCCAACCCACGACAACTACCTACAGTTGGGCAACAAGGTTGGAAACGCCTTCTCTGACGGTAAAAACTTGAAATAAATTACAACAATGCCGGGAAAACCACAAGATTTCCCCGGCATTGTTTTATTCCTTTTCTTTAACACAACACCGCTATTTGGAAAGCGCCACAGGCAAACTCACTGCAATAGCAACCTGCCCTGGCGTGTAATTGCGTTTGTGGTTAAGCTCCGCATCGCTCATCACACGTGTGCCACATTCCCCATATTTTGTATCGCCAGTTTCTGCCTTTAGCTCTTTATTATTTCTTTTTAAGCGTAACCCCTATTCCGGGCTTGTCGAATAGCGTAATCTTGCCGTCAACAACCTTCATGCCGTCAAAGCGGTCGTTGGCTATAAGCAGGTTCCCATCAAGATCGGCAAAGTCCACAAGTGGAGCAAGCTGCGCCGCTGCGCTCACGGCGCACGAAGTCTCTGTCATGCAGCCAATCATAACCTTAAGTCCCAACGCTCTCGCAAGCACAATCATTTTATAAGCCTCGTGCAATCCCGTGCTTTTCATCAACTTTATGTTTATCCCATCGTAAGCCTCGGCAAGGCGGGTTATGTCACCAATGCGCTGAAACGCCTCATCGGCAATAATTGGCAGCGAGCTGCGGCTCTTGAGCCACATAATATCATCAAATCTCTCTTTGGGCATAGGCTGCTCGACAAACAGGCAATTTCTTTCCGCCAACCAATCAATCATGCGCAACGCCTGTTCACGGTCATTCCATCCCTGATTAACGTCAACACAAATCGGCACATCGGTCATGGAACGTATAATCTCCACCGTCTCGCGGTCATTGTCCAGTCCCATTTTCACCTTTAGGATCTTGTACGGACTTGCTTCTTTCACTTTCTGCCTCACCACCTCGGGCTTATCAATGCCTATGGTGAACGAGGTGCAGGGAGCTTTCTCGGGCGAAAGGCCCCAAATCTTATACCAAGGCTGCCCCATCAGTTTGCCCAATAGGTCGTGAAGCGCTATATCAACCGAAGCTTTGGCTGCGGAGTTCTTCGGAGCAACACTATCTACATATCCCAAAATTTCGTCTATCCTGAAAGGGTCCTTAAACTGCCCCAAATCCAAACTTCCCAAAAACTTCGTAACGCTGTCCACGCTCTCGCCGAGATACGGCGGCATGGAAGCCTCGCCGTAGCCCTTCACGCCTTCATACTCCAACACCACCTGCACATCGGGCGTGGTGGTGCGGCTGAACTTTGCAAGGTTAAATGCGTGGCGCAACTTCAGTTCGTACGGAAAGAACGAAAGTTTCAGACCCGCACCGGTCTTTCCCTTGCGCATTATTCCGGGAAACGCCCCACACACTTCTGATTTTGCAGAAACGCCCACCGCCGTAGCGGCAAGAGCAGTTCCCGCTGCCTTGATAAAAGATCTTCTGTCCATTTGCCTGTTTGTTTTAACACATCCTCCAATCCGCCTTTACACGAAAAGGAACTGCCTTGATTTTCTTTTTGCAAAATTACACACTTTTCCCAAATCGGCAGTCTGCACCCGCACATCGCTTTTCCCCGGACCGAAACATTCATGCGCTTTTGAAAAATGCATAATGCAAAACAACAGTTCCACAATTTCCTACACATTAAACTTTTGTATTTCATTGAAAACACATACATTTGCAGCACCACCTTAAAAAAATCTACAAACCATGCTTTACTGGATTATTAAAATAGCATCCTGGGTAATACCCATAATTTTCATGTATGCCATTTTGGGCAATTATTTTTGGATATTACTTATTCTTTGTATTGCGATGCTGATTGCCATATGCTACATAGAGGATTTTTTCGAAAACCGGCGGAAAAGGAAAGCGGAGAAACAGGATGCCGAGTTAATTCTTACAAACTTCATTGGTGAGCCGTGCATTATAGCTGAGTCGCTTCGGGAAAAGAAAAAGCCATGCACATTCCACATCTACCACTATGGGGAAAGTGAAGGTTGCTGCATGACGTACATATCGTTCGGCCCTGCGGCACACAGCCAAAATACCATTGTGTTCATACCCCAAGACCGCAACGGGCACATTCCCCAAAGCTACGAAGAAGCGACAGGCATCAAATGGATGCCGCTTTCCGGCGACAAATATCCGACACCGAACGGACTTCCCGACTTTTAATCCGGGCGAGTTGTGATTAGCTGAAATTTTCTTACCTTTGTAAGGTAATCAACAACGAACAACATCTTCTGTTTCCTCGTCGTAGCGTTGTGATTAGCTGAAATTTTCTTACCTTTGTAAGGTAATCAACAACTCCCACCGCCTTGCATTGCAAGGTAGGATAGTTGTGATTAGCTGAAATTTTCTTACCTTTGTAAGGTAATCAACAACAGTCGCATCATCTTCATCATTCCCACTATAGTTGTGATTAGCTGAAATTTTCTTACCTTTGTAAGGTAATCAACAACTGAACATAACAACATGCCATTTGATAGGGTGTTGTGATTAGCTGAAATTTTCTTACCTTTGTAAGGTAATCAACAACGTTGCAATCTCGCATCACTACTAATAACACGTTGTGATTAGCTGAAATTTTCTTACCTTTGTAAGGTAATCAACAACTAACATAATTAATTTGATTTTGTTTCTGATGTTGTGATTAGCTGAAATTTTCTTACCTTTGTAAGGTAATCAACAACGAACCGTCCTGGGACAAATAACGTCCTTTCGTTGTGATTAGCTGAAATTTTCTTACCTTTGTAAGGTAATCAACAACGAAGTAAAAATCAAGATTATCCGTTTTGGGTTGTGATTAGCTGAAATTTTCTTACCTTTGTAAGGTAATCAACAACGCATTTCAACCGTTGATGTGCGTCCGTACCGTTGTGATTAGCTGAAATTTTCTTACCTTTGTAAGGTAATCAACAACTGACAGAGGAAGAGAAAGAGCGATGGCGGGTTGTGATTAGCTGAAATTTTCTTACCTTTGTAAGGTAATCAACAA
>ERZ808240.691-NODE-691-length-43182-cov-7.107867_pt1 | contig 43182 bp, 42 predicted proteins | sample MGYA00521084_ERZ808240 | MGnify/ENA primary metagenome ERZ808240 (study PRJEB31516, sample SAMN03275571) | gut metagenome | biome: mammalia-associated habitat; material: feces | host: Papio cynocephalus | place: Kenya | collected 2012-08-06 ...
TCTTAAAGAAATTTTCAGGGTTAACATGTTATTAATTTGTCAAAGGTTCGTTGTTTTTGTCATTCTTAGCGACAACTTCTATAGGATATCATTTTGTCTCGTCTTTGTCAAGAACTTTTTTTATTTCTTTTTTGACGATTCAATTTTTATTGATTCCTTTTTGTGCTGTCGTATCAGCGACAGCTTGCTTATAATATCACTCTGAAATCTGAAAGTCAACCCTATTTTTCATTTTTTTACAATTTTTTCTGTGGTTCTTTTTCAGCTCCATTTTTCACCTATGTTTAGAATATTTTCGCAATCATACGATCCGCAAGTGGCTGCAACAAATTGTGCGAATCTATAAAGGATAACACCACATTATCTTGTATCTGCTGCATCAATACATTGCCTGCGGAGGTTCCCACGACATAATGCAGAATGATAAACGCCATCCATATATACACTAACACCTGTGCCCCACCAAACACAGCTCCCATCACCCGGTTCAAACCACCAAGAGATGCCATGCGAAGTGCAAGGGACAATAACATATATAATAGAAATAACAGCAGACTGATTGCGAGGAATGTCAGCACATAGACACCTGCCCGTATGATCATCTTTGCCAGACAGCCCGCTACATATTGATAAAAGGATCGTGCTGCATAATTGGCTACGTTTTCAGAAGCATTTTGCAGGATTGTCTCCCTTGCATTTTCCGGCATGGAAATCTGATACAGCATATCTGACCGCTGATTTTCGCTCAGTTGTGTGTCAAGTGCTGCATTAACCATGTCGTCTGTGACCGTGATGCCGTATTGTCCGACGGATGCCTCAAGCTGATTTTTCACCTGCTGTCTCGCTGTTTCCTCCATCTGTGTTGCAATGGATGTCTGCAGCTTGTCATCCAGTGTCGTGTATGAAATTACCCAATTTGCAATCAACGGTGCCAGAACGTATGACAGCACAACAGAGAGGATCGTGATCAGCAATTTAAATACTGACCGCAGAAATCCTCTCCGAAATCCTATAAACATACCTGTCATGATTGCAAGTATTACCACATATACCATATTTGAGTTCTACCTTATGTTCTTATTGTGCATCACCCGGGGTGGCTGCATTGGCTGGTGTTGCAACCGGGGTGTCTGACTTTGTCTTTGTGCTGCCGGTTCCCTTCTGTGAGCCTTCCGGCAATGCATTCTTCAATTTGATTACCTGCGTTTCATTTTCATATACAACCACATATTCGAGATGTTTTCCACTTGGCACCACACTTCGAATCCGGCTCTTTAATTCGCCTTCAAATTTAACAGAGCCATTCTTTCGGAAAATAACGCAATCATTTCCACCTGTTACAATAATCTCATCTTTTCCTGCGAAAATATTGTCATAATCAAAGGATAAAGATTTTGAAAACATCTCTTTTCCCCGCAGATTATAGGCATGCAGGGTGTAAAGTGCATCGGTATTTTCATTTGTATTTTTCTGGATCACACCAATATAATCGTCCCCATAAAAAATACTCCGAATCTCATCATTGATGGCAATATGTTTTTTCAAAACCGGCTTTTCCTTCATAGTATAGATTTCAACTGCCTTTGTACCATATGCAACAACGGTATCGTTATCTACAAACTGCACTTTGGAAAATACCTGATCCGAGAAGGAATAACTTCCAACCAGACGGTCTGCATTACTATTCTGTCCAACCTCACCAAAATTATAGGCTGTCAGTGTATTTTCCATAACCATGTTTCCTACATTCATGTAGCTTGTAAACAGCTTCTCTCCATTGTCCGAAATCGAAATATCCAACGGATATCCACTCTTATCAATACTCGTCTGGATCTCATATACAATTTCGCCTTTGCGGGTATACAGATTTACATAGTTGGTCTTTTCACTTTCCAACACAACCGCAAATGCACCCTGATCGCCAACATCAATATCACAGATCGGATACTGCATCGTCTGGCTGCTTACCTCGCCGGATGTGCTGAACACACAGACTGTATTGCCGTTCATATCTGCAACCACCGCATAATCCCCGCTTGCCACCGCAACCGGAACCTTCATATTGATACCAGTCGTCCAGACAGTCTCACCTTTGGCATTGATATAGGAAACTCCGTCCGGCGTATATTTGAGCAGATTGTCACTGAACCGGATATAGCTTGCTGTATTCGAATAATCAGTCTGGTTGCTCTCGACAACCTTATACCCCTTATATTCCCAGCGCGTGCCTATCACGTAAGCAACCGCCGCGAGCACAAGCACAATCAGAATTCCAATCTTCCACGCCCGGCGCTTTTTATGTCTGTTGTCCAGCTGTTCTGCATTTCTTTTCCCTGCAATCTCCGAACCACCGACATCAATTATTTTTTCATTTGTAGCTTCTTCTTTTTTTCTCATTGCATTTCCTCTATACTAATATACAGCTCCATAATCCAATAAAGTATAGCACATTTACTGGAGGTTTGGTAGGAGTATTTTCTGTCCGACAAAGATGTTGTCATCGATTCCAATATCATTTGCCTCTGCGATTTTCGCTGCCAGATCCGCGTCTCCATACCGCGTAAATGCAATGGAGCTTAGTGAATCCCCCTCTTGGATAATGTAATACTGATCCTGTTCTGCCGATGCTGGCAATGCCGTTTCTGTTGTCACTGCTTCTGTCGCGGCAGGTTCTGCAGAGGCTTCCGTTTTAACCGTGCTGTCCGGCTGCGCTGAATCAGCCGCACTCCCCTCCGTTGTCGCTGTATCCGTATCTGCATCATTTCCGGTTGCCGCTGGCAGCTCCGTCGTTGCCATTGCTTCTACATAATCCGTATCCACTGTCGTATCCGCGGTGACCTCCAGCCGGTTGATTGATACCTCCATCTGCTTCATCTTGTCGTAATTACTCACAATTGTGATTCCCATCGCCAGGAGTGCGAGTACGACAAAAGAACTTGCAATATACACAAATCCGACTCCGGTATCTTTGTTTTCCGGCAGATCTTTGTTTTTGCGGCGAAATTGTCGCACGATTTCTTCATCTTTTCTCTGAATCTCGGACTGCTCCAAGGGGGCATCCCCCTTTTGCTTCATAATGTAGTTTTGCATCGCCTCATTTTTCTCATAGTAAATATAGTAGCCCTTCTGCTTCACCAGTTGTCCATGTTCATACATATAAAAGGCATCCTCCGACTCCAGCGAATCGGTGATAAATAATACCTTGTCCTTTCCTGGGAAATTCTCCACATGCATTTTCTCGATCTTGTCATTGATGGCTGTCGAGAAACCCATGCGCGACAAAAACCACCCCATCACGGACAGTCCCGGAAAAAACTGTTTCACCTGATCATAGATTTCCGTCCAGATCTCCTGTGTGAATTCACTCTCATCCATATCAAATTCGATATTCTGTGCGTCGACCGCACCACTGATGAATATCACATCTCCGGCATCTGATTTCTTGCTTTCACCGAGCAGAATCGCCCCACGTGCCTGCGTGCTGCCCGGTCTCGCAATATAATTCAAATATGTAACGACATAGTCCTCCATATAGATTCGCTTATGTCCATCCGGAGAACCAATCTGTCTTATGTTTTTCGGCAGGCGCAGGTTCACGCTTACCTCGTGCTCATTTTTTTCGTTTGATTCCTGCTTGTCTTTTTCCTTGTCCTTATCATAGATAACTTCAATCATGCTATGCTACGCCTCCATAATTTGTTTTATAGAATATAGCATCAACATGCTTGTCTGTGCTTCGAAACCTGTCGCCTGTATCCGGCTTTCCACCGCAACTTATTTCAACAACATGTATTCTGCGACAGAAAAGGAAACAGATTGCAGCTTTGTTTATTTTTCTAACAACTTGTTAATACTTTCTGCATAGAGTATAGAAGGAGCAAACGTGGCTGAGGTGTTTATGAAGGAAGTAGCGGAACGCAGAAATGGGATTCAATATTTTGATGTTGCTCAGGGATATGCCCATATCGAGCTTGGAAAATGTATTCTGGACTATCTGCAGGATGTAGAGATCGAACAATATACCCCGATTATTTTATGTATTGGAACCGACCGTGCCACAGGTGACTGTCTCGGTCCACTCGTCGGAGAACAGCTCTTAAATTACAGTGAAACCTTCCATGTGATGGGCTGTCTGTCTGCGCCCGTCCACGCCCTGAATATCCGTGACGCCTTACACGATATCCAAAACAATTATGAAAATCCATTTGTTATCGCTGTCGACGCTTCACTTGGAAGCAGCTCACATGTCGGACTTGTCACGATCAACGACGGTCCTATTCTGCCCGGAAAAGGTGTAAAAAAGAAATTACCGGCAATCGGAGATCTCTCCATTACCGGCATTGTAAACGTGTCTGGTGGACATCCGGGTCTTCTGCAATCCACCCGTCTGTACACTGTCATGCAGCTCGCAGACTGCATTGCAAACGCACTCAAATATTCGATTCGTTATCTGGACGCCCTCTGACCTTTGTAGACTGCGATTGCTTCCGAAACCGTGTCCGCCTGTCCCTCCTGCATGATTGCAATCAGTTCTTCCAGTTTATCCTGTCTGCACAAATCTTCACCAAGAATGGCAGCGTATTTATTCGCGATCAAAAGCGTCTGATCCGAGAAGCGTTTTTCCTCCGCAGCAACTTCATTTTCCATGTTTGCCTTTTCTTCCTTCATTGCTTCTAACGCAGGAAGTCTGCGGTTATTGATCTCTTCCGTGATCATGGATGTCGTCTCTTCCTCAAATGTACGAAGAGCCTTCTGTTTTTCCTTACCAATGGCATCTGCCTCCGCGTCAAGATTATACATCTTCTCATCGTATGCATCCAGATTGTACTGACTGTCATCGTGATCTTTGTTGATGGAATGACGGATTGCATTCGCCTGTTTCTTGTTCGCGATCATCTTGTCCCGGATACTCCGCGCCTGTGTCATCGCATCCATATGTTTGAGCTTCGTTTTACTGTAAATTGCAAAATAAATCAGCAATAAAAGAATCAGTGTTCCTGCCGCTACGAGCGCACACCAGAATGCAACGTTGATATCTTTCTTTGTATCGAGCACAAGTTTTTTCACCAGAAATGTCACAAGTCCCGGAATGCCTCCGAAGCCAATTATAAATGCCAGAAGCTTCAAGCCAAACTCACGCACATTCCGCGCATAAAACAATGCAAAATATAATTTCTTTCCACAAAAGGATGGAAGCTTATATTTGCGCAACAGCGTCTGCATCTCAACCTTGAGATCCTTATCGCTTTCCCGCAGGCTTTTTGTCTCCTCGTGATAGCGTTTGTCCATGCGCTCCTCTTTTTTCTTGTCACGCTTGTTTGCCACTTTCTTTTTCCGTGCACGGTTATCATCAAGCCGGTCATCGTAGGTCGATTGAATCTCCTGCCGCCGCTTCTTGATCGTCGTTGCGATCTCATCCGCAATTGACTTTTCTTCTGATGCAATGCTTCTTGACAGTTTCTTCTGCTGCTGTTTCATGCGGTCAATATTGGCCGCATATTCATCCCGTTTTATAACCTCGTCACGCGCCGCAACGATATAATCCTGCTTTTCGTTAAATATATTTTCTGCCATCTTGCATACCTCCTCGTTCGGATTCGGATGTATTTCTCTATAAATGGAACAAGCGATAATTGCTTCCAATCATCGCTTATTCATATACTCTTCCAATCGCTCCCGGTCAACCTTGATACGATTATCCATAGTCTTCATTATATCAACGATCTGGTAACGCCGATATACACCATTATTACTCAAATCATAAATTTTATTCGTCGAAAAGCCTAAGACAACCGGACGCAGAATGTTCTGCGGATTCTCCGATATGACAAGTCCCTTCTCACGGTTTGTAAGCTCGATACAGACACCCGGTGTCAGGATATTGATACTCTTGATAAGAGCACCAACAATCTCCTCATCGAACTCATCTTTATTCAATAACAGATATTTGATCGCTGCAATCTCCGATATCGCTTCCTCACTGATCTTCATGCAGGTCATCGTATCAAACAGATTCGCAACTTTCAAAATCTTCGTACTCTTTAAAATCTTGCCCTGTTCCAGATTGCTGTTTCCGTATTCCATGCGATGAATCTGGGCTACGATTCTACGGACGCCGCTGTCAATTCCGATCTCCGGCCTGAGCAGTCCCAGTCCATCGTTCTGAATCTTCTTGACAATGATCAGATCATTTGTATCGTAATCATCGTATTTTTCACGCACCTTGTTCGGCAATAACAGCTTTCCGATATCATGCAACAGTGCTGCCAATACCAGCTCTTCCTGTTCTGTCGGTGTGTAATACACCTGTGCTGAAATCAGCGCACATAAAATGGCTGTATTGATTACATGCTTATATACATAATCCGTCGTGGAACGAAGATTCTGTGTAAATGTGATCTTATGATCCAGACGACCATAGTTCGTGATGATTGCATTTGTCAGACGCTTCAGATTCACTGGCTCTCTGCCTGCAATGATGTTATCCAGCTCTTCCCGGATACTGAACACTGCCATCGTCTGAAAACGTTCAAAGTCCAGATCTTCCTCCGACATCGGCGGCACTGGCTCTGCTGGCTCCAGAATATAAAGTCCAAGCAGTCCGAAGTTCTTTACACTCTCGATACCCTGAAGTGTCAGTCTTGTATTACGCTCATACAGCAAAACGCCAGTCTTATTGTAGATTGGTTTTGCCAGACGCATACCATATTTCAAGTCTTCCGACTTCACAAATATCATGGTGTTACTCCTCCTGCTCGTTTTCTACGCATTTATCCGCGCATGTTGTCAACTGTGTTATCGACACAATACAACACAACATTTAGATTATTTTAGCACAAACTGTCAGATAAAACAAGAAGAAACAACATGGTATATTTTATTCAAATGTCTATTTGTTCATATGGTTTGAACGGTTCAATGCACTAATCAACGCGTAAGCAGATGCATCAATAATATCGGACTTGATGCCTGCGCCCCAGACGATGCCATTCACGCCCTCGACTTCCAATCCGACATATGCACATGCCTGTGAATCTGAGCCTACCTGCAATGCATGTTCTTCGTATGTAACAAGCGAGAACTTGATATCAAAATGCTTCATGATTGCATTGCTGATCGCATCGAGACGTCCATTTCCCTGTCCATGATATACCTTCTTCTCGCCATTTACGAGAATCGTAAGCTCTGCCTGAATACCGTCGATCTGCTTGAAATGGCACTCCACAAGCTTGACCGTATCCTCACGGTTTACATATTCATTCTGGAAGATATCCAATACTTCCTTCGGTGAAAGCTCCTTATGCTGATGGTCAGATACGCCCTTAACTGTATATCCAAGATCCTCACGCATCTTTGGAGGCAGGTTGAATCCATACTTCTGCTCGAGCAAGAATCCAATACCACCCTTTCCGGACTGGCTGTTGATACGAATAACATCGCCGTCGTATTTTCTTCCGACATCCTCCGGATTTAATGGCAGATAAGGAACGGTCCACATACCATCCGGATCATTCTCACGGTACTTCATGCCCTTGGCGATCGCATCCTGATGCGAACCGGAGAACGCCGCAAATACCAGCTGACCTGTGTATGGAGAACGCTCGTATACATGCATTCTTGTCAATCTCTCATAAACCTCTGTCAAATGTGGAATATCGGACAGATCCAGCTTTGGATCAACGCCATGTGTAAACATATTCATGGCAAGTGTGATAATGTCGACATTACCGGTACGTTCACCATTTCCAAACAAGGTACCCTCGATACGGTCTGCACCGGCTAAGATACCAAGCTCTGCATCTGCAACACCACATCCACGATCGTTGTGTGGGTGAAGAGACAGTACAACATTCTCACGATCATGCAGATTCTTGCTCATATACTCGATCTGGCTTGCATAAACATGTGGCAATGACATCTCAACCGTTGCAGGAAGGTTGATGATAACCTTGCGCTCCGGTGTCGGCTTCCAGATGTCGATGACTGCATTGCATACTTCCAATGCGTAATCAACTTCCGTTCCGGTAAAGCTCTCCGGTGAATACTCAAACTGATGGTTCACGCCATACTGATCTGCCATATCATTTAACAGCTTTGCACCGTCTGTTGCGATCCTCAGGATCTCTTCCTTGGACTTCTTGAATACCTGTGTTCTCTGTGCATAAGATGTAGAATTGTACAGATGCACAACCACATTTTTAGCACCCTGAATTGCCTCAAATGTCTTCTTGATAATATGCTCTCTTGCCTGTGTCAGAACCTGAATCGTCACATCATCCGGGATCAGATTCTCCTCAATCAATGTACGGCAGAATTTGTATTCTGTCTCAGATGCTGCCGGGAAACCAACCTCGATCTCCTTGAAACCTACACGTACTAATTCTTTGAAAAATTCAAGCTTCTCATCCAGACTCATCGGAATGATCAGCGCCTGATTACCATCACGCAGATCCACGCTGCACCATGCAGGTGCCTTATCGATATATTCTTTGTTTACCCAGTCTGTACTCTGTACCGGTGGCATATAATAGCCACGCTTGTAATGCTCAAAATTCTTCATCTTTCTACCTCCATACATAAAAAAAAATAAACCTGTGCCTCCAACTACTTAGAGACGCAAGTTTCATCATTCTAACCTCTTACGCGGTACCACTCTAATTCATACATATCGTATGCTCTCACAGATACAAAGATGCATGCATCCTATATCTTCCCGCTGTAACGGTCGGGCTCCGTCCAGATCTACTCATGTCAAACCGCTTCGTCTCACATCTGTTCAATCGGCTGCTCCAAGGCGAGTTCAAAATCTTCGGATTATCGTTTCACACCAGCCAACGACTCTCTGAAATCCTTTGGATTCCTACTATTCCTCTTCTCTGCATTTACAGACTAACATTATCACAGATTCTTTTTGCGGTCAACCACCTTTTTTCAAATAAACGGAAAAGATTTATATCTGCAAAATATTTCCTATTTTATAGAGAAAATCCATGTGGTATTCTTCTGTCAGTTGTGATAATCTAGTACTAACGTAAAGTCATGGATTGATAACTGCCTGCTTCCCGCCGTCAGCACTTACAAAGGAGAGTATTATGCCACCAATTCGAAATGACTGGGCTAAGGTTTTAGCGCCAGAATATAATAAACCATATTATCGGAAACTGTTTGATTTTGTCGGGAAGGAATACAGCACCCACACGATCTATCCACCTGGAGATGATATCTTCAATGCATTTCATCTGACACCGTTAAAGGATGTGAAATGCGTCATCATCGGACAGGACCCTTATCACGGTCCCGGACAGGCACACGGACTTTCGTTCTCTGTAAAGCCGGGCGTGGAGATTCCGCCATCGCTGGTCAATATTTATAAGGAGCTGCACGATGATGTCGGCTGTTATATTCCAAACAATGGCTGCCTTGTCAAATGGGCAGAGCAGGGCGTTCTTCTGCTCAACGCAGTTTTGACCGTACGGGCACATCAGGCAGCCTCCCATCAGGGCATGGGCTGGGAAGAATTTACAGACGCCGCAATCCGCGCCGTCAACAAGCAGAATCATCCAATCGTATTTTTGTTGTGGGGAAGCTTTGCGCAGAAAAAAGCTGCTATGCTGGATAATCCAAATCACCTGATTTTAAAAGCACCTCACCCATCGCCACTCTCTGCCTACCGTGGATTCTTCGGCTGTAAGCATTTCAGTCAGGCGAATGAATTTTTGCAGAAGCACGGCGTAGCTCCAATTGACTGGCAGATTGAGAATATATAATTACAGGCATCCGTAGTTGCAATCTATATATACCGTTGCAATTGTGGTAATCCTTTAGACTGAACGGAGATTAATAGATGGAAATATACATTGTACGACATGGAGAAACTTTGTGGAACCGAGAAAAACGATTACAGGGGCGCGAGGATATTGAATTAAGCGAGAAAGGTCGTGAGGCTGCCAGACTAACCGGCGAAGCACTGATGGACACACGGATTGACAAGATCTTTTCCAGTCCATTAAAGCGCGCCTACGAAACAGCCTGCCTGATCCGCAACGGGCGCGACATCGAGATAGAAACGGATGACCGGTTACGTGAATTATCGTTCGGGCATTTTGAGGGGCAGAATTTCTCAGAGCTGATCAAAGACGAAACACTTACATTCCGCTACTTTTTCAAGCATCCGGAATTGTATGTACCCGCCGATGACGCGGAGACACTTCCGCATCTGATTGCGCGTGCCGGCGATTTTATGCAGGACAAGATCGAACCGCTCGCTGATTCCTGTGAACGTGTGATGATCGTCGCACACGGCGCACTCAACAAAGGAATCATGTCTTATATTAAGAAGCACGAGATCAAAGATTTCTGGTCGGGCGGATTGCAGCAAAACTGTAATGTGATGATCGTTGATTATACCGACGGGAAATATCAGATCGTGGATGAGACAAAGTTATTTTATACACTGCAGGAGTAGATGATAAAAAAGGGGACTGCCGCTGATAAACCAGACAGTCCCTTTTTATATCTCAGTTCAGATAAATTATTGTTTCTCACAATTACATTTCTTCTTATCCACGCATGGAGCCGAACGGTCAAATGCCGGATTGAATGCATAAAAATTCTTCTCATCCAATTTATCCTGTACCAGACGAAGTGCTTCACCGAACCGCTGGAAATGCACAACCTCACGTGCACGCAGGAATTTGATTGGCTCGTAGACATCCGGATAGTCTTTGCACAACCGGAGGATATTGTCGTAGGTACTGCGCGCCTTCTGCTCGGCAGCCAGATCCTCGTACAGATCGGTGATCGTATCACCCTTACTCTGGAATTCACAGGCGTTAAACGGAATGCCGCCAGCCGCCTGTGGCCAGATACCAATTGTGTGATCGATATAATATTTGTCAAAGCCGGAAGCCTTGATTTCTTCCATCGAGAGGTTCTTTGTCAACTGGTAGATGATGGATGCAACAATTTCGAGGTGACCAAGTTCCTCGGTTCCGATATCGGTCAGTACTGCCTGACATTCCTTGTATGGCATGGCGTAACGCTGGGATAGATAACGCATAGATGCGCCTAACTCACCGTCAGGACCGCCATATTGGGACATAATCGCCTGTGCCAGCTTCGCATTTGTCTCCTTGATATTCACAGGACATTGAAGTCTCTTTTCATAAATCCACATTTAACAACCACACGCTCCTTCCCAAGGCCATGGACCATCGATCCATGCATTCCAATCCTCACACGTGTCCACATCATAACGATTGAGCGGACCGTACTGCTTTACATAGTCAGATACTGCTTCGCACCGCATCATCTTGAAGTGATTGTAAGCGTCGACTGCTTCCCGGCAGTCCGGGTGCGTATCTAAGAATAAGGTAATATCATCGATCATAAAGGAAACCTGATCAATGAACTGCCGAAGTTCTGCTTTACACATAGGTTTCATGATCTGTTACCCCCTCTTCCCACAGAAAATCAGATTCAGAGAAGGAAATGCAGTGCCCTGACACAGTGCCGTCGCGGGATCGTACATTTCCTCCCATTTTTGCATTGGAACATAGCCTATGCCAACCGGCATATGACGCATATGTTCGTTTTTGTCTCCACAGTCGCAATTGCTTCTGCGTGAAACGGATGCACAGCCGCAGTCCGTTTTCATCGGCATCTCACCACAACCACAATCGGACTTCATCGGCATTTCCTTGCAACCGCAATCGGACATCATTGGTTTATTGCCACAGCCACAATCCGGCATGGCTGATTTCCGGCACATTGCATCGCCCGGCATAACGCTGCGACTGGAACCAGAATACGGATAGCCGCCATTTGTGCCGCGCGGATTCATGTTGCGACCTCTGCCGCAACCATAATTTCTATAAGAATCCAAAATGGTTACCTCAAACATTCTCTTTGTATACTTCATTGTATGTATTTGTGAGAAAAATGTGAAAACAGGAATATATATTGCAAAGATCGGACAAACATAATAAAATAACGCTATTATCTATTATTTCCATATGATGGGGGAAAACAGATGGAAGTTACGAAGCAGGCAGATAAAAATCAGAAAACAATATTGAAAAGCATCGCAAAATGGTTGGTGATTTTTGCGCTGATTGCTTTTGTATGCTATAAAAATCAGGATCTGATGCAGGAAGCTCTGGAAGAAATCCAGATAACACCTGTATGGAAGCTGATAGTGTGTCTGCTGCTTGGAAATCTGTATTTCATCGCCGAAGGCTGTATCATCAGTGCAATGACGAACACCTGCGACCATCGGTTATCTGTATGGCAGGGAATCACCTGCGCATATCTGTGTACTTTTTACCGGATTGCAACACTTGGAAGCGGAACCGGCGTCGCACAGCTTTATTATTATAATCTGCACGGCATCCGTGTGAGTACAGGAACCGGCATGTCCATCGCACAGTACACATTCCAGAAAATCACAATCGGAATCTTTGGCGTTGTGTCATTTATCCTTCTGATTCTGAGCGGTCACAGTGGCATCCGCAAATACGCGTGGTATATGTTTGCCGGAGCAGTTGTGATTTCGTTGATTTGTCTGTTTTTATTTATATTAACAGTCTCAAAAAAATTCTCCGACCTGATCATGAAGCTGGCGCGAAAGCTTGTGAAACCGAAGAGCCGCCTGTATCCGCTGTTGGATAAAGCGCAGGTTTCCATCGACTATCTGCAGGATCAGGGACGTCTTGTATGGAAAGACAAGCGTTTGTTCCTGACTGTGGTCGGTTTGGATTTCTTCAAATTCGCATGCTGGTATGCAATTCCGGGAATCTTCTTTGCCGGAAGTTATTCAGTCTCAGTCGCAACCTGTCTGGGGCTTACTGCCGTCTGCAACATGGTTGGCTGTGTCATGCTGGCACCATCCGGTGTCGGTACGCTTGACTTTGTATTCGCGTTGTTCTTCGCCTGTGTCATTCCGGACGGCGATGCCGTAGCTGCTGCCCTCGTGGTCTACCGGTTATTTACATGGATCGTACCTTTCGTGATCGGACTGGTTCCGGCACTGGCGGTGCGGAAGAGGGATGAGAAGTAAGACAAATATGGCTGATGCTTAAATTGTAGTTTCACGATTGGCATTCCCCTTCCGATTCTTCTATCCATTCCTTCAACTTGTCCTGCAATACTTTTTTATTTGGAAGATATAATTGATATTTTGACGCATATATGTTACTGTCTTCTAGCAAAGTCAATTCGATAAGAGAATCATCTTTATCATGGCATAACAATACACCAATTGTCGGATTTTCATCTTCTTGTTTTTCATACCGGTCATAATAATTTACATACATTTGCATCTGGCCTAAATCTTGATGCTTTAATTCTCCAATCTTCAGGTCAAATAATACAAAGCATCTCATTAACCGATTATAAAATACCAGATCTACTCGAAAATGCTTCTCATCGAATGTGAATCTCTTCCGTCTGGCAACAAATGTATATCCTGTACCTAATTCCAATAAAAATTTCTGCAGATGATCAATTAAGTATGTTTCAAGATCATTTTCAGAATACTCGCTTTTCTCTTCTAATCCCAAAAATTCTAAAACATAAGGATCTTTTATGATATCTGCCGCTTTTTCTACTACTTGTCATTGTTGAGATAATTGTACGATCTTATCTTTGTCCCGACTTAATGCAAGACGTTCATATAATCCACTATCAAACTGTCGCATCTGTTTCAAATTCGTAACAGAATACCCTTTTCCAAAATTATCCTTTAGATACTCTGCCAATTCTTTCAATATATATTTCCCGTATTGAGCTCTATTTTCTCCATTCTGCTCTTCTTCAACAATCATACGTCCTACTTCAAAATACGAATATACCATAGCAAGATTTGCAGCCTTTTTAACATTTTTTCTTGCATCTTCTAACAATTTACCAATTTCATTAAAAAATTCATTTCTGATATCATTCACTGAAAGCTACCCCCTTAAATTAACATTATTAAATGTCTTCATATACTTATCCCTTTGTCAACCATTTTTCAAAGATCATAATTCTCCTCTTCCTCTGAATCATCATCCACTTCATAATGATTGCCTCCGTGAATCTTTCGACTCAATGCTTTTTTTACCGTTTTTTTGTATTTCCATCCTATACAAAGAAGCTGTCATAAATCAGTACTTGCACTATAATCATTCATACTTTTTTCTAAGGTTGATTTAAGGTTCGTCCCCTATACTTCGTATTGTAAACAAAAACAAAATGAGGAGGGTGCATCCTAATTATGGATCGCAGATTCATAATTAGGATGCACCCGACGACGTGCCGCCGAGCAATTGCGAGGGGGCGATACCAACTATTTGAAAGGACGTGATTTTATGAAGAAAAAATCCATTTTACCACTTGTAACAGTAACGATGCTTGCAACTGCCCTGCTTGGCGGATGTGCAAATAAAACAGAATCAACAACAACCAGTGAGGCAACACCGACGGAGGCAGTCAAGGAAGGAAACAGCTATGCAGGACAGACAATCTCCGGTGAGGTAACCGAGATTGATGGTGATACGATCTCCATGACACCGGAAGGCGAGGAGGACGATATTTCCTTTACCGTAAATGATGATGCAGAGATTACCCGTGAGGGTATGGGACAGCCGCCTGAGATGTCTGGCGATGGCAGTTCCAATACTCCACCGGAGATGCCGGATGGCGAAGCTCCTTCCGGTAACGACGGACAATCCGGTGACAGTAGTTCCGACAGCAACACGCCTCCGGAAAAACCAGATGGTGAAGCTCCTTCCGATAACAGCGGACAGTCTGGTGACAGCGATTCCGACAGCAACACTCCTCCGGAGAAACCAGACGGCGAAGCTCCTTCCGGCAACGGCGGACAGTCTGGTGACAGTAGTTCCGACAGCAACACTCCTTCGGAGAAACCAGATGGTGAGGCTCCTTCTGGTAACGGCAGTCAGTCTGATGATAGCAGTTCAGACAATAATTCCGACAGCAACACTCCTCCGGAGAAGCCAGACGGCGAAGCCCCTTCCGGCAACGCTCCGGGTGGTGACATGGCAACTTCCACCGACGCATCCCTGACAGATATCCAGGTCGGTGACACGATACAGGTAACCTTCGATGATGACGGAACCGTAACCGCCATTGTGATTTCGAACGGAAATGCAGGTGGAGGTGCTCCGGGACAGCCGGGCGGCGGAAACTCCGGTGGAGTAGAAAGCTACGATGCTGTCTCGGAATATACAACCGATGCTGACGTGGACGGCGAGACATTTGAGTCCACAGGCACCGATGAAAACGCCATCCATGTGTACGATGGTGCAAATGTAAAGCTGAATAACATTACCGTAACAAGATCTTCCGAGGAAAGCAGTGGCGGCGACAGCTCCAGCTTCTATGGTGTCGGTGCAGCAATCCTTACAACCGACGGACAGACAACGATCACGAACTGTACGATCACAACGGATGCTGATGGTGCCGCAGGTGCATTTGCCTACGGTGACGGCACGCTCTACATCTCCGATTCCGCGATCAGGACAACCGGAAATACAGCCGGTGGTATCCACGCGGCTGGTGGCGGAACCCTCTACGCATGGGATCTCGATGTAGAAACCGACGGTAACTCTTCTGCCGCTATCCGTAGCGACCGTGGCGGCGGAACGATGGTTGTCGATGGTGGAACCTATACCTCAAACGGAACCGGTTCCCCTGCCGTATACAGCACTGCCGATATCGCCATCAACGATGCAGCACTTACCGCAAACGGTTCCGAAGCGGTCTGCATCGAGGGATTAAATTCACTTCGTTTGTATGATACCGATCTGACCGGAAATATGTCAGACGACAGCCAGAACGACTGCACATGGAATGTGATTTTGTACCAGAGCATGTCCGGTGATTCAGAAGTTGGTAACAGTACATTCGAGATGGACGGCGGCAGCCTGACAGCGAAAAATGGCGGTATGTTCTACACGACCAATACCGAATCCACATTTATCTTAAATGATGTAGACATCACCTATGCGGACGACAACGACTTCTTCCTTCGCTGTACCGGCAACAACAACCAGCGTGGCTGGGGTACTTCCGGTTCCAACGGTGCCGATTGTAAATTCACTGCCATCGATCAGGACATGGAAGGCGACGTGATCTGGGATTCCATCAGCCAGCTTGATTTCTACATGACCGGCGAAAGCACGCTCACAGGTGCCATTACCGATGATGAGACCTATGCCGGAAATGGCGGCGACGGCTATTGCAATGTCTATATCGAAAAAGGCAGCACATGGACAGTAACCGGCGACAGCACACTGACAAATCTCTACTGTGCCGGAACGATCACCGATGCAAGCGGCAAGACCGTTACGATTGTCGGAACCGATGGCACAGTCTATGTACAGGGTACAAGCAGCTATACGATCACCGTCGACAGCTACAGTACCTCTGTTGACACAAGTGACGCCGAATCGACCACAAGCTTTTCGGATTATGCAGTCACACAGCCTTAAACAATAAATATTTCTTCACAATTATAAACTCTTTCCTATCTGAATCGCGGTCGGGGTGGTTGCAAGTCCACCCTGACCCGTTTCTTTTATGTTCGGAGACATTTCATTTCCGATTCTACGCATTGCGTCGATTACCTCATCCACAGGAATCGCACTCTTAATCCCTGCCAAAGATAGCTGTGCCGCACTTACCGCGTTAACGGCTCCGGCAACATTCCGTTTTACACATGGCACTTCCACTAACCCGCAGACCGGATCACAGGCAAGGCCAAGCATATTTTTAAGCGCCAGTGCAGCCGCATTTGCGATCATCGCATTTGTGCCTCCCTGCAGGAAGCATAGCCCTGCCGCTGCCATCGCAGATGCAGAACCAATCTCCGCCTGACAGCCGCCAGACGCTCCTGCGATCGAAGCATTTTCTGCAATCACGGCACCTACCCCTGCGGAAATGTACATCGCAGCCACCATCTGTTCTTCGGTGCATGCAAGCTTCTCCTCCGCCGTCAGGAACACCGCCGGGATCACACCGCACGAACCTGCGGTCGGTGCCGCAACGATTCTACGCATGCACGCATTTCCTTCTGCCATTTTGATTGCCTTCTCCATCACCAGACCTAAGAAATCACCGCAGAGATTCCTGCCCGCTTCATTATATGCATGAAGCTTCTCGCCATCGCCGCCGACCAGCCCGGATGCTGACGTAAGCTTCGCATCGTAGGTTTCATCCGCATGGCGCATCGCCTCATACATACTCTGCATCTTCGCATAGGAAGCTTCCTGCGTCACGGCGCGTTCTTCCATATCCGCGCGTTCAATTACCTGCGCAAACGTCATCTGTTCTTTCTCGCACAGCTCCAATATATCCTGAATCGAATGATACGTTATCATTTCGCATCGCCTCCTATACTAAGGTATGTCACCTTCTTGACACCCTCAACCTTCTTCAGCCAGTCAATGCCTTCCTTCGGAATTTCCTGATCGCATTCCACGACCATAACCGCCTCTCCGCCACGGCTGGAGCGATACAGTTGCATGTACGCAATGTTTACGCCTTTATGCGAAAGCATCGACGTCACCTCTGCCACATGTCCCGGCTGATCCTGATTGTGTACAACAAGCGTCGGATAATCGCCGGAGAAATTCGTCTCGATCCCATCGATCTCGGCAATGTTGATCCGGGAGCCGCCCAGTGACTGCCCGATGATCTCCAGACTTCTGCCATCCTGCCCCTGCAGAAAAAGCTGTGCCGTGTTCGGGTGTGCTTCCTTTAACTGTGCCTCTCCAAATTCAATCTGCATGCCCTGTTCTTCGGCAAGCTCCAACGCCTGTGGAATCCGTGCATCGTCCGGCTGCATCCCAAGTAAACCAGCCACAAGTGCTTTCCGTGTACCATGTCCTTTTCCGGTCGTCAAAAAACTTCCATATAACAAAATCCGTGCGGAAACCGGCTGTTCACCCAGCAGTTTCCGGCTGATATATCCTATTTTAACAGCACCTGCGGTATGGGAACTCGACGGTCCGACCATCACCGGTCCTACAACATCAAATATATTCATTTCTTCACTCTCTTTCTACTGTATTATGAGATTTCTGTCTTCAAATTATGTCAAACATACAATAGAAACCAAAAAAAATCAACTGGTTAAATCGAATAATTCCACCAGCTGTCCTGAACGTCAACACAGCTCTCACGGATAACCAACCGCCCTTCGAGTTCCATCGTCGTGACAGAAGCATGATTTCCATTGATCCGGTCAATGAGCAGATACACCGCAAATCGCCCCATCTCCACCTTGGGCAGGGCAACCGTCGTAAGCATTGGTTTTGTAAACTGTGCCTGTTCAATATCATCACTGGAAATGATAGAAATATTAAAATATTTCTTCTTGATTTTCTCCAGTGCTTTGAGCATACCGATCGCAGTAATATCATTAGCACAGTAGATTGCCGTTGGAATATCGTCGGATTTTAGTATCTTTTCCATGATCTCAAACCCTGCTTTTTCCGTCTGTTTTGTCTCAAATATATAAGCAGGATTAAGTTCTAATTCATGCCGCATCAGGGTATCCACATATCCTTTATAACGGGACTCGCCGTGACATTCCCCGACATAACCAATATCGTTGTGCCCCTTTTCAACCAGATACTCTACCGCTGTTGTGGCTATTTTTCTGCCATCGCAGGTTACCTCATCAATCTCCCGGTTCGTAGAATTCCGGTTGATAGACACCAGATTCTTAAACCGCTGCTTCAGGTATCGCAAAGCCTCCTTGTTGCATCGTCCAATCACGATCAGACCGTCACTTTTTCCTTCTGTTTCCCGATACAGATCTTCCACGAGATGATTCAGATTGTTTAACCGGCACTGCTTGTCATTTGAAAAGACAGACATATACCAGACATGGGATAATATGCAGGAGTTTCTGTGGATTTCCGATTCCACCACGCGTAACACCTCTGTAAAGAAAGGGTCTGTGTTACTTTGTTCTGTCCTTGTCATAAGCACCTGTATATAGCGCACTTTGTCCTGCGAGGTTTTCGTTCCCCGTTTTAGATTGCGGGCTGCTTCATTCGGTACATAATTAAGCTCCATTGCAGCCTTCCACACCTTATCCCGGACGGCAGGATCTGCGCAATGATACTCCGGATTATTCAGTATTCTCGAAACCGTCGCCGGTGAAGTTCCAGCCATTTTCGCGATTTGTATTACAGACATCCTACATCCCTTCTTTTATATTCCTATTTATCCTACTTGTTTAGTATGGTATTATTGTAGACGATTTTGGTAAAATCTGCAAGCACATTCTCACACTCTGTCCTCTTTTCTCTTTGTTATTTCATGCATGAAAAAGATGGCAAATCGAAAGATTCACCATCTTATAAAATCATTTTTCGTATTAAATTTACTGGGATTCCAGACTAATTTATTCTAATCTTCATTTTCATTTTGCTGCGTTCTGGTTCCACCCGGCATCTGTCCGTTATCTCCATCCGGTCGTTCTGGTGGTGTTCCGCCGTTGCCATCTGGCATATCAGGTTGCTCACCGTTGCCCGGCGTCTGTCCTCCATTCTCATCCGGCATATCCGGTCTGTCGCCGTTGCCCGGCATCTGACCTCCGTTCTCATCCGACATATCTGGTCGATCACCATCGCCCGGTGTACCGCCGCCATGTCCCATGCTTCCCATATCTGTAAGGGAAATGGAAGAAGCATCGACGAGTGCGGAATCATCTTCCTGCTGCCCATCACTTGTGGATGGAATCGTGCCATCCAACTGTCCGCGAATGCTCTCTGCCCGAAGCAGGCAGAACGATTTCAACGTATCCACGCCTGTCTCGAACTCTTCGTAGGTACAGAATTTCGTCGGGTCCTGCTCGACATAAGAAGCAATCAAGTTCTCCGTCTCTGTGATCAGATTCTCGAAATATCCGCTTTCAAAATACTCGGAGATAAATGTATCAAAATATGTGTGATACAGTTCCGTGTAGCTCTCATCTGCAAAGATCCACGCAAGCATCGGACGGGAATCCACCGTTCCACCAGAGACCGGCGTATCGATTGGATAGTTCACCATCTGCGTTGCCGAATCGCTGCCTCCGCCGCCCGCTGAGAATCCGCCAAAGGCGAGATTGTAATCCCACGGAATCATCGAAAGCTGTCCATTTTCCTCATACAGATAGTAATTATGGATCATCGAACCGGTATAGCTGTCGAAGTTGCAGACGAAATTATGTACGACAAAATACCGTATTACCTCGTCTACATTTACCACATCCTCGATATCTGAATTCTCGTTCAGAGACTTCAGTGAAGCGATCAGGCGGTCTTTATCCTCGTCCGTAATATCTGTCTTGGCGTTATCGAAGATGTTGCTGTAGCTGCTATATTCATCATCCGAATAGATGAGTGACACATCGTCGCTTCCCATGCCACCACCTTGCTTATCGTCCATGTCACCATCTGGTCTCTGCATTTTCTGACCGTCAGACTCCGTACCTGTCGGTGGTTCCATCTTCTGTCCATCTGAAGAATCTCCATCCGGCGGCTGCATTCCCTGTCCATCCGAAGAATCTCCATCCGGTGGCTGTATTTCCTGTCCACTTGCGAAATCTCCATCCGGAAGCTGCATTTCCTGTCCACCTGTGAATTTGCCATCTACAGTTGCATCACTGTCACTCGCTGTGTCACCACCCAGAAATTGTTCAGCTAATTCCGTCTCAGAGATATCCGCACCGTTTCCACGGCCGCCGCCCATCGACTGGCTGTCCGGCTTATACAGTTCTCCATATGAAGTGCCGTAGTTTCGCTCTAAGAAGCTGTCCTCCACGCCTTCAACTGCAAGATACAAGCCCCACGCTTCCCCATTAACTGTGATCCATACATAGCTGCAAAGCGGTGTATCCGCACCCATATATCCCATCATCTGGTAACACAGGTAGTCCTTCATGTATGTATTATCCTGAATGATATTGTTGAGTGATAATTTGTCCAGACCATGATAGCTTTTGCCGCTGTCGTAATGGTCGAATTCAATCTTGAAGCTGTACCGGTCATTGCCATACGTAGCAACTGAGCTTAGGGATGTATTACCCTTTGCACGGATTGCAACATTTTTATAGGCTTCGTTGTCGATCACAACTGCGCAGGACACATATTCCTCGTCCTTACAGCCGTCGATAAAGGAAGCCCAGTCATCCATCACAATATCGAGCGTGTGCACCTTTGATGTATCAAACAGCTTCTCCTCATATCCAATCGTGATCGGAAGCTTATTCACGCCCAGACTTTCCGCATTGCAGAATACGACAGTAATTAAGATCGTAAATATCAAAATGATACAGCAAATCTTGTCAATATGTTTGCCGGTCGACATCGCACCACCTCCTTAACGTTCTTTCTTCCATGCGTTGCCTACAAATACTCTCCGTTAAAGCTGACGAGCGATGCACTGCTCACACCATCCATCTCGGACAAAATATTTACGAAATCTGCATTGTCATCCTTCATGCGTACCTCCAGATTCAGCTCCACACGTCCCGGCTGTGCTACCTTGCTTTTGACTACGCATTTTTTCACCTGCTTTTCCATGAACTCGCGCACCTTCACCTCGCTGTCGTGTCCGTCGCACTGTACGATCAGAATGTATGGATGTACATGTGATTTACGGTTGACAAATACGAGAAGCATCACACCAATGAAAATACTTCCGATCAGTGCAAGCGGAAGCATACCTGCCGCAAGCACGATACCGACTGCAATCGACCAGAATAAAAACGCGATATCAAGCGGATCTTTGATTGCCGCACGGAAACGCACGATAGAAAGCGCACCAACCATACCAAGCGACAACACCACGTTCGAGGTTACCGCTAAGATCACGACGGTTGTGATCATCGTGAGTGCAACCAGCGTCACGCCGAATCCCGGCGCATACATCACGCCGGAATACGTCTTCTTATAAACAAAGAAAATAAACATACCGATTCCAAATGCAATCACCAGCGCGATCACCATATCCAGAATACTCACGCTCGCTATATTCTCCAAAAAGCCTGACTTAAAAACATCTCCAAATCCCATAGGGTTCCTCCTTTTTCTTCCTGTCATCTCATTTTATCTGTTGTTCCTAACCGGCATATTCATACGCCCGGCACGTCGCATATTTCGAGAAGCTCTGTGTGCCCTGATTTCCAAGCTGGACTGCACTACGGATACAATCCGGCAGGTATGCGTCCCATTTCACTTCCAGAATCCGATGATTCTCGATAATCGGAAGCGTGACACATTCTGCATTCAGGAAATCCAATCCATACATGCCGGTTCGTATATCGTAGTCCATCGTAACCCGCACATTTCCGGGCACATAGGTAAATGCTTCCCGCGTATAATCGACGATCGTCTTCGGTCGCAGTCCCTGATTCACAAGCTTCGTGTAGAATTCCCGCAGTAACGGTTCTTCTGGCTCCTGCAGCCACGCGACATCACCGCGCAAAATCTGGGTTACCTGCTCTGCGGTCACCTGCGCGCTCTGTTTGCAGGATAGTCCATTGATCTTCGATTTCTTCTCCAGATGGATCACAGATGTATCACCATCGTAATAACGCAGGCGGTATTTCTCCCTGCAGTTCACGCCATTGATTTTCTCCATAAACGCTTTATCGTACAGATTGTCAAAATACAGGCTGCGAATGTGATATTTTCCATGCTCGCCGTGTGCGTCTGCATGTGCGACCGCATTCAGGCGCCCACGCAGGCAAAGCATATCGCCATAGGTTATCTCATGTTTTAGTTCGTGTCTGTAATTCATAGTCTCACCTCCAGATCTTGTCTCGTATCGTTGCAGGATTTCCTGCTCTGATAATGAGTATACGGGTACTACCTTAAATTTACCTTAGAAATTCCAAATTCTAAATCTTCTTCACCGCCATAACCAAAAAGAGCTACAGGAAAATAGAATCCTGTAACTCTTTTCATCATGTAATCATATTATAACTATATCAAAGATATTCCATCGTCTGTAAACAGTAAAACCATTCTGCGGTTAATCCACCTCTTCTATATAACCGCTTATCGGCTGTGCATACATATTATCATCCGTCACCGGCTGATACCGTTCCCCATCATATACGTCCGTAAATCCATTGTCAGCCTTATAAATCTCTCCGGTTTCTGTATCGTACACACGCTCATAGCCAAGTATCGCATCACTCTGCTTCTGGCTCATAATGTCCTGACTTCTATTTCGGCTTTCCCACGAAGCCATCATAGCATCCATCGTCTGGTTAAAATTCTGGCTGATCTGCATTGCCAAAGCAACTTTTTCGTTGCTTGCCTGGTTGGTTGCATTTATGAAACTGTCGGAATATTGCAACGTCTTCATACATTCTGTCAGCACACTTTCCCATTCAATAAATGTATCCTTCGCTGCAGTGACTGCCACAATATTATATGCCATATAGTAGCCGCCATCTGCCGTTTGCAGCTGGTAATCCGAAACATTTCCATTTGCGACATCAAAACTTCCGAAATCAACAACCGATGCAGCAAACATTCCTTCGCCCTCTCTTCCATTGTCTGTAAATGTTGCCCGCAGCAGCTCATCTCCCAATGAAACTGATTTCAGGCTGCTTGTGGAATCAAACCGATCCGTAACCGCAAAATCGTTAAACTGCGGAAAAACATACCCCGCATAGGAAGCTTCCACATCTGACACAAAGGAAGTATACTGTGAAAATATTTTATAAAATCCCTCCGTAGATGGATTCTCAAGCACAGGTGCTTTTGCCAGAATCGCAGCCTGCGCATTTCCCATTTCATAATTTTGCTGCCAGGCATCCTTGCCCGCCTGACTATGTAGCAGAATATCTGCTTTAAGCAGAACAAACATCTGATTTAACGGCTCATCCGGGTCAGTGATCCGAATACTGTGATAGATATTAGTTCCTCCTGTTGTCACTGTCCATCCCTTCGGAATCGTAATGCTGAAGTCAGCCGTTTCATATTGTTCCGTCTGCACACTTTTTGCCGCAGTTTCTGTAATTTTTATATCCTCTTTGCCTTGCTGCAGAACGTCTTCCGTCTCAGTTTCTACTGGTTCGTTTCCCGCTTCAATCTGTGTAGCAGTCGTCATATCCTCCAGGCTGCTCAAATCAATTGCCTGATGATCACAAGCTGTAAGAAACATCATCAGCGCGCCTGTAATCACAATCGAAGTTATCCTTTTTGTCTTCATACTGAACTTTCCTCCATTTTTTATAGCATTTTCACACTATATGGCTCTTGCAAGCACAGCCATTACAATGTTCAATATATCATACGACAATGTACCATTTTCGTAATTTCCAGAACAGTCAATTGACTTCTCGGAAATCTCTTGCATCTATATGTGTTTAAAGTTCTGCCCAAAATACAATCCGATTGCCATCCTTGTACTCAGCAGTGATCTTCCCTTTGTGGTTTTGTACGATTGCACGGGCAACGGAAAGTCCAATGCCGTAGCCGCCGCTCTTCTGCGTACGTGCTGCGTCCGAACGATAGAAACGATCAAAGAGCCGGTCTGCTTCTACATCCGGCAGCTTCTCGCATGTATTTTCACAGCTAAGCGTTACCTCCTTGCCACGCTTGGCAAGCGTAAGCACAATGTCTGCCTGCTCGATGGAATACTTAATCGCATTATCCAGCAGGATTGTAAGAAGCTGTGTCATCTCCTCGCGGTTTGCATGCAGTTTGATATCCGAAGCAATCTTCGTGTGCAGCTCGATCTGTCTCAGCTTTGCGGATTCCACGAACGAATCTGTCACTTCTTTTGTGAGCCTGCTCATATCCAGATCGGTCATTACGACCGGTGCCGTGCCTTCTTCCATCCGTGCCAGCGTAAGCAGGTTCTTCATCAGCCCCGACAATCGTTCGGTCTGTTTGCGAATATTCTTGCTCCATTTGCTCTCGCCATTATGCAGTTCCATCGCCTCTGTATTCGCGAGAATAATCGCAAGCGGTGTCTTGATCTCATGTCCGGCATCTGTGACGAACTGCTTCTGCTTCTCCAGATTCTCTGCGATCGGCCGGATCGCACGCTTGGAAAGCGCAATCACCAAAAGTAACATCAAGCCCCAGCCAACAACAAAGATCAGGCTGGATATAAGCAGCACTGCCAGCATAGATTGCCGGTCACTGCCCACATTCAAAAATACAATATTCGTTCCTCGTCCATCCTTCGATGCCTGCACTCTGTAACGAAACTCTTCCTTTTTGCCAGCGGTCTTTCCAGATGCATAAACTTCACTCGCATATGCATTGGCTGTCTCCTCATCCACGGAGGAAATGTTGTTTACATCCGTATAGACAATCTGTCCATCCATATCAAATCGCACAAGAAAATACCGTGCCGCCATCGCCATATCCTCGCTGATCTCTGGGTTGAAGAGATTCGGACGTTTATCATCCTTTGCCTCCGGCGGTTCTGGCTGATTGTCTGTCGCCCCAGTCTCCGGTACTGGCACTTCCATCTGATTCTGATCTGCACCATTCACAGCCGGTGGCTCCTGCATTCCATCTGTCACCGTTGCAAGCTGCGGATTACCGGCGTTATCCCCTGGCCGCATTCCATCATTTTCAACCAGCATGGTAAGCGTGTTATTCATCTCATTTCGAAGCCGGCTGATATTGAATACGTTGACCGCGCCAAGCGTCACAACGAGCAGCACCGTAATTGCAATCATCGCTGTGATTATGAACTTCTTCTGTAACGTCTTAACCAATTTATTCCACCTCTACAAGCCGATATCCGATTCCGCGTTTTGCCTGAATCTCCACATGTACATTTAACGCCTGCAGTCGTTTCCGCAGATACGAAATGTACACCCAGACAGTGCCAACCTCCGCATCCGTATCAAACCCCCATACTTTCTCTAACAAATTCTCCGTCGACATATAAATGCCCTGATTGAGCATAAAGACTTCCATCAACCGATATTCCAGCTTCGGCAATACAAACGACTGTCTATTTCCACTTAATTCATAGGTATGCATGTTGAGCGACAGATCGCCGCATTCCACAATTTCCGGGGTGAACTCTTCCTTGCGCCGGAGCATTGCCCGAATGCGTGCAAGCAGCTCACCCATCGCAAACGGTTTCGGGAGATAATCGTCTGCTCCCATATCCAACCCTGCAATCCGGTCTTCAACCTCTGCCTTTGCCGTAAGCAGCAACACCGGTGTCCGGTCACCGCGGCTCCGCAGCTTCTGCAGCACCTCTAAGCCACTCATCTTCGGCATCATGATATCCAATATGATGCCATCGTATTCGCCAATAGTTGCATAATCAAGCGCTTCTTCCCCATTAAATACTGCATCCACTGTATACTTGTGATAGGTGAGAATATCGACCAATGCGTCGGACATATCCATTTCATCCTCTGCAAGTAATAATTTCATGCTGGTTCCTCCTTTCCTACTAAAAAAGGGTACAAAAAAATCGGTGCGACGGGATTCGAACCCACGACCTCTGCGTCCCGAACGCAGCGCTCTACCAAGCTGAGCCACGCACCGATAAAATTGGAAATCAATCCAACTTTTGACATGATAGCACAGATGCCCTGAAAAATCAATTCAAATTTCCATAGAAGCAGGCATAATTTTACCATCCATCAATATGCTCGCGCTGGATTGCCGCAAACATCCGGCTTTTCGCCTTTGGAAATTCTTCCTCCATCCGTGCTAACATCTGCTTCGCCGCCTCGCGTTTCGTCGCGCCATCCACGGGGCACAGATTCTTTACCACAGGAAGCTGATACCTCCGCATAAAGCCACGTACCTCTGCCTCTGTCACATACACAAGCGGTCGGATCAGATCAAGCTCCGTACCATCCAGATGTGTCACCGGTGAGAATGTATGCACCCGTCCTTCTAACGCCTGCGACATCAGAAATGTTTCCACAACATCGTCCTTGTGATGCGCATATGCAATCTTGTTACATCCCAGCCGCAATGCAGCTTCATTGAATGCACCCTTCCGCAGCTTCGCACAAAGCGGACACATCCGTTTCTCCTGCCGCTCTATCAGAATCGGGAATATCTCTGTCGGAATGATCTCATACGGAACATCCAACGCCTCACACAAGCCTTTCACCTTAGAGAAATCCATCCCCTGTGACATCGAATCATCCTCTGCAATCATGTGAGTTTGCATATATTCCCCCACCCCTGTATCAACCGTAATCGCCACGACATCATATTTCTTCGGATAAAATTTTCGCATTCCAGCCAGTGCATACAGGAGCGTCAGACTGTCCTTTCCGCCAGAGATACCGATTGCAATCTTATCGCCATCCTCGATCATCTCATAAGCGTCCACCGCCTGCCGCACTTTGCTGTATAATTTCTGTAATTCCATATCTGTTTAAACGTTTATTCTTTCACCATCTTGTCAGCATTTATATCCAGCACAGACAAAATCACCTCTGATTTTTCCAACAACTGCTGATACTGCTTCTGTACCTCTTTCATTCTCCGGCTGTTCTCATCGTAGTTTTTCTGATCCAGGAATCGTGAACTTTCTTCCAATTGCAGATCATGAATCTTACTCTCCAACAGACGAATCTGACTTTGCAGCCGCGCATGTGTCTCCACCGGAATCTCTGTGCCAAACAACTTCTTCCTTAGTTTCTTTGTCATATTATACACACAAAAACCTATAATCGTAAATGCAATTTCAAATCCGATCAGGCTTGTCACCAGCCGGAACCATGCTTCCCATGCCTGCATAAAAAATACGTCGATCATGCCTACCGTGACAAGCAGAGACAATACGATTGCAAGCGGTGTATCGATCCACAAGACAAATCCAAGCCGTCTCCGACTGTATTTCTTGTCCACCTGCCGGTCCTCAAACTCCAGCTTTGACAGATCAAATTGCAGCTTTCCGATATCTTCGTGCAGCACATTCGTCGTTCCTGTCTGATCCGGGCACACCAGAAGCTTTTCTTCCAGTTCCGCCTGTTCCTGCTCATTTGCAGCAATTTTTTGTTGCAGTGATTGAAGCTCCATCTTTAACTGCGCCTGCTGCTCCGCCCACGCCTCTGCAACCTGTGTCGGCGTGTATGTGGATAATGTCTGTTTTCCCGTCAGCTCCTGCAAGCTTGCCAACATACCATCCGCATATTTCTTCTTTGCCATCTGTGCCGGTTCCGTCTGTTTCTGATCAAACGCCTGCAGACATTTACCAAATGCATTCTCCCGGTTTAATTCCTGCAGCAATTCATAATCAAACTCCGGTACCTCTTCCTTCTTCTCGAATCTGCGCATCGCGATCGGAACAAATTTCACGCTCGTCAACTGCTTGTCGATATAACCATAGAGAAACCCATGCTCTCCGGTTTCATCCTCATTGATCGGTTCCAAGCTTCCCGGATAATATACATGCTGCTTCTCGAACGCCAGATGCTGGTGCTTATGTCCAAGCCCGATATAGCCGAAATTCTTTCCTCCGAAATCCTCCACATCAAATGGACAGACCGTCGCACTTCCTCCATATCCAAGAAAGATATTGACTGCCCGGAGATTTCTGGCATATACACTATCGAAATCATTTCGTTCATTCTGCGCACCATACTGGCAGATTCCGTAAACATCCACATTATATTTTGCAAAATGCAGACTATCCATGATTCCCTCTGCATAGGAATTCCGCTCCGCACGTTCCGCCTCTGGCACATGATTATGGATACCTTCACAATTAAGCAGATACATCCGCGATACAAATTCATAATTCCAGAGGATGCTATCCTTTCCGAGATAATCGCATTCTCCTGTCACATAAAGAATATCCGTCTTTGCCAACCGTGCCAGCTGTGTATCGACAAATACAATATCTTCCTTCGTCGGTACATGATCAAACAGATCTCCAGTGATAAAGATCATATCCACCGGATGCAGCTCCATGTAGTCAATAAAATTCAGAAATCCATCATACAGATATGGTGTTTCTTTTCTCGTCCCCAGATGAACGTCTGCAATATGTGCAAATTTCATAGTATTTCTCCTTAAATAAAACATCAATTGTGATTTCATTTCTTAATCCAGTTTAAAAGTATAGCATATTTTTCCATTCTGCTCGCGGTTATTTTATACATTATTTCCATGATGCACATTGTACACTATTCAGATATCTTGTATTGTCACGCATTGTCTTACATTCTATTTTGTAGTATAATTTATATTGGTTATGGGAATCTGTATCACACGTTTTCCCATACAGATACCGTGAGATTATAAGAATACAAACAGGACATTATAATATGGAAAAACACGCTTTATTGATTGCGAATTCCGCGTCGATGATTGATCATTTTAATAAAGATAACATCCGCATCTTACAGGATATGGGCTATGCAATCTCGGTTGCCGCAAATTTCCAGGAAGGAAATTCCAGCACGGCAGAACGCATCCGTGCATTCGCAAGCGAACTTGCCTCACAGGATATCGAGATCATCGATCTACCGATTCCACGGAAGATTACAGAGCTTGGGAAAGCATTTAAGTCCATCCGGATTCTGAAGCGTTATATGCGGAACCATCCTTGCCAGATCGTGCATACGCAGACGCCATTTGGTGGTGTAGTCGGCAGACTTGCCGCGAAAAAGTTCCGTAAGGATGGCACGAAGGTCATCTATTTTGTTCACGGATTTCATTTCTTCCATGGTGCAGGTCTCAAGAATTATTTACTATATTATAATGTTGAGAAATGGCTGTCCCATATGACGGATTGTCTAATTACTTTAAATCAGGAGGATTATCAGGCTGCGAAACGGCGGTTCCATCACCCGAACGTCCATTATGTACCGGGCGTTGGCGTGGATACGGATGCGATTGCCTCCATCCATGTTGATAAAACAGATGTATGCCAGCGATTTGGTCTGCCATCCGACAAGAAGATTATACTGACCGTTGCGGAACTGATTCCACGAAAGAATGTAGGAACTGCAATCCGCGCATTTGCACAGTCCAACCGTGATGATGCAATCCTTGCCATCTGTGGCAAAGGCGTTCTCGAACCATCATTAAAGGAACTGGCGCAGAAACTGCAGGTTGGTAACCGCGTATTTTTCGCGGGCTATCATACGGACGTGCTGGATCTGTACCGATGCTCCGATCTGTTTTTATTTACAAGCTTGCAGGAAGGATTATCTGTCGCTGTTATGCAGGCGATGGCTGCCGGACTTCCGATTATCGCATCTGATATCCGCGGCAACCGCGACCTGCTTGCATCGGAACCTCATACACAGGGCAGACATTATCTGCTTCCAACGAAGGACGCAGATGCTTATGCAGCGAAGATCAATAAAATTCTCGACGATTCTTCCCTTGCACAGGCACTTGGTACGGAAAACCACGCAAACTGTAAAAAATATTTTGACATCGCGCTTGTGCACAAACTAATGACTACGATTTATACAGAGTTGACCAACTAACGGTCTACGATATCGCATTTATAAAAGGAGACTATTATGTATACAGTTCAGGTTCTGCTATCCACTTATAACGGCGAAGCTTACTTGAAAGAACAATTAGACAGTATCTTGAATCAGAAAAATATTGCCGTAAAGCTGTTCGTCCGTGACGACGGTTCTTCGGATGGCACCGTGGAAATCCTGCGCGCTTACGCCGCACTCCACGAAAATATCCAATACTTATGTGGCGAAAACTGTGGCGTTGTCGCTTCTTTTTTCCGTCTGTTTGAATTATCTGATCCGAATGTGGATTTCTATGCCCTCTCCGATCAGGATGATGTGTGGGACGAGGACAAGCTTTCCATCGCCTGCCAGAAGCTTGAGCAGATGCGCAAATCGAAATCTCAGAAGAAAAAGAAGAATGATTCCCAGATCCGTGCATTTAACACACCGTTGCTTTACTGCTGCGATGCCTGGAATACCAATGATTCCCTGAATCTGCTTCCGAAGTCCATGCAGACCGCAGGCAGGGAGCTGATTCCGGACTTCCGGAATGCTTTGATTGAGAATATCGCCCGCGGCGCCAGCATTGTATTTAATCAGGCCCTTATGTCCTATATCCGGATCAGCATGCCACAGGATATCTACATGCACGACTGGTGGATTTATCTTGTTGCGTCCTGTTTCGGCGAAGTTTACTACGACAGCGCCGCCCACTACAAATACCGCCAGCACGCGGGAAATACGCTTGGTGCAGCAGCTCCTTCCGGATGTTCGAAATTCTTCCGCCGCTTAAAGCAGAGCCGCACGAACGGCGGACACATCTCCAGACAGGCAAAAGCCTTTGAGCGGATCTACCATGTGCCAGAGGAGAAACAGCAGTTTTTGAACATTGTTACGAAGTATCAGGACGTAAAATCCTACCGTAAAATGGGCAAATCCGGAAAATACTTATTCCGACAGGATAAAAAGGATAATCGCGTCTTTCAGCTTATGTTTTATTCTAACCATTTGTAATTGACTTCGTTTTCCTTTTCGTTTATAATGTTTTTTGAATTTTTCTAAAGCAAAAAGAATGAAAATATAAAAATCAAACGGAAAGAGGAATGAGCTATGGCAGTAAAGTACATTTTTGTCACTGGCGGCGTTGTATCCGGTCTCGGTAAGGGTATTACCGCAGCATCGCTTGGCCGTCTGTTGAAGGCGCGCGGCTACAAAGTGATCAGCCAGAAATTTGATCCATATGTCAATATGGACCCGGGAACCATGAACCCAATTCAGCATGGCGAAGTATTTGTAACAGATGACGGTGCAGAAACCGATCTGGATCTTGGACACTACGAGCGTTTTATCGACGAGAGTCTGAACAAGGGTTCCAACGTGACAACGGGAAAGGTTTACTGGAGCATCCTGAACAAGGAGCGCCGTGGTGACTTCGGCGGGCATACCGTTCAGATCATCCCTCATATTACAAACGAAATCAAAGATCGTTTTTATCGCAACCCAGATGCAAAGGACAATGAGATTGCGATCATCGAAGTTGGCGGTACTGTCGGCGATATCGAGAGCCAGCCGTACATGGAAGCCATTCGTCAGTTCCAGTTGGATGTCGGACATGAAAATTGCATCATGATCCACGTCACACTGATTCCTTACTTAAAATCATCCGGCGAACTGAAGACAAAGCCGACACAGGCAAGTGTAAAGACCTGTCAGTCGCTTGGTATCCAGCCAGATATCTTAGTCTGCCGTTCCGATCTTCCGTTAGACAAAGCAATCAAAGATAAGATTGCCAGCTTCTGTAACGTTCCTAGCGAATGTGTCATCCAGAATTTAGATGTGGATGTATTATATGAAGTGGTTCTTGCTATGGAACATGAGAAGCTTGCCGATGCGGCCTGCAAATGTCTCCATATTCCATGTCCAAAGCCAGATCTTGACGACTGGATCGCTATGGTGGACAACTGGAAGCATCCACAGAAAAAGGTGCGTGTAGCCTTAGTTGGAAAATACGTCAGCCTGCACGACGCTTACATCTCTGTTGTAGAATCCCTGAAGCATGCCGGCGTGGCGCATCGGGCAGACGTCGAGATTAAATGGGTCGATTCTGAACTTGTAACAAAAGAAAATGTTGCAGAGATCTTAGGCGATGTATCTGGTATCCTGGTACCGGGCGGCTTCGGTGACCGTGGTATCGAGGGCATGATCGAAGCAATCACCTATGCACGCGAAAATAAAATTCCTTACCTTGGCTTATGCCTTGGTATGCAGCTTACAATTGTGGAGTTCATGAGAAATGTTGTTGGTTATCCGGACGCAAACAGCTCCGAGTTTAACCCAAGCTCCAGCCATCAGGTTATCCATATCATGCCTGACCAGAATGGAGTCACAGACTTAGGTGGAACATTAAGACTTGGTTCTTATCCTTGTGTACTTGATAAGAGTTCAAAAGCATACCAGTTATATGGTACTGACCATATCAACGAGCGTCACAGACATCGTTATGAGGTAAATAACGATTACAGAAAGGTACTGACTGATCACGGCATGATGCTGTCCGGTTTATCTCCAGATGGTCATATCGTAGAGATGATCGAGCTTCCAGATCACCCTTGGTTCATCGGAACACAGGCACATCCGGAATTCAAGAGCCGCCCGAACAAGGCACATCCATTATTCTTAGGATTTGTTGGCGCTGCGATTGCACATTCTGAAGAAGCATGATATACTAACTCCTGTCGGCAAACAGATTTTGTGACACAAAAGAAAAAGAAAGGTTTTCGCAACCCTTATGAAGGCAGGAGAATTTATCAGAAAATATAATCACATATGGACACTGCTCTACATCGTTTTCTACATGCCATGGTTTATGTGGCTGGAGAAAACAGTAACTACGGATTTTCATCTTGTATCGATGCCTATCGATTACAAGATTCCATTCTGTGAATATTTTATCATTCCATATTTCTTTTGGTTTTTGTTCGTTCCGGCAATTGTCGGATACGAGTTCTTCTACTCGAAGAAAGAATTTTACCAGTGTTGTGCGTATCTGTTCAGCGGCATGACAATCTTCCTGATCATCTGCACGGTATGGCATAATGGCTTGAATCTGCGACAGGATATCTCCTACCGCAACAATCTGTGTGCCAAATTGGTAAAAATGTTGTACAAGACGGATACAAGCACAAATGTATTCCCAAGCTTACATGTATTCAACACGCTTGGCTGTCTCGTCGCCCTGTACAAGAGCAAGGGGATGAAAGATAAAACGTGGATTAAGGTGATTGCTACAGTAATCGGCATCTTGATCATCCTATCCACATTGTTTTTGAAGCAGCATTCCGTATGGGATGTCATCGGTGCATTTGCAATGGCGGCAATCCTCTATCCGATTGTCTATGTGATCCCTGGGGGCAGAAAGCAGAAAGAAACGAAATAATTATCTGTTTCACACCGAACTGATATAAACAAAAAATTCCGAAGTCTGTTATAAACAAACTTCGGAATTTTTATTTGTCTAATTAAATCCAAACAGCTTCTGGAACAGACGATATCCGGTTCTTGCAAACCACCTGCCCGTTGGTCCGTGCAGATTGAACACAATTCCAAACAATGTTGTTCGAAGCTCCTTGTATAATTCCGCATCGGTATCCTTCAGATACTTCCACAGTTCTTTTTTCTTCTTATACAGCTCCTTGTCCTTCGATACAACACAGATACTTGATGCAACACACATCATCATATCTAAGTACTGGAACAGAAACCGATACATCTGTGGCGGAAGGTCTTTTCGGTTCTCACTGAAAAATTGAATCAGCGTCCGGTTCACCAGCATCTGCTGATCAATACGTTTCATCATCGTCTTTTCATTTACCGACTGCCCTTCTCTGCCAATATAATAATGATACAAATCAACATTTAAATACATCAGCTTCTTCACATGGATCATAGGCTCAAAAATATAGAGATTATCCACGTAAAATGTGTGCTTCGGGAGTTGCAGTCCACAGTCCTTCAGCAGCTGTGTCCGGTAAATCACCGAATGCATCAGTACATACTGAAACTTGTTGAACCGAATCCGGCTGTCTTCCCAGCTTATGATCCGTTTCTCCGGCAAAGCACCGTGATAACGCATGACGCGCTTCTTCCGGCGTTCTACCTTGTCATAAATATAGTTGGAGAGCAGGACATCCAGATCCTTCTCATCTTCCACAAGCTTCTTCAGAACCTTCAGCACCTGCTTATAGGCTTCTTTGTCTAGCCAGTCATCACTGTCAACGACCTTGAAATAGACTCCGGTTGCATAGGCGATACCGGCATTTACCGCATCGCCATGCCCTCCATTTTCTTTATGAATTGCCTTTATGATCGTCGGATATTTCTCCGCATAGGCATCTGCGATCTTCGCGGTGTCATCTGTAGACCCATCATCCACAATCAATATTTCTACCAGTTCGCCACCAAGCAATGCGTGATCGACGCACTTCTTCATATAGTCCTGCGAATTATAGCAGGGAATTGTGATGGTTAATACTTTTTTATTCATAAATTATTCAATTACCTTAATCCAGCCTTCTGGTGCCTCAATACGGCCCATCTGAATACCTGTCAAAGCGTCATACAGCTTCTTTGTATATGGTCCCATCTCTTCCATGCCACTTGGGAAGCAGATTTCCTTGCCATGATCGTTGATTTTTCCAACCGGTGAGATAACTGCGGCTGTACCACACAGACCACACTCTGCGAAATCCTTAACCTCATCGAGGTAAACTTCTCTGTGTTCTACCTTCATGCCAAGGTACTTTTCTGCAACTACCATCAAAGAACGACGCGTGATAGAAGGAAGGATACTGTCTGACTTCGGTGTTACCAATGTGCCATCCTTCGTGATGAAGATGAAGTTTGCTCCACCTGTCTCCTCTACCTTTGTCCGTGTTGCAGCATCAAGATACATATTCTCAGCAAATCCCTGATTATGTGCATCAACGATTGGGTATAAGCTCATAGCGTAGTTCAGTCCAGCCTTGATATGACCGGTTCCATGAGGGGCTGCACGATCATAATCACTGACACGGATTACGATTGGCTTTGCGCCACCCTTGAAGTAAGGACCAACTGGTGTACAGAATACACGGAACTGATACTCATCCGCCGGCTTTACACCGATAACCGGGTTGCTGCCGAACATATATGGACGGATGTAAAGAGTTGCTCCAGAGCCATACGGCGGTACCCAGTCAATATTTGCTTCCACCGTCTTTACGACTGCATCTACCCACTTATCTTCCGGATATACAGGCATCTCCAGGCGCTTGCAGGAATCTGCCATACGGGATGCATTTAAGTCCGGGCGGAAAATAACAATCTGTCCCTTCTCTGTTGTATATGCCTTCAATCCTTCAAAACATGTCTGTGCATACTGAAGCACACCGGCACACTCACTCAGAGTAACGGTTGCGTCATCTGTCAGCACGCCATCATCCCATGCACCATTCTTGTAGTTTGATACGAAACGCTTGTCTGTCTGCACATAGCCAAAGCCGAGTGAAGACCAATCAATATTTTTGCTCATGATCTATAACTTCCTTTCCCTCATGCGTATTATCTGCCCTTTATTTTACCACTCATATGTAATTATGCAAGTAGAAAATAGCATATTTGAGCGTTTTTGCTTGTTTTAACTGTTCAAAATTTTTATTTTATTATTTTTTGAGTGCAATTGCCTCGATTTCAATCTTCACATCCTTTGGAAGCCTTGCTACCTCCACACACGAACGTGCCGGACAGTCCTTCTCAAAAAATGTCGCATACACTTCATTCACTGCTGCAAAATCGTTCATATCCTTGATGAATACGGTTGTCTTTATCACATGGTCTGCATCGCTGCCTGCCTCGTTCAGCAACGCGATCAGATTTCCGATTGCCTGCTTTGCCTGTGCCTTAACATCGCCTGTCTCAAGCTCGCCTGTCTCTGGAATAATCGGAATCATACCAGATGTATAAATCATATCTCCAACTGCAATCGCCTGTGAGTATGGTCCGATTGCGGCTGGCGCCTTTGGTGTCTGAATCACTGTCTTCATAATATAAGTACCTCCTTTTGTGGTGCTGCCCCCTCACATTCGTTCGGCGGCATGTCGTCGGCGCATCCTGAATATGTGCTTCGCACATATGCGCCCTCCTCCTATAACTATTATCTAATCAACAAGTTCGATTGTCTTCTCCGTAATACGGATCTTTCCCTCTTTCAGGAGACGTCCACAGGCACGCTTAAACGCGTTCTTACTGAGTCCGAACTCTTTTTTAATTATATCCTTGTCTGCCTTATCTGTAAACGGTAAAACGCCCTTATAGCTCTTTATAACGGCATATACCATCTCACTGTCCTCTTCCATCTGTGCATATGCAAGCTTCCGCGATGCGAGATCTGCCTTTCCATCCGGACGGATCTTTACGATTCTGCCATGTACCTCATCGCCGACGCGTACCGGTGCATACAGCTCACTTGCATAAATCAGTCCCGGATATTTATCGTCAATTGCCACAAATGCGCCGAAATCCTTCTTGAACTCATACACAGTTCCAACGAAATCCTGTCCTTCCTCGTAGCCCTCGATCGGCTGCAATTCCTTTCCGACCTTCATCGAAACTGCCAGACGCCCAGACTTGTCCACATACATCCGCACCAGATAGGACTTTCCAGCTTCCACTTTCGCTGTCTGTTCCTTAAATGGAAGCAGTACATCGCGTTCCAGTCCACAATCCATAAATGCACCCAGGCTTGTCACACTCTTGACCTGAAGCTTCTTCACTTCACCTACGGTGATCAATGGTGTATTCGTCGTCGCGATGATACGATCCTGTGAATCTCGGTAAATAAACACACGCAAGGATGCACCCGCTTTCACGCCCTCCGGCACCTGCTTCCTTGGAAGCAGCACAGTCTCTGCAGTCGAGCTGTCCTCTTCACCGAGATATATGCCAAAGTCCTTCGAACGAATGACTTTCAAATCATTCCATTTTCCAATTTCTATCATATTTTCCTACTTTCTAAAAAATAGACCACAAACATGCGTGGTCTATTTTTTCTTGTCCTTATTCAACTTCAATACTTTGTTCTTGATAAATGCTGTCTCTGTTTCATCGGCTTTCTGAAATCCCAGGTTTTTCAATACTTCCTTCGAATTCGTAAGAGAAAACACAGACATACCTTTCTCGCTCATCTTGTCCTTATAGCCATTAAACACATCCACAATCGCATACATATCCTTTGTTCTGCGATCCGGACTTGCAATCACGTTTCGGATACACCATGAATTAAACTCACTGCCCTTCTCCGGCACCTGTACATCGTCGCCCTTGACTTTCTTCACATATATGCTTTCTGTATCACAAATGGCCCACGGAACCACATATATTACGCTGCTCATACTTACTTCCTTTCAAATGGTTGTTCACTACGCAATCGATTTACAAAAATCTTTGTTTTCTCCTAGCGTTCAACGTAAGCAATCATATAGTATTTGTTTCCGTTTGTCAAACAATTATTTAACCAATTCCTGACAAGTAGGCGGAATTGTAGTATGTTTCAACTTTTTGTAAAATTTTTTCAAAAAAAGCTTGCAATTTCAAAAGACATGTAATATAATACCATCTTGTGAGACACAAAAGAGTCTCCAAACTTCATAATGATGGGCTATCGCCAAATGGTAAGGCACTGGACTCTGACTCCAGCATTTTCCAGGTTCGAATCCTGGTAGCCCAGTTTGTAAGACGATCGAGATTCGATCGTCTTTTTATTTTGAATTGCAAGCCCCTATTTATCCTACGGATAATATATGCAACAGAATCCTAAGCAGACACGCGCGGGTAACGCCCCATCGCTTCGGTCTGCTTGAGAATTCGTTGATATGTTGCATCCTTATTTACATTTTGGTGGCTTGCATATTCAATATAGAATTAAAGATCGAATCTCTGGTCTTACTTACCTTATTCGCTATATACACTGCACACACTCACATTCCGCTTCGCTCCATGTTTGTGTCGCGCTGGCGCGCTATACCCCTGCATGCATGCTGATTCGTTTGCGAGTTAACTCGCACGAATCGCGTTCATGCAGGTGTGCAGTGCTTGCAGGAACGCGCAAAAAAGCCTCCCGATTACTCGAGAAGCTTTAAGGGTATGCGGCCGAGAAGATTCGAACTCCCGACACCTTGGTCCGTAGCCAAGTGCTCTATCCAGCTGAGCTACGACCGCATCTATGTTGTTTCTCACAACAGATGATATTCTATCGTAGATTTCAATGATTGTCAAGTGATTTCTGCAAATTAAACATATTTAATTATCCCATATAATCCGGTATTCTATTAGTCTCATGGGCAGTGTTAACAGCTATCTCCAAATTCATTGCCGGTTCTGTAATCATACACTACCTCACAATTCTCTCCTGTACAGACAGAAATCCAGTAATCATCCATTCGTTGCATAGAATACCGATACAGTGTTCCTTTCACCGTTTGCCGATAAGGATCAACCTCGAATGAATTCAGTGGTACGCTGATACCATCACCCGTAAGCTTCAAATATGATTCTTTCATCGTCCACAGATAGAAAAATCGATCATTTATATCCATCGACGTATCCGGCTGCAGCATGTCTGTTTCTATGTTCATCTCATGGTTTTCTTCAGATATATCACCAATTTGATTCTCTTCAGAATCAGCACCCGCCACATACGCATATTCTGCCTCTGTATAGCACCGTTTTGCAACATGCAGGTTCTGCGTGCGTATTTGCTCGATATCGACGCCCAAAGGCACATCTCCGTGTGCCAGGACGACATAATCACCCGCATGGGAGAGATTGAAATAAAACTCCGGATGTCCCTGTACCGTCGGCTTTCCATTCTCATTTTTTTCAAGCACCAATGCCTGTGGGTGGATACCAAGCTTTTCTTCTACAAGTGTCTGCAGCAACAAACCTGCTATGATCGATGTATATGCTGGTTCCCACCTGCGAAAAGCCAATACCCGGGACTTTCGTTCCGGGTATAAGCGTTCGACCAATTCATCAAAATGTTGTTCTATGTATTCCTGATTTACTTGTACAACAGACACATGAATCTTTGTCATATTATTTATCTTCCAGTTCTGCAAGGATACGGAAAAGAATGCTGATCTCCTTTTCTCTTGCAAGTTCAAAATAGTTCTTGAAGCGGACAGATGACTCGATCTCACCTGTGATAGAGATACGGACAAGCAGGTTACGGGCAGTCAGCATATTTCGGACAACCGTCTGGTACTCATTGATCGTATCCTCGTTATATTTCAAGAATCCGTGACTCATCAGATACTTAATACGCTCTAACATCAAAACCTTATGGTCATACATGACATGCAATGCACGGATATCGAAATCCGGCTCCTCTGCATGTAGCTGCTTCTCGATCTGTGCAAGCACCTTGTCATAAACCCTGATACCAAATGTTGTATCATCAAATCGGTTGCGCAGCATACGGAAATGATCCTTTGTATCCTGTGAATTCAGGTACTCACTGATTGTCTGCTTGATCAGCTCAACATCCACTTCATAGATTGGATGCTCGGTGTTCTTCATAACAACATACAATCCACGACCGCCCTTGTGATCATCCTTAAATACATGGTCATCCTGCTCTGTGATAACCTCATAGCCACGCTCCAGATCAGAGAAACTGACTGTGTTGTATGAATAATGATCCTGGAATGTGAAGTCTCCTACATAGAATACTTCCTCATCACGGTTATATCCATAGATAAACAACTCATGAGGGAACTTGTAATCAACCTCTGCATCACACAAAATCTTTGCCTCATCAAATACACCATATACATATCCATTCAGATCGATTGTCTTGATAATGAAGTCAATAATGTTTCCACAGTAGCTCTGAATCTGCTCTTTTGTAAGAAGCGAGAACATCAGATATGGACACTGCTTCAATGCGCTGCTTCCTGGCATCATATCTGCGAGAAGCATATCATCGCCTGTGAAGATCTCCTGAATGTTGTAGCAACGAAGCTGAATATAGTTGCTGAAAATCCATTTCTTTGCATTCTCATCATCTGAGAGAATGGAAAACAGTGTTGCATGCCACTGCCAAGATGTAATCATTGGATATGTTACTGGTAATTTTTTCATATCTGCCATTTTACTGTTCCTCCCAATCTATGCTAATTTTTCTGCTATCACTGCTGCGATATCGCTGAACGAATCGTAATCGCTGAGTGCAAGCTCGTAATCGGTAAATGAAATATCAAACTTGCTTTCTGCTGCTACAAGCAGGCGAATCAAAGATACGGAATTCACGCCATATTCGTTTACCATATTTGCATGCATATCTGCCTCATCCAATTCCGGTAACACATCATGAATCACTTCCGCAAGTTTCGTTACAATCTGTTCCTTTTCCATTGTCTGTACCCCCTTGGTATAAATTACTTTCTCGATGTCTCAAGTACTTTAATTTTACTATTATTACGTCTGAAAAGCAAGAAAAAAAGAGTGCGCATGCACTCCGTGTCGGAATACATTCACACTCTTTTCTCTGTCAGGGCTAAATCCTAGTACTTTGTAACGTTCAGCTTTACGCCAGGACCCATTGTAGAAGCTACTACCAAGCTCTTAATGTACTGTCCCTTTGCTGCTGCCGGCTTAGCCTTAACAACTGCATCTATTAAAGTCTGGAAGTTGTCTGTTAACTGCTCCTCTGTGAAAGAAGCCTTTCCAATTGGCACATGGATAATGTTTGACTTATCAAGTCTGTACTCAATCTTACCAGCCTTAATATCGTTGATTGCCTTTGTTACGTCCATAGTAACTGTACCAGCCTTTGGATTTGGCATCAAGCCCTTTGGTCCAAGGACACGGCCAAGACGTCCAACAACACCCATCATATCCGGTGTAGCAACAACAACATCAAAATCCAACCAGCCTTCGTTCTGGATCTTTGGTACAAGCTCATCTCCACCTGCGTAATCAGCGCCTGCTGCAAGAGCCTCGTCTACCTTGTTACCCTTGGCAAATACGAGAACCTTTACAGTCTTACCTGTTCCGTGAGGAAGAACAACTGCACCACGAACCTGCTGGTCTGCATGACGACCATCAACGCCCAGACGGAAGTGAGCTTCGATTGTCTCATCAAACTTTGCGCTGGCTGTCTTCTTAACGAGTGCAACAGCCTCTTCTAAGTCATATGTTTTTGTCTTTTCAATAAGCTTTGCAGCTTCTGAATATCTCTTACCTGTTTTCATTCAAATAAACCTCCTGTAGTTTTTGCGGGAGCGACCCTCCTACGATTATTTCTTATTAGTCCTCAACTTCGATTCCCATAGAACGAGCTGTACCAGCGATCATGCTCATAGCAGCCTCAAGGCTTGCTGCATTCAGGTCTGGCATCTTCAGCTCAGCGATCTCCTGAACTTTAGCCTTAGAAATCTTTGCAACCTTTGTCTTGTTCGGTGTTGCAGATGCTGACTTAAGGCCGCACGCCTTCTTAAGCAGTACTGCTGCCGGTGGAGTCTTAGTTACAAAGCTGAAACTCTTATCTGCATAAACTGTAATTACAACAGGGATGATCATATCGCCCTGATCAGCAGTTCTTGCATTAAACTCCTTTGTGAACTGTACAATGTTAACACCGTGCTGTCCAAGTGCAGGACCAACAGGTGGTGCAGGTGTTGCCTTTCCTGCAGGAATCTGTAATTTAATATATCCTTCTACTTTCTTAGCCATTATAGCTACCTCCTAAACCTCTTACATCTTCTGGATATCTCCAAATCCAATCTCAACAGATGTAGCACGTCCGAAAATGTCAACGTCAATGGTTACGGTTCTCTTGCTCTCGTTAATTGCCTTAACAACAGCAACATTGCCTTCCCAAGCTCCGGTAATAACCTTGATCTGATCGCCAACCTCCACATCAATGTGTACCACTGGTGCCTCAGTCACGATACCCATCGCACGCATTTCACGTTCCGTGAGTGGAACCGGCTTGGATTCCGGACCTACAAATCCTGTAACACCCCGTGTGTTACGAACTACATACCATGTAACATCGTTCATATACATATGAACCAGAACATAACCCGGAAACAACTTTCTCTGAACTGTCTTCTTCGCGCCTGTCTTTGTTGTCTCAATTACCTCCTGAACCGGTACGGTTACCTCAAGGATTTGCTCTTGAAGCTTTCTGTTTTCAACAGTCTTCTCGATATCATTTTTCACCTTGTTCTCATAACCTGAGTAGGTATGAGCTACATACCATCTTGCCTCACCATCGGTCGGAATTCCGCTTTCTGGTGTCCCAGATGCTGCAGCTTCGTTTTCGAATAGTTCTGACATACATTCACCTACCTAACCAACAATATAAGTTAAACCGATCTGTAACAGGTAATCCACACCTGCAATGATAAATCCGAGTATTACGGAAATCACGATTACAGCCGCAGACTGTCTCACGAGCTTGTCCTTTGTCGGCCAAGTGATCTTGCCGAACTCTGCTTTCAGCTCCTGAAACCAGCTTCTCTTCAAAGAAGGTGAAGATGTCTCTTCTTTTTTTGACATAGACTACTCCTCCGATTACTTTGTTTCCTTGTGCATCGTGTGCTTCTTACAGAACTTACAATACTTCTTTGTTTCCATTCTGTCCGGATGCGTTTTCTTATCCTTTGTCATATTGTAATTACGCTGTTTACAATCCTGAC
>ERZ808240.692-NODE-692-length-43157-cov-4.283096_pt1 | contig 43157 bp, 34 predicted proteins | sample MGYA00521084_ERZ808240 | MGnify/ENA primary metagenome ERZ808240 (study PRJEB31516, sample SAMN03275571) | gut metagenome | biome: mammalia-associated habitat; material: feces | host: Papio cynocephalus | place: Kenya | collected 2012-08-06 ...
GCCGACATTGCCAAGGCCCTTTGCATAGTGTCCTAATCTGCGGTTTCTTTATTTAAGGGCATTGTATGTGTTGCCGTTGAAATCGACATTGCCGACAGGCAGGTTGTAATCCCCTTTGCTGTTGAAACGCAACATGCGGTTGAAACCATAGATAAGCAGTATGTACAAATACAGCATATCGTCACGGTGCATACGGTTGTAGTCTGACTTGAGCCGGTTGAAGTTCTCCTTGTTGTATTTCGCGAAATACGTCTTCTTGAAGGTTTCTTTCAGCTCCTGCGGCACATCATCACGCCTGTACGAACATGACAGCCCATACTCATCGATCACGTCAAACATTCTCGCATAGAACTCGCCCTCATGTCCGACCTGTGTGCACAGATACTTGTGGATGCCTATAACATTAGCGTCCAAGTCGTTGAGCATATATTTGCCGGCTTCTACATTCAGGAATACAGACCCGCCTCCGACAAACGGCTCGACAAACTGCCGGATGCGAGGAGGAAAATGTGTCCGTATCTCACGTATCAGCTTGTACTTATCCCCAACGTAAAAGAGGGGCGAACGATTGACGTTTTCTCTCTGCATCGACTTCTGTTATGAATAGCAATTCCTTGTGGTCGGCAAATTCGGTCTTGCCTGTATTGAACGCTGCGTGGCGGTGTTCGTGCACGGTTGTCGTGCCGCACATCTCGAGGATGCGCCGTATGTCCTCCAGCCGTATCTTGTTTTCCGACGACTTGCTCTTGGAGTGGTAGGTATTGTTGTATGACACTGCCAGATACCTGGCATCGACATTGGCGACCAAGTCCGCAAATGAGTCCACCGCCTTGCTTGTGCAGTAGCGGCTCATGTTCTCCGGCGCGGGCTTGAGTGCCACGCCGTAAAGCTGCGGCTTGTCCCACTTGACCAGTGTCTCGTAGAGATGATAGAACCGGCAGTACTGACGTGAGTTGTATGGCGGGTCCATGTACACGATGTCTGCCTTGACACTGCGTGCAAGCTCGTTTGCGTCGCGGCGGAATATTTCGACATTGTCAAAGCACTGCGCGTCTATCAGGCGCATACGCAGGGGCTGCGGCTTTATCGGCTTCTTGATGTAAGCGTCGAAATGCCCGACGGTGTTGGCAAGCCTGTCGATGTTGTATATGAGCGTAGCAAGCAATATGCAATACTCCTTTTCAGTCAGTTCCGGGCGCATATCCTCAATGTCCTGACGGATATGCCCTATCTGCTTGGAAAGGTTGTATTCGTAGAACTTGCCGCCGTAATTCTCCGAGAAATAATTGTCCGCCAGCAGCGTGGGGTCAATGGCATTGTATGCGGAAATGATGTCATACAGCTTTTGCCTGTCCCACTCGCCGGGGCTGAAAAACCCACGGTATATGATGTTGTTTGAAAACAGGAAATCGTTGATGATTACCTTGTCATAGACTTCTGCCACTCGGCGGGCTATTGTCCCCGTGCCTGCAAATATGTCACAGAATGTGCGTGCTTCGGGCGCATGGGCGCGTATGGTTTTCATTATCCAGTCGGACAATTTTGCCTTGCTGCCTATGTACCGCCGGCTCTCAAGGCTGACAGGTTGCGGAAAAATCGTCTCCTGAAACAAGGAGAGGTATTGCTCGCCGTACTGTATCTTCGCTTCTGCGACCTGCATCACTTCTGTCGCGAGTTCGGGATACTCCAGCGTCTTCAATATACGGTCGCTCTCACGCTGCACGAGAAGCCGCCGCTCGTCAAGCCCGTATATTCTCGAAAGCGTTTTCAACTGCTGTGCCGTAGGCAGCCTGTGTCCGTTTTCGATTCGGCTCAACTGCGCCGGGTCTATTCCGGAGCGTTCCTGCACAGACTGCATCGGGACACCCCTCTCCTCGCGTATCTCTTTCAGTATTTGTCCGATAGCATACATCGCTTTGTCCTTGCCTGTTTTTGACAACCCTTGGCAAAATTACAAATAATCCACGACACTGCAAAATATCAACCAGCAACCTAATGATGCGGAAGAGGCGCAGAGGTAAAGGAGGTCATTTTGTCATGGAGAGGGTGTCGTCGCTGAGGGTCACATAGCGTTCGCGGCACAGGAAACGCACGGCATCGGCGGTCTGCTGGTTGTCGGTGAAGCGGCGGCGCACTTCGCGCATCGTCACCGGTGCGGAGGCGGTCTTGATGTAGTTGTATATCGCGTCTATCAGTTCGAGCTGCTGTTGCCGCTGGTTGCCCGGGCGTTTCTTGTTGTCGCGGCAGATGTCGCACTTGCCGCAGGGCTCGGATTCGGTTTCGCCGAAGTATGCCAGCATCTTGCGGACACGGCAGCCGCCGGTGTACGTCACATAGCCTATCATGGCGCTGACCCGTTTTTTCACTACATCGCGCCGCAGCTCGTATGCGGCCCTTGAAATCATGACATTGGGCGAGTCCTCGCGGGCTGTGTCGAAAAATATGTGCGGCAACCGGTTCTGCGGCACATAGTGTATCACCTTGGCGCGGCTCAACTCGAGCAGAAGCTCATGCACCAGCCGGGTATCCATGCCCATGCGCGAGGCGAGTTCGTTCTCGCTGATGAACACGTATTCGGTGAACAGCCCGGTGTATGTGCGCAGCATGGTGGAAAGCAAGCGGTTGGCCTCGGCAGAAACCTGTATGCCGTACAGTTCATTGCGGTCCATGATTATCATGAGGCGCGAGCGCGTCTCTCCCTCCTCGGTATATGTGAGATAGCCAGAGTTGCCGAGTATTTTGAGCGCGGCAAGCACCATGCGGCGTTTGTAGCCGAATGTCTCGCAGAATTTGTCGATGTCAAAGGGGCAGAACTTCTCGTAGCCCTCATCGAGGCTGACGTTGAGGAATGTGCATACCAGCTGGTATATGCGTTTGATGTCCTTCTTGGGCGGGAACATCTCGTCAACGCTTGCTTTGAGGCGTTCGATGTCCTTGATGCCGGCGAGTATGACGGCGTATGCCGGCTTGCCGTCGCGTCCGGCACGTCCGGCCTCCTGATAATATTCCTCAAGTGAGGGGGGCATGCCGTAGTGTATCACCACGCGGACATCGGGCTTGTCGATGCCCATGCCGAAAGCGTTGGTGGCAACCATTACCCTGACCGCCCCTTGCTTCCAGCGGTTCTGGCGCTGCTCCTTCTCCTCAAACGACAGCCCGGCGTGGAAATGCACGGCATCAATGCCCATGGACTGCAGGTACTCGGCAACGGTGCGCGTGCGACGGCGGCTGCGGACATATACTATTGCCGAGCCAGAGGTGCGTGAGAGTATACGCAGCAGCATAGACTGCTTCTCCTGCGTGCGGCGGACTACGTAGCTGATGTTGGAGCGGGCGAAACTGCGGCGCATGATGTTGTGGTGGCGAAACATCAGCTTATCGCAGATGTCTTCGGCAACAGCAGGCGTGGCAGTAGCCGTGAGGGCGAGGACAGGCGCGTGCGGTATCAGCTTGCGCAGCTTGGCTATGCGCAGGTACGACGGGCGGAAGTCATAGCCCCACTGCGATATGCAGTGAGCCTCGTCCACCACAATGAGGCGTATGTCGAGGCGTTTCAGCTCGGCGCAGAACCTGTCGTTCAGCAGCCGCTCCGGAGATATATAGAGGAACTTGCAGTTGCCGTTTGTTATGTGTTCCCACGCGATGCGTATTTCGCGCGAGGTCATGCCGGCGTGCAGGTAGACAGCTTTGATGTGACGCATCTTGAGGTTGTCTACCTGATCCTTCATCAGCGAGACCAGCGGCGTTACGACAACCGTCGTGCCGCCGAGGACAAGCCCCGGCACCTGAAAACAGACAGACTTGCCGCCGCCGGTGGGCATAAGAGCCAGCGTGTCCTCGCAGCGCAGCGTAGAGAGCATGATTTCCAGCTGCAGCTCGCGGAACGTGTCGTAGCCCCAGTAGCGTTTCAGCGTATCAGCAAGGACACGCGAGGGGGTGTCAGCCGGATTTCCCATTGCACGGCGGTCTGTGAGAAGTGCTTGTCAGGAGGCTGTTCAGCGCGTTCCTGACAAGCGGATGTCCTTGATCATCAGCTGTATCTTGTCCCCTTTCGCCCCACGCTTGGTCTGCTCTATGGTATAGCAGATGTCGATAGGCTTGTGGGCGTGTATCTGCTCAAAATACTGCGCCATATTGAATGCTATCGCGTTCATGACGCGGCTCGTACTGTCGTCCTCGAGTTCGAGCTTGATATGCTCCAGCTTCTTGCCTACAAGGCGGCTTGTGCCGAAGTCGATGACATTGCGTGTCAGGAAAACCGGCTTTTGGTTGCCTGGGCCGTAAGGCTCAAACTTCTTCAACGCCCCCATGAACTCCGGTGTGATGTCGGCAAATGTGATCTCGGCGTCGATGTCAATCTGCGGCGAGAGCTGGCTCGGGTGAATGTGTTCGGAGACATACTCGTCAAAGCGGCGGCTGAACTCGGGGATGTTCTCCTCGCGCAGCGAGAGGCCGACGGCATACGGGTGGCCGCCGAAATTTTCCAGCAGGTCGCGGGTCGAGTTGACAGCCGCGTATATGTCGAAATTGCGCACCGAGCGCGACGAGCCTGTCGCTATGCCGTCGTCGCTCCCTGTAAGCACCACTACGGGCTTGTAATACAGTTCGGTAAGGCGCGAAGCGACGATGCCGATTATGCCCTTGTGCCAGCTGGGATTGTAGATGACAATGGAACGCCTGCCCTGCTCCAGTTCCAGATCCTTGTCTATGAGCAGGTTGGCCTCCTCGGTGATGCGCTTGTCGAGTTCCTTGCGGTCGTTGTTGTACTGGTCTATGTCCTTACCCTTCTCGTAAGCGTCGTGCAGGTCACGGGCTACGAGCAGGTCAACCGTCTCCATTCCGCTCTGCATACGTCCTGAAGCGTTGATGCGCGGGCCAATCTTGAATATCACGTCGCTGATGGTGATGTTCTTGTTGGTGAGCTTGCACAGGCGTATTATGCTGCGCAGGCCGAGATTCGGGTTGGAGTTCAGGCGGCGCAGTCCATGGTATGCCATTACACGGTTCTCCCCCACTATCGGCACAAGGTCGGCGGCTATGCTGACAGCCACGAGGTCGAGCAGCGACTCGAGCTCGTTATGGTTGGAAAGGCCGTTGCTGCGGGCGAAAGCCTGCATGAACTTGAAGCCCACGCCGCAGCCGCTCAGGTGCTTGCAGGGGTAGGTGTTGCCGGGGATTTTAGGGTTAAGTATCGCCACCGCCTCGGGCAGCTCCTCGTCAGGCACATGGTGGTCACAGATTATGAAATCGATGCCCTTTTCGCGGGCGTAGCGTATTTCGTCGTTGGCCTTGATGCCGCAATCGAGTATGATGATCAGCTTGACATCGTTTTCGGCGGCATAGTCTATGCTCTTGCGAGAGATGCCGTATCCGTCCTCGTACCGCGTTGGGATATAGTACTCGATGTTGCTGTAATAATTCTGCAGATACTTGTATACCAATGCCACGGCAGTCGTTCCGTCCACGTCATAGTCGCCGAACACCATAATGCGTTCCTTCGCACCCATGGCACGGTTCAGGCGGTTGACCGCCTTGTCCATGTCACGCATCAGGAATGGGTCATGCAGGTCATTTATCGAGGGGGAGAAATATCCGTCCGCCTCCTGCGGTGTAGTCACGCCACGGCGCACGAGCAGCTCCGCCATCGGCGGGCAGTCGCTGCAATAACGGCGCAACACCTCGACATTCTCTGTCTGCGTGTGGGTCAGCGGCTCATAGTTCCATTTATTTATCATCGTGTTGTCTTTTTTCTATTGGGCTGTAAAAGACGCATGATGACAATCCAGGGAAACGTGCCGGCTGCGGCATCTGCTGCTGACTGATAATCTGCATGCAATTATCGTCAATGCGCCAGTCGAGGAAAGGTAGTGCAAATATAGCGTATTTTTCCCTCATATCAAAGCCCTTCATTACGCCGCTGCCGCCTGTTGGCAATAATTAACGCTTAGTCATGTGTATATTGCAAGAGAGGAAACCCCTGTCACGGGATTTCCTCTCTTCATATCATGCCGTCCCAAGGAGGGAACGGGGACGTGTCAGCTTACTTGCCTTCTTCAACGCCTGTCATAACCACCTTGACGCGGTTTTCGCCGTTCCAGAGTGTGTTGATGAATGCGTTGAACTGCTCAAGCGTGAGGTTCTCGATAGCGGCACGGCGGCCAGTCATTGTGTCAATGCCACGGACATTTCTCATCAAGCCGTTGACCCAATAGCTGTTTGTGCGCTCATTGATCTCAAACTGCTTGAGGGCAGCCTCGCGAACCTTGTTGAACTGGTCAGCATTTGCACCGTTCTTCATCAGCTTGAGCGTCTCCTCGTTTGCGCGAGCCATAACCTTGTCACGCATCTCGGCGTTGGTCTGGATTACCTCAACGAGGTACCAGCGGTTTTCATTTACATCGAAATAAGCGTATGCGTATGGAGAGTAGCTGCCGCCCTCTTCCTCACGGATAGTCTCAGTGAACACGTTGCTTAATATGTCACCGAAGATGTCAACCATCACGTCTGCCTGAACAGAGTAGTTCATCATGCCGTTGTAGCAGTCGAGTACCATAGTCGAAGGAGTCTGCATTGTCTGGTCAAAAGCCTCGTCAACCAAACCTGTAACTGCACCCATCTTGGTGACAGCCTTGGGAGCGGCAGCTTTGCCCTTTGAGGGGAGAGATGCGACATACTTCTCGAGCATCGGCACGAGGGTCTCCTGGTTTACGTTGCCGACGACGATGAAAGTGTAGTCAGCAGCGTTTGCGAAGACATTGCGGAGCATAGTCATCATCTGCGGATATGAAGCCTTGTCTACGTTGGCCGGGCTGATGATGTCCAACAGCGGGTTGTTGTACATGGAGAGAACCTGCTTCTTCTGGAAAGTGAACATCGGGTTCTTCTCCTGGTTGGCGAGCATTGCGCGAGTGCGTGATGCGTCAGCATCGTATGCAGCCTTGTCGTCGCCGAGCTGGCAGAAGGTCGCATATACCAAGTCAAGCATGGTCTCGAAGTCCTTGACGCTTGACTTGCCCTGAAGCACATCAGTGTATGAACCCATTGAGTAACCCAAGGAAACTGTCTTGCCGGCGAGGTATTTGCCCAGAGTCTTGTTGTCGAAGTTGCCCTTCTTGGCAGTATCGTATGCATATTCGATGAGATGGACGTTGTCAGCCTGATTTGTGGCATAGATCTGCTTGCCGCCGTCGCGGACAGCAACGAGCTGTATTTCGTCAGACTTGAAGTCAGTCGGCTTGACGATTACCTTAACGCCGTTGCTGAGGGTGTACTCTGTTGCGCCAAACTGGCTGTTCTCCTTAACGGATTTCACCTTGCCGGCCTTGTTGTATTTTGATATGAGGGGATCAGTAATTACCTCGTCAACGTATGCCTCATATTCGCGAGTCATGGCATCGTTGACCACACCGAGCATCTCCTCCTTGGAGGGGAGGCTGAACGATTCGGGTGCGCTTACCACCAGCACCTGGTTTTCCGGGGTCATGATGCCCTTGATGCTGCCATTGATAGCATCCACAGTCAACTGCGGCAAGAACATGTCAACAATCTGCTTCTCCATTTCGATGCCGGGAGAGGGCTCGTTGTCAACAAAGTGACGGATAAGCTCGCGGGCAAGGTCATCGCTCTTGGTGTTGTTGCGCTCGTTGTACTGCTTCTCGTATGCGGATTTAACCTCCTCTTTCACGCGGTCAAGCTCAGAAGCTGTGAAACCGGTTTTGCAAGCGCGTGCCACGATTTCCATAACCTGCTCAAATGCGCCCTTGACATCGTCCTTGGGGATAACGATAATGTTGAAAGCGTCCTTGGTCTTGGAAACATAGTAGTCGCCAAAATAGACACCGGCAAAGACATACTTGCAACTTGCGTCCTTGCTGAATTCATTTAGGCGGTTGTCGATAAGCTGGCTAACAATGTTCGGGAACAAATCGTCACTCATATAGCTCTCAACTGTATTGCGCTGGTCAAAAGGAGTCTTGTCGGATTTGAACGACAGGGTGACGCGAGCGCTGGTAAGCTCCTTGTCCTGAAACGCGAAGTATATAGGCTCCTTGTTGTCGCTTACCTGCGGGTACTCACGGGGAGCAGCGTTTGCGGGCATCTTGATGGGAGTGAACATGGCAACCACCTTCTTTTCCATCTCGGCAGCGTCAAAGTCACCGACAATAACAATGCCCTGCTGGTCCGGGCGGTACCATTTGTGGTAGTATGCACGCAGCACGTCGGGGTCGAAGTTCATCACCACTTCCATTGTGCCGATAGGCATTTGGCGGTACTGGTACTCTTCGTAGATCTGCGGCAGCATTGCGGTATACATGCGTGTCTGCGCGTTGTCGCGTGAACGCCACTCCTCCTGGATTACGTTACGCTCAGAGTTGATTTCGTCTGTTTCGAGAGAGAGGGCGCAGCTCCAGTCATGCAGTGCAAGCAGGACGCTGTCCATGAGAGCCACATCTGTAGTGGGCACGTTGTTGATGTTGTAGACAGTCTCGTCAAACGAGGTGTAGGCGTTGATGTCAGCGCCAAAGCGTATACCCTTTGACTGGAGATAGTTGAGCATGGCCTTGCCGGGATAATGTTCCGTCCCGTTGAAAGCCATGTGCTCGAGGAAGTGCGCCAGACCAAGTTGGTCAGGAGTCTCGAGGGTGCTGCCGACCTTCTGCGCGATATAGAAATTGGCGCGCTGCTTCGGCTCTTCGTTGTGAAGGATGTAATAATTCATCCCATTGGGGAGAGTCCCGTGCTTGACATTGGGATTCTCCGGCATCGGACTCTGAGCGTATAGACTGAAGACTCCCAAGAGAGCCATAGTCACGCTGACTAATTTTTTGAACATCTTTTTACAGTTTATTCTATGTATTGATTTTGTTATTCTCATAGTTGTCGGATGCGGTGCATCTTGCACCTGCAAAGTTAGTCAACTTTTTCTCATCGGCAAAAGAATATATCGAAAAACGGCAAATAATTTTTGATACCCCCCGATTATCACCATATTCAGAAAGTCTTGAGGACTTCATAGAGCTGGTGGACGGGCAATCCCATGACGTTGTAGTAGCTGCCGTAGATGGCCAGCACCGCCACACAGCCTATCCACTCCTGTATGCCGTATGCGCCCGCCTTGTCGAGAGGGTGGTATGTATCTACATAATAGACCGCATCCTCACGAGCCAATTCGGCAAACTCCACGTCGGTAGTGCATGAAAACGACACAGTCCGCTCACACGTTGAGACAGTTACGCCTGTCACCACTTGGTGCGTCCTGCCGGAAAGGGTCATCAGCATCTCCACTGCCTCCTCAATGCTGTGCGGCTTGCCGTAAATCTTGCCGTCGAGTATCACCACAGTGTCAGCCGTTATCACCATCTCGTCGTCCTTGATGGTGTCCCTGTAAGCCGAAGCCTTCTGTAACGACAGGTACTCCGGCACATCTACAGCCCTCAGAGTCGGCGGATAAGACTCCTCCAGGTTGCTTATAGCCACTACATTAAACGGGATGCGCAACTTGGCGAGCAACTCGCGGCGGCGCGGCGACTTGCTGCCCAGCAGTATCTTGTATTTTCGCAGGTTCTCAAGCATGGTTATTAGGTTATAACTATAAGATAACGGCACAGGCCGTCACCGCATTGTGCATATCACCAACCGAAAGCGTCGGCGCTGTCGAGCCAGTTGCCTTGCGCCTTCATCACTTGCTCAATGATGTCACGCACACAGCCGTAGCCTCCCGAAAAGCGGGACACATAGCGAGCGGTCATACGAGCCTCAGCTGCAGCATCTTGAGGGGCGCACGGCAGCCCGACATGGCGCATAGCCTGCAAGTCCGGTATGTCGTCGCCCATATAGATGATTTCCTCCGCGGACACGCCGTTGTCCTCCATCCAGCGAGTCAGCACCGGCAGCTTCATCGATGAGCCAAGGTAAATGTCGCTGATTCCCAATGCGCTGAACCGCACACGGACAGCCTCCTCGGTGCACCCGGTGATGATGACTATCTTGTACCCCCTCTTGACGGCGAGCTGCAAGGCATACCCGTCCTTGATATTGACCATGCGGCGCGGTATGCCGTCGCGTCCGAGGGGAATTGTGGAAGGGGAAAGCACCCCGTCAACGTCAAAAGCGAATGACGTTATCTTCTTCAGGTCATAGTCGATTGCACTCATCTGTTCATTAATTATAATTGCGGAGGCGTTCATGGCAAACCTTTATGTAGTCTGTTTCCTTGGTCTTGTGCAACATCACATTCTGGTTCTTTTCTATGCCTATGTATCTGCGGCCTTCGAGGGCTGCGGCAACCAGAAAACTGCCGCTGCCGCAAGCGTTGTCGAGGATTATGTCTCCACGGTTGGAGAATGTCTTGACGAGATACCGCCCAAGCTCAACCGGCTTTTGTGTAGGATGATACACGCGGCCTTCCGCTTCCGCAGTCTTCACATATACGTAGTCGTCGGCATTGTCCTCCTCAAAGCACACGACATCATTGGGGTATCTCAGACCGTCACTTTTCACGTGGGACGGCTTAAAATCGCCGTAACTTCCGGTAAACTGATCCTTGCGCACCCCTTTGTCATAACTCTCCCCATGGGTCATCTGGGGGTTGTAGGTAGGTTGCAACTTGTAGAATATGCAAATGTCCTCGTGCTTGCGGAGCGGCTGCTTCTTGGCGTTGAGGAAATTGGTGGATTTAGACTTTATCCATACTATCTTGTACCGGAACCAATCCTCCTTGCTGAGTATCAGCTTGGCAGTAAACAGCACCTGCGACGTAAGCACAATAGCTCCGTTGTCCTTGACAATGCGGGCATATTCCGCCCATAGCCTTTGCAAGTCAATGACTGAATCCCATTTGTTTTGCGTTGTACCATACGGCAAGTCGCACAATACCATGTCTACGGAATGATCAGGCATCATCGGCATGATATCCAGGCAATCCGCCTCAAATACCTTGTTCTCAAAAAAACTGATGCCGTGTTTGCTTGCCATATCAACTTGATGAAAGTAATTTTGCCGCGTTGCCACTGCACCCAAACTGCTGGAATCCGCAAGGCGGCAACGCTATGCAAAGTTAGCACTTTAATCGCTAACATCAAAGGGTATTCGCGCTGTTTTCGGGATAGGTGTCAGAGATGGATTGCGATAGGAGGGCGTATATCTGTTTCAGGCGGGGATTGCCAGCGGTCATTTCGAGGTGGCGGGCTATGGTGCGCGTGTCGTGGCGGCGTGCCGGGCCTGTCTGCGCCTCTTGCGGGGAAACGCGCTCTATCTTGGCGGCGGTCTGCCGTATCAGCGGCTTCAGTATTCCGAATGGTATCGCGTCGCCGGCAAGCAGCTGTTCAGCGAGCGTCCACAGATGGTTGGTGAAGTTGCACGCCAGCACGGAGGCGAGGTGTATCTTGCAGCGGGTGTCAGAGGAGCAGCGTGTTACGCTTCCTGACCACATCGCAGCGGCACGCTGCAGCGTGTCTGCCACACCGTCGTCGCAGCCCTCAATGAATACGGGTATCTCGCTGTAGTCAAGCGGCACTTCGCGTGAGAATGTCTGCAAGGGGTACAGCACGCCCGGGCGTTGCACACCAGCCTCAGAAAGCACCGACATGGGCGTTGTGCCGGAGGTGTGGGCAACAATGCCGGGCAGATGACAGAGCCGCGAGGCAACGCCCGCTATTGCGTTGTCGCTGACCGATATGATATATATGTCGCTGTCATCTGTCAGCCCTTGGAGCGTGCGCGGAGGCGCCTGCGTCACGTCGGCAGAAGCGTGCCATGCCTTCATCAGGTGGAAGGCAACGTTCCCCGAACCGATTACCGATATTTTCAGCCTGCGGTCATTCTGCATACTCGCTTTCGAGGTATTTCTTCACCTGCTGGAACAGCTTGGAGGCGAACACGAAGTCGTTGAGAGAACCGCTTGTGCTGCGGAAAATGGTCTTGTCGGTGCCCGTCCAGTCGCAATGCCCCTTGTTGATGAAGATGATGTTCTCCCCTATTCCCAGCACAGAGTTCATGTCGTGCGTGTTGATAACGGTCGTGATGCCGTACTCGTGGGTAATGTCGGAGAGCAGCTCGTCAATCAGGATTGATGTTTCGGGGTCGAGGCCGGAGTTCGGCTCGTCGCAGAACAGGTATTTGGGATTGAGGGCAATGGCACGCGCAATGGCGACACGCTTCTGCATACCGCCGGAGATTTCCGAGGGGTACTTGTTGTCCGCATTCTCCAGCCCCACACGGCGTATGCAGAACTGTGCGCGCTCTATTTGCTCCTGCCGCGACATGGGGCTGAACATCTTGAGGGGGAACATGACATTGCCAAGCACAGTCTCGTTGTCAAACAGAGCCGAGCCCTGGAAAAGCATGCCAATTTCCATGCGCAGCTCCTTGCGCTGCTGCGCGGTCATCTGCGTGAACGGACGCTCGTCATAGTATATTTCGCCCTCCTCGGGGGTGAGCAGCCCTATGAGGCATTTCATGAACACGGTCTTGCCCGACCCGCTCTGGCCGATTATGAGGTTGGTCTTGCCTGTGTCGAAAGTGGCGTTGATGTCATGGAGCACCTGCACGCCGTCAAACCATTTGCTTACTTGATTTGCCTGTATCATTGCAGCAGAAGTTTTGTGAGTATCACGTCGGCAAGCAGAATGAGTATCGAGCTTGACACGACAGCCGAGGTACTTGCCTTGCCCACTTCGAGCGCGCCTCCCTTGACGTAGTAGCCGTAATATGCCGCCACGCTTGTGATGATGAACGCGAAAAAGTACGTCTTGATGATGCCGTACCATACATACCACTCGGTGAAGAACGTCTGTATGCCGTAGACATAGTTCTCTACAGACAGCATATCGGTGAACCGCGCCACGCACCAGCCGCCCAGCAGCCCCATGAACATGGAGAGGACACACAGGACGGGGACGAACAGAACAAACCCGACTATCTTGGGCAGGACAATGTAGTTTGCGCTGTTTATGCCCATTATGTCGAGCGCGTCAATCTGTTCGGTCACGCGCATAGTGCCGATTTCGGAGGCGATGTTGCTGCCCACCTTGCCGGCAAGTATCAGCGACAATATCGAGGAGGAGAACTCGAGCAGCAATATCTCGCGCGTGGCAAGGCCGGTGGAATACGACGGTATCAGCGGCGAGACGATGTTAAGGGTCATCTGTATGGTGATGACCGCGCCTATGAATATCGAGATGATGATGACCAGAGGTATCGAGTCCACGCCGAGCTTGCTGATTTCAAACACGGTGTTTTTCAGTGTCACGCCCCACTTGTCTGGCCAGCGGAACACTTGTGTCAGGAACAGGCAATAACGCCCGAACGACCGTATGGAGGATATAAGCATATCTGTATGCGAGTTTTTTTGTTTGTCAAATGCGGGAAGCCCCGTTGCCGGCAACAGCTGTTGAACTTGTAAAGTTACAACAAAAATCCCAGCCGTATTGATTATGTTCTCTTTTTGACCAAAATTGCATCTCAATGGGAAAACGCACCGCCATTCGCATTGTCGTTGTCACAATAGATGCGGTCATGTATCAGCCTTATGGCCTCATCGCTGCGGTCTGCGCCCACTACCAGCGATATTGTGGTGTCTGACGAGCCATCAGACGTGGCGTGTATCTTGATGCCAGCGCCGGCAAGCAGTGTCACCAGCTGGGGCAGCAGCCATGGGCGCGAGTGCATCTTCTCCCCCACCACGGCTATGGTGGCAAGGCGGTACGTGGCGGATATGTTTTCCAATTCGCCGCGCGTGAGCTCAGGGCTGAATTCGTCAGTCAATATCTTGATGGCATTGCCGCTGTCGGCAGCGTTGACAGCAAATGTGAACGCACTGCTGTCGAGACTGTTGACAAGGTATACGTTGACACCGTTCTTGGTCATTGCGTTGTATGTGCGCGAGTTTATGTCCTCGCTGTTCACTTCGGCCGGCGATGCGCCGTCCACACGGATGAGCGTGGTGTTGCGTATGGAGGAAACACCCTTGACCGCCATGTCGTCGGGGCGCGAATTGTCCGTCACCCACGTCCCCTCGGCACTGGGGTTGAACGTGTTGAGTATACGTATCGGGATATTCTTGTGGAACACGGGGTAAATCGTCGGCGGATATATCACCTTAGCGCCCATGGTGCACAGCTCCATGCTCTCAATGAACGTCATGTGGCCAACGACACGCGCCTCGGGAATGAGCCTTGGGTCGGCTGTCATGAACCCGTCCACGTCAGTCCAAATCTCCAGCACTTCGGCATCGAGAGCCGCTGCTATCAGCGCGGCTGTGTAGTCGCTTCCGCCGCGTCCGAGGTTTGTTATCTCGCCGCTGTCGCGGTCTGTGGAGATGAAGCCTCCTGTCACGGCTATGCTGAAATCGCCGCCAGCGAAAGTGCGGCGTATGAGGCTAGTTGTCAAGTCGGTGTCGGCAATGTTCTTGTTGAACCATTTTTCGGTCTTGATGAAGTCAGGGGAATTGTAGTGCCTTGCGTCGCTGATGATGTTGGCGACGACAATGCTCGACATCCTCTCTCCGAAGCTTACTATGCTGTCCTGCGTGCGCTCGGTCAGCTCGCCGAGCATCGCCACGCCGTCATAAATGCGGCGGAGTTCGGCAAGGAGGAAGTCAACGCGGGCTTTCACATCATCACGGCGAGAGAGCGGCACTAGGGCATCGATTATCTCATGGTGCCGGCGCGTCATTGTCTCCAGCTCCGTCTCATAGCCGCTGTCATGGCGGCGAGCCATTTCGGCAGACGCTATCAGGCGGTCTGTCAGTCCGCCGAGCGCGGAGACGACCACTATCACCTGGCCGCCGATGCCCTCAACTATCTTCTTCACATTCTCGAGACTGCGGACTGTGCCGACCGAAGTCCCACCGAATTTCAAAACCTTCATCTGCTCTGTATGATGGTGTGTTGCTGTCCGTTATGCGTGTTGTGCGTGCCTGCGAGGCAACGTGTCACTGTCCGAGCCTCTGAGCAAGTTCGCCCATGGGTATCTGCTCTTGCGAGCCGTTCACCATGTCCTTGAGGGTGACAACACCGCCGGCAAGCTCCTCCTCGCCTATTATGGCGACATACGGTATGCCCTTGGCGTTGGCGTAGCTCATCTGCTTCTTCATCTTGGCAGCGTCGGGATATACCATTGCGGCTGTGCCGCTGCGGCGCAATGCGTCGGCGCATTTCATGGCCTCTGCCCCCTCGCGCTCGCCAAAGTTGGCAAAGAACACCTGCACGCCGGCATTGACAGCCTCGGGGTACAGGTCGAGCTGGTTCAGCACGTCATAGATGCGGTCTGCGCCGAAGGACACACCCACGCCGGACAGTCCCGACACGCCGAACACGCCGGTCAGGTTGTCATAGCGGCCGCCTCCGGAGATGCTGCCTATTTCCACATCGAGAGCCTTGACCTCGATGATAGTGCCTGTATAGTAGTTCAGTCCGCGGGCAAGCGACAAGTCAACCTGCAGCTCTGCCGTATGGCCAAGCGCGTCAAATCCGCTCACAACCGTTTGCAACTCGTCCATGCCGAGCATACCCTCCTGCGAGGCTGAAAGCATGCTGCGCATAGCGGCAATCTTGTCGGCGTTTGAGCCAGAAAGCTCGAGCACCGGGACGAGCTGCCTGATGGCCTCCTCGTCTATGCCCTTGCTGCGCAGTTCGTCGCATACGGCATCGAGGCCGATTTTGTCTATCTTGTCAATGGCGACGGTGATGTCAACTATCTTGTCTGCATGGCCGATTATCTCGCCGATGCCGGAGAGTATCTTGCGGTTGTTCACCTTGACGGCTATGCGTATGCCGAGCTGTCCGAACACATAGTCCAACAGCGACAGCAGTTCAACCTCGTTGTTGAGCGAGTCAGAGCCTACGACATCCGCGTCGCACTGGTAGAACTCGCGGTAACGTCCCTTCTGCGGCCTGTCGGCACGCCATACGGGCTGTATCTGGTAGCGTTTGAACGGCATCTGCAACTCTCCCCGGTGCTGCACCACATAGCGTGCAAACGGCACAGTCAGGTCATAGCGCAGCCCCTTCTCGCAGAGTGCGCCGGTCAGGTGAGCCGTATCACGGCCAGCCAGCTGCTCGTCGCTGATGCCGCGCAGGTAGTCCCCGGAGTTGAGTATCTTGAAAAGAAGCTTGTCGCCCTCCTCGCCGTACTTGCCCATGAGCGTTGACAGGTTCTCCATTGACGGGGTCTGGATTTCCTCATACCCGTACAGGCGGAAAGCGCGTGAAATGGTGTCGAATATATAGTTGCGTCGCGACATCTCCTCGGGACCGAAGTCGCGAGTTCCCTTGGGGATAGACGGTTTCTGTGCCATAATCTGATAAGTAACTGTTCAGACTGCGAAATTACTAATTTTTTTTGACATTGTTTGCGTCAGCCCACGGCAATGTGCTGTCAGCAAGGGTGAATGTGCTCATCAAAATGCCGTTTTACATCACACATGACGCTCCTTGCGCGAAGCGTCAATGCGCAACAATATGAAAATCAATATAGTAAATCCCCATAACGACGAGCCGCCGTAGCTAAGGAACGGCAAGGGTATGCCTATGACAGGGCACAGTCCTATCACCATGCCCACATTTACAGCCAGATGCAGTATCAGATACGACACGACACAGTAGGCGTAGACGCGCCCGAAGGCGGTGTGCTGCCGCTCGGCAATGTGTATGATACGCAATATCAGGGCGAGGAACACGGCGAGCAGCGCAACCGTGCCGACAAATCCTTCCTCCTCGCCTATGGTGCAGAAAATAAAGTCAGTATGCTGTTCCGGCACATATTTCAGCTTGGTCTGCGTGCCGTTGAGAAAGCCCTTGCCGGTCAACCCTCCCGAGCCGATGGCGATCTTGGACTGGTTGACGTTGTATCCGTGCTTCTTCAGGTCGTCCTCGATGCCGACAGCCACCTTGATGCGTATCTGCTGGTGCGGCTGCAGGACGTGTCCGAAGACATAGTTGACAGAAAACAGGAAGCACAGCGAGGCGAGCATAAAACTGAGCGTGACGGCGTATTTGTGTATGCGGTGGTGCAGCATGGTGATGGCGACATAAATGCCGGCGCCGACAAGCATGATGACGAAAAACAGCGTGCCGTTGATGTGTATGCCGCACAACTCCAGCACTGTCACGACAGCACCGCCGCCAAGGAAGCCGAAAGCGACATTGCGCGTGCAATAATAGTCACGGCAATAGAAACGAAGCATCGCAATGAACACCGCCGTTATAAGCAGGAACACGGTGAACTCGCCGGCCGGTATGCCGAGTATAAGCGGTGTGGAATACTTCACTGCCACGACAAAATACGTCACTGCCATCACTATTGCAAAGAGTATCAACCCGCTCATACCCTCGCGGTAAAGCACCAGCACAAGCGCGAAGTAGACCAACGCGCTGCCGGTCTCCTTCTGCAAGAGGATCAGGATAATCGGGACGAATATGATGACAAAGGCCCGGAAATAATTGCTCAGCTTGGCATTGAGCCGAAAGTCGCTTGAGTCAAACAGCTTCGCCAGCGCCAACGCCGTGGCGAACTTGCCGAACTCTGCAGGCTGCAAACTCACCGGTCCGAATGACAGCCACGAGCGAGACCCCTTGATGTCCGGGGCGACAAATATGGTGACAAGCAGCAACAGCAGCACGCACCCGTATATCGGATAGGCATACGCCTCATACAGCCTGTAGTCCAGCAACATAATCGAGCAGCCCAATATCAGCGACAGCCCTATCCACAGGAACTGCTTGCCCGAGAACTCGGTGAGGTCAAACAGACTGGCATTGTCAAAGTCATAGCTTGCGGCATAGATGCTCACAGCACCTGTGATGACAAGTATCAGGTACAGGACTATCGTAAGCCAGTCAATGGACCGGAACATCGACACGTTGGCATCAGTGTTTGTCTTTGCCATTTGATTTCACTGTTATGGTTCTGGATGTCATCATCCGTTCCTCAATACCCTTGCGCTCGGGCGCAATCTCGCCACGCAGGTATTTCTCAATGATAAGGCTGCCGATAGGCACGCCGTATGTCGCGCCGAAACCGGCGTTCTCTACATATACAGCCACAGCGATGCGCGGCTCTTCATACGGGGCGAAGCCCATGAACGCGGAGTGATCCTTGCCGTGGGGGTTCTGCGCCGTGCCGGTCTTGCCAGCCACATCGAGCCCTGGGATGTTGGCAAGTCGGCAAGTGCCGCCGAGCACAGCCATGCGCATACCCTCTGCCACTATGTCATAATACGCCTTGCGGATATGGGGCTTGTGGCGTGAACGGTACTTCACGTCTATGACCGTGTCCTGAATCGCCTTGACTACGTGAGGTGTGTAATACCAGCCGCGGTTGGCTATCGTAGCGCACAGGTTGGCTATCTGCAACGGCGTAGCGAGGATCTCGCCCTGTCCTATGCTTACTGATATGACGGTGTTGGCAGACCACTGCCCGAGGCGGTCGTTGTAGAAGCCGCTGTTAGGGATGAAACCGCGAGACTCGGCGGGGAGGTCTACGCCGAGACGGTAGCCGTAACCCATCTCGACAAGGTAATTCTTCCATTTCTCGAGCTGAGCAGCCGCTGTCGTCCCCTTGCGGTCAATCATATTCTTGAACCCCCAGCAGAAATATGCATTGCATGATGTCTGCAACGCCGGCTTGAGCGCAATCGGCGAGGCGTGGCCGTGACAGCCTACGCGCAGACCGTTGACATAGCCATGATGACACGGATATACGGTCTTCTCGGTGACGACACCCTCTTGCAGGAATATGAGTCCCTGTGTAGGCTTGAACGTTGAGCCGGGCGGGTATGCCGCCTGTATGGCGCGGTCAAACAATGGCTTGTACGGGTCTTTCACCAATGCAGAATAGTTTTTGCCACGGTTCTTGCCAGCAAGCATCGAAGGGTCATATCCCGGCGATGTCACCAGACAAAGTATCTCGCCGGTACTGGGTTCAATGGCCACTATCGCGCCCATCTTGCCGGCCATAAGCTGCTCGCCGTACTTCTGCAACTCGAAGTCTATGGAGAGGGTCAGGTTTCTGCCGGACTTCGGGGCGATGTCATGCACGCCGTCCTCGTATTTTCCCTTGATGCGCCCGAGGGCGTCCTTCATAAGTATCTCCGACCCTTTCACGCCGCGCAACGCCCGCTCGTAGCTGCGCTCCACGCCCAGGTCGCCGGTGAAGTCGCCGGAACGGTAGTAGCGGTCCTTCTCGATGTCAGCGGCAGAGACTTCGCGTATGTTGCCAAGTATGTTTGCGCCGCAAGCGTAGTTGTACTGACGTATATTGCGTTTCTGTATGAAAAAGCCGGGAAACATGTGGAGCTTCTCCTGCAAGCGGCCGTAGTCCTGCTGCGAGAGCTGCGAGATGAGTTTCTGCGGCGTATATGAGGAGTAGCCCGGATTTTTGCGAGGGTCCTTCATCTCACGCCACTTGTCGTCAAGCTGCTCGCGTGTCATGCCGAGCACCTGGCAGAGAGCAAGGGTGTCAAACTGCCCCACGTCCTTGGGTATGAGCATGACATCATACGCCGGCTGGTTGAACACCACGAGCCGTCCCTCCCGGTCATATATCAGTCCTCGCGCAGGATATATGATTTTCTCCAGAAAAGCGTTGCTGTCGGCGGACGTCTTATACTTGTCATCGCCCACCTGCAGGTTGTACAGGCGTATTATGTATATCAGGACGATGAGGCATATAAACCCGCCTATGACATATTTACGCTTTTCTAACTTATAGTCTTTTCTCACGTTTTGCAGATGATAAGCTGTCCACGATGAGTATCAGCACCGTTGTGAGAGCCGCACTTGCCGCCCCTTTCACCAGTATCTCGCTGATGTCGCAGAACGAGAAGTATTCCACACTGAACACCAGCACGCAGTAAACGGCGACAAGCAACGCCGAGTAGCGCAGGTACTGCCCGAAGCCCATCGATGCCACCGAGGGAGAGAGCGTGACCGACTTGTCGTCCTTGAGCACAAACCGGAAGAACAAGGGGCGTTTCATCATTGCAACAACAGTACACGCCAATGCGTTCATGCCTGCCGTGTCGGAACATACGTCCACGCCAAGCCCGAGCAGGAACGCCAGAGTAAGCAGCGTGCATTGTCCCACATCGAGGGGCAGCGTGATGATGAAATACACGAATATGAACGGCACAGCCACCCCGAACAGCACAATATGGTTGCATACCAGCACCTGAATCAGGAGCAGTATGATGAAAAGCGCGGCTATCGCTATAATCCTGCGGTTCATATCTCATTCATTCTTGTTTGCCCCGGCGCGTTATTTCAGGTCATATTTGGCAAGAGTGTCTATCTCCGCCCTGCGCACATCCTTGATGACACGGACAGCCGTGAGGTTAGCGAAATCGGTGGCAAGGCGCACCTTGAGCGTGAAATAGTTGTCGTCATCGCCGCGCACTGCCCCCATGACCGTTCCGACATGGATGCCAGCCGGGAATGTGGTGGAATACCCGCTTGTCACAACCGTGTCGCCAGTGTGGTATTTTGCATGGCGCGGCACTTCCACCATATAAGCGATTTTGCGGTCATTGCCCTTCCACCAAAGCGTGCCGACGTATGGCGTGTCCTTCAGCTTGACCGAAAAGGGCTGCGCCTCATTGAGCAACGACACAATACGCGCCGTGTGTCCGCTGCACGCATTGACCACGCCGACCACGCCGTTGTGGTCTACCACGCCCATCCCGGGACGGACACCGTCCTGTCTGCCCTTAGAAATTGTTATGTAGTTGCGCGGACGATGCCATGTGCTTGAAATGACAGGAGCGAGTATATAGGAGAAGCGAGCTTGCTGCATAGCAGCGTCGCGCCCCAGTGTGTCGCCCACTATCGCCTGATAGCAGTTCAACTGCTCACGAAGGTTAAGCACCTCTGCTTCGAGTTGCGCTGTGCGCTGCTCGAGCGAGGCGTTGACGCTGCTGAGGTTGAAATAGCCGGTGACGCTCGATGTCGCCTCGTTCAACGTAGCGGTGACAGCGTTAGCCGAAGTCATGTACACCGACAGCCTGTATGCGGAGCCGCTGACTATCAGGACACAGCTTACCAGCACATAGAATATGAAGACAAACCATGCTCTGTACTTAATCAGGAAATTAAGCAGGTTGCGCACTTTCCGTAGACTTTAGGTGTACCGCTCGCTGCACATTGTTACCGTATCAGAAACGAGAAGCGGTGGATATTCTTCAGGGCGACGCCCGTACCCTTTGCCACAGCGTGCAGCGGGTCGTCAGCCACCTTGAACTCGATGCCAATCTTGTCGGTAAATCGTTTCGCAAGGCCGCGCAGCAACGCGCCGCCGCCGGCGAGATAGATGCCGTTGTGGACTATGTCGGCATACAGCTCCGGGGGAGTCTGCGACAGAGCTTCGAGCACAGCATTCTCCATCTTGCTGATAGTGTTCTCGATGCACTTGGAAATCTCATCGTATGTCACCACCACGTCCATCGGCAAGCCAGTAATGCGGTTCGGCCCGATTACGGTAAACGGTTCTGGAGGATTGTCCAGCTCGGGGAGAGCCGAGCCTACTTGTATCTTGATGAGTTCCGCCGTTGTCGTACCCACCTTGACATTGTGCACTCGCCCCATATACTCCTTGATATCCTCTGAAAGGTCATTCCCGGCGAGGCGAATGCTCTTGTTGCATACTATTCCGCCGAGGGATATGACAGCAATCTCAGTGCTGCCGCCGCCTATGTCAACTATCATGTTGCCCTCCGGAGCCTCCACATCGAGGCCGATGCCGAGAGCAGCAGCCATAGGCTCGTATATCATGTACACGTCGCGGCCGCCGGCGTGTTCGCTGGAGTCGCGCACCGCACGGATTTCCACCTCCGTCGAGCCAGAGGGAATGCAGACTACCATACGGAGAGCCGGGGTGAACTTCCACCGTTTCGACCCTACCATCTTTACCATGCCGCGTATCATCACCTCTGCAGCTTGGAAATCGGCTATCACGCCATCGCGCAGCGGGCGCACGGTGCGCAGTCCCGGAGGTTCCTTACCCTCCATCAGGTGAGCCGCAGTACCAACCGCCTGCAGTTCCTCGGTCTTGTTGTCGATAGCCACAACCGACGGCTCGTCGACTACAATCTGGTCGTTGTGGATGATTATGGAGTTGGCAGTTCCCAAGTCCATGGCTATCTCCTGTGTGAAGGAGAATAGCCGTGAGAACCACGATTTGCTTGTCTTTACTTTTTTAGCCATTGTAATTCGATTTTGAGAGGTTGCCGGAGACTGCCGGCTCAGTTAGTGAGGAAGTTCGATACGACAGCCGGAGTGTCCCGGCTGCTGCGGGTCAATGACGGAAATGACGGAAACCGGTCATTGCCATTGCCATGTCATGCGCGTCGCAGTATTCTACCGACTCGTTGTCGCGTATCGAGCCGCCCGGGTGAACCACAGCGGTAATCCCGGCCTCGTGCGCTATCTCAACACAGTCGGCAAAGGGGAAGAACGCATCCGAGGCCATCACGCCGCCGGTAAGGTCAAACCCGAATGAGCGGGCTTTCACGATAGCCTGCTTCAGCGCGTCTACACGCGAGGTCTGCCCTACGCCAGAAGCCAAGAGACGCCCGTCCTTGGCAAGGACGATAGAGTTGCTTTTGCTGTGCTTGACCACCTTGAGGGCGAAGAGCATGTCTGCACACTCGCTGTCGGAGGCTGCACGCTTGCACACCTGACGCAGGTCAGCAAGTGTTTCCACCTTCGCATCCTTCTCCTGACACAATACGCCGTTGACCGCCGAGCGGTAGCGGTATTTGCTGTCAACCGCACATTTCTGCACCAGTATAATGCGGTTCTTCTTCGTTTTCAGCGTCTTCAGGGCATCCTCGCTGTAAGCCGGGGCGATAATTACCTCAAAGAAAATGGAGTTGATCTTCTCGGCTGTAGCAGCGTCTATGTCACGGTTGGCAATAAGCACTCCTCCGAATGCGGAAACCGGGTCGCAAGCGAGAGCTGCCTCCCATGCTTGCATGATATTGTCGCACGAGGCGATGCCGCACGCATTGTTGTGCTTGAGGATAGCGAATGTGGGAGTGTCGAAATCAGCAATCAGCGAAACAGCGGCATCGATGTCGAGAAGGTTGTTGTAGGATATCTCCTTGCCGTGAAGCTTGTCGAACTCCTTGCTGAAATCGCCGTAGAAGCACGCTTGCTGGTGAGGGTTCTCGCCGTAACGCAGGTGCATCTTGCCGTCGTCCGCGAGGCGCATTGCCGACATGTCGCCGCCGTCAAACCAGTTGAAAATCTGCGAGTCATACATCGAAGAAACAGCAAATGCCTGCTTGGCAAACTCACGTCTCTGTGCGAGAGTGGACTGTGCGCCAGACTCGCCCAGCAGCTGCGCGAGGGGGGCGTACTGAGCCTTGGAGGCCACAATGATGACATCATTGTAGTTTTTGGCAGCTCCACGGATGAGCGAAATGCCGCCTATGTCGATTTTCTCGATGATGTCAGCCTCCGACGCGCCGGAAGCGACTGTGTCGGCAAACGGGTATAGGTCTACGATGACCAAGTCAATTTCGGGGATAGAGTATTTCGAGGTCTGCTCCCTGTCGGCAGCATTGTCGCGACGGCACAAGATGCCGCCAAACACTGAGGGGTGAAGCGTCTTGACACGTCCTCCGAGTATCGAGGGGTAGCCCGTGATGCTTTCCACCGTTTCACACTCATATCCGAGACCCTTGATGAACTCGTGTGTGCCGCCTGTTGAAAAAAGGCGTACACCATTGTCGTTCAACAATTTAAGTATCTCTTCGAGACCGTCTTTATGGTAGACGGAGACCAATGCTGACTTTATCTTTTTCGTAGACTCCATATATCGGCTCAATTACTTTGCAAAGTTAGCACATTTTGCCGTAATGATAAAAACTAATATCGGAGAGGAGATTGGATTTTTACTAAAAAAACAATAACAGAGGCGACACCGTATACTCGCGGTGCCGCCTCCTGATATCGGGCTGTCAATGACAGCGTTTTATCTCAGTGATTCGAGGGCGTAGTTAATCTGGTCGAGGAGGTAATCAAGGTCAGATGCATTGGCATCGGCGGGCTTGATCATCTTAGCTTTGTTCGCGATCTCAAATGCGCGTCCCCAATAGTTCTCGCGCACCTCCTTACGCTTGGCGTTTGCCTCAGCGGAATTGCCCTCGATTTCGTTCCACAGTTCAGTACCGCGACGGAAAATCTTTTTGCCGGCATTCTTGAGTGTCTCGAAATCTGCATCTTCCATCGACGCTGCCTTGCGGTAGTCGGCTTCCGACTCCATATCCTTACCCATGCGGTCATAGACATATCCGCGCAAGCCATAGAGGGCAGCTGATTCATTTTCAGCAATCAGCGAACCGATCAGGTCAATTGCCTGCTGCTCCTGATTCTGTTCCACAAGCACGTTTACCATGTTGTTGAGGAATACAGGCTGGCTCATGCCGAACTTGGCATAACCGAGCTTGGAAATCTCGAATATTTCAGACTGCGCCATGTCGTATACGGTTGAGTCGTTCTGCATCATGTTCTGCCAGCATGCCAGTCCGTATATGTAAGCCTCGGGCTTGTCATAGCCGGTGTTGACGGCCTTCTTGAAAGCAGCTGCAGCTGCAGGGAGCTCGCTTGCAGCCCACCCGCTCAGACCTGCATTGTAATACGCAGTGGCACGGATAGAGTCAGGTATGTTCACAGTCCCCTGCATGAACGGGAGTGCGGGAATGTCACCGTAGTATTCGAATGCATGGTATGCCTCGGGATAGTACTTCTTGGCGCCATACAAATCTGCGCCAGCCTGGAAATAGTCGTTGACATGGAGGGCGAGCTTCTTCTGCGCCTCGCCGAGAGCCTTGCTCTTCGGGTCGTTCTCCCCAACCTGGACAGACTGGAGGATGAGGGGATATGCGTTGAGCAGATAGCTGTTCATCTGCGCGAGTTTTTCAGGTTCAGCATTCTCGCTGTTCAGACCGAGGCCTTTCTTGGCCTTGTCGTATGCTTTCAGCTCGATATCTGATGCAATGACGTATGTATTGGCCTGGTCTTTTGTTTCGGGGTTGGCGATAGCCTCTTTGATGAGAGCGCGTGCCTCCTCGATTTTGTCAATCTTGCCGGCGAGTTTCTTCGCGGCATCGACATTTGCTTTCTGCGCACTTACCGAGCCTACAGCAGCGGTACATAGTGCAATGAATAGAAGCTTTTTCATAAGTTATCGTGTAAATGTTGTTGTTATTCGGTCGTGTTGTTGTCCTCTTCGGTTTCAGAAGCAGTCGGAGCGTCGCCAGAAGCCTCTGCGCCTGCGGACTCTCCAGCCTCCTCAGCACCCTCGGCCTCACAGTCTTCAGGGTCTGACGCCACTTTGCATACCGAGGCGATGCTGTCGCCGCGCTTGGTCAGGTCAATCAGCTTGACACCCTGTGTGTTGCGTCCCATCACGCGGATAGGCTGCAGAGGGAGGCGCAGCGTGACACCGCTCTGGTTGATGATGATGAGGTCGTCATCGTCAGTCACATTATTTATAGCGATGACCTCGCCGGTCTTTTCAGTCACCTTCATCGTGAGCACGCCCTTGCCGCCACGGTTGGTAATGCGGTAGTCCTCAAGTGCAGAACGCTTGCCGAAGCCCTTCTCAGAAACTACCATGACGGTCTCCTTATCGTCGCCGCCCATGGCTATCATGCCGATTGCCTCGTCGTCAGCGTCAATCTGCATACCCTTGACACCGGCGGCCATGCGTCCCATCTCGCGCACCTTCGACTCGTGGAAGCGGATAGCGCGTCCCTTGCGGTCGGCGATAATTATTTCGGAGTTGCCATCGGTGAGTTTCACCTGTATCAGCTGGTCGTCCTCTCTGATGACAATAGCATTGACACCCTTCAGGCGCGGGCGGGAATAAGCCTCGAGCGAAGTCTTCTTTATCAGGCCGCGCTTGGTGCAGAATATGAGGTTGTGCGTGTTGATGTACTCCTGGTCGTCGAGGTGCTTGACACAGATGAACGCATTGACGCAGTCATCGGAGTCGATGTTGAGGAGGTTCTGTATGGCTCGTCCCTTCGTGGCCTTCGCGCCTTCGGGGATTTCATACACACGCAGCCAGTAGCAACGACCCTTGCGTGTGAAGAAGAGCATATAGCTATGGTTGGATTCGGAATATATGTGCTCGATGAAGTCGCTCTCGCGTGTGCTGCTGCCCTTCGCGCCCACGCCGCCGCGGTGCTGCGCGCGGTATTCGGTCAGCGGCGTGCGCTTGATGTAGCCCAGATGTGAGATGGTGATAATCATCTCATCGTCGGGATAAAAGTCCTCGACGTTGAAGTCGCCGGAGAACTGGTTGATGCGCGTGCGCCGCTCGTCGCCGTACTTGTCGCGTATCTCGATGAGTTCGTCCTTCATCACCTGCCGGCATACGGCATCATCGGTGAGTATCTTGTTGAACCACTCTATCTGTCGCTGCAACTCGTCAAACTCGGCGTGCAGTTTGTCCATTTCGAGACCAGTGAGCTGACGCAGACGCATCTCCACGATAGCGCGTGTCTGCACCTCGTCGAGCCCGAACCGCTCGCCCAGCCGTGTGCGGGCTTCGTCAGGGGTCTTGGAGCTGCGGATTAAGGCGATAACCTCGTCTATGTTGTCACAGGCTATCATCAGGCCTTTCAGTATGTGGGCGCGTTCCTCGGCCTTGCGCAGGTCATAGCGTGTGCGGCGGATGACCACCTCATGGCGGTGGTCTACGAATGCCTGGAGCAGCTCTTTGAGGTTGAGAGTCTTGGGACGGCCGTTGACCAGAGCCACGTTGTTGACGCTGAACGAGGTCTGCAGCTGCGTCATCTTGTACAGCTTGTTCAGCACGACACGCGCATTGGCATCCTGCCTTATTGTTATGGCAATGTGCATTTTGCCGCGAGCCGTAGTGTCTGATATGTCGGTGATGCCGTCTATCTTCTTTTCTACCACCAGAGCCGCGATGCTCTCGACCAATTCCTTCTTGACGACACCGTACGGTATCTCGGAAATGACGATAACGTCACGGTTGCCTTCGCTCTCGATTTCAGCCTTGCCGCGTATTATGATGCGTCCGCGGCCGGTCAAGAAAGCGTCGCGCACGCCCTGCATACCGTAAATCTCGCCGCCGGTGGGGAAATCCGGAGCCTTGATGTATTCCATGAGGTCCTCCACCTCGAGTTCGGGATTGTCTGTCAGCGCGAGCGAGGCGTTCAGCGATTCCGTCAGGTTGTGCGGCGGCATATTGGTCGCCATGCCGACAGCGATGCCAGATGCGCCGTTGACCAGCAGGTTTGGTATTCTAGTCGGCAGCACTGACGGCTCAGTCAGCGTGTTGTCAAAGTTGGGGACGAAGTCCACGGTGTCCTTGTCAAGGTCGCGGAGCATCTCCTCGCCCATTTTGGCGAGCTTGACCTCCGTATAACGCATCGCTGCGGGAGCGTCGTTGTCTATCGAGCCGAAGTTGCCCTGTCCGAACACCAGCGGATAGCGCAGCGACCAGTCCTGTGCCATACGCACCATGGTCATGTATATCGACGAGTCGCCGTGAGGGTGATACTTACCCATGACATCGCCGACTATACGCGCCGACTTCTTGGTTTCGCCGGAGAATGTGTTGCCAAGTTCGTTCATGCCGAAAAGCACACGACGGTGAACGGGCTTGAAGCCGTCGCGCACATCGGGAAGCGCACGGGAGACTATCACAGACATCGAGTAGTCTATGTACGCGCTCTTCATCTCCGACTCTAGATTAATCGGTATTATCTTGTCCTCTGATTGCATTGCAATATATTTTGTGTTAAGACTGCTCCTGCAAGCGGGGCATTTGCCCCATGCCGCAGCATGAGCCTATTCAGGTACAAAGTTAGTGATTTTATTTCAAATTTGAAAATCATACGCCGCTTTGCACCTCCACAGCGTGATGGGCTGAGTGCTTCGCTCGCTGTGGGGTCTTGTTTGTTGGAGCGTTTAGGGAGGCAAAAGTTACTCCGGCAAGCCGTTTTTTTATTACCTTTGCAACGCTGCGGCGCACACATCCGCTGCATATCATTGTACACAAACACATTACGACACCTCATCATGAAAAAGACCGTTCTTATAACTGGCGCGACAAGCGGAATAGGCCGCGCCTGTGCCTGCAAGTTTGCCGAAGCGGGCTACCGCCTCATCATCACCGGACGCGACACCAAGAGAACTGCAGGCCTCGCTGCTGAACTGGAAGAATCCGGCGCACAGGTCCACACCCTCTGCTTTGACGTGCGTGACCGCGAAGCCGCAACTGCAGCAGTAGGCTCGCTCCCCGAGGAGTGGAAACAGATAGACGTGCTGGTCAACAACGCCGGCCTCGCCCTCGGCCTCGAACCTGAATATGAAGGCGACTACACCGACTGGGACACCATGATAGACACCAACATCAAGGGGCTGCTCACCATGACCCGCCTCATAGTGCCGGCAATGGTGGAACGCGACTGCGGCCACGTCATCAACATAGGCTCTGTGGCAGGTGACGCGGCATACGCCGGCGGCAACGTGTATTGCGCCACAAAAGCCGCTGTCAAGACGATAACCGACGGGCTGCGCATCGACGTGGCACACACCTCCGTGCGTGTCACCAACATCAAGCCAGGGCTTGTCGAAACCAATTTCAGCCGCGTGCGCTTCCACGGCGACAACGACCGCGCCGACCATGTGTACCAAGGCATCAAGCCCCTGACAGGCGATGACATAGCGGATGTCGCTGTATATGCAGCCAACGCGCCCAAACACGTGCAGATAGCCGAAGTGCTCGTGCTCGCCACACACCAGGGCTCAGGCTCTGTAATAGTGCGTTCTTGACCCTAACTGCGTTTTTGGCATAAGAATTGCAGCCGTCCGCTCCAAGTTTTCATATTTTGACTTATAAAATGAGAAACGACTTCGCAAAGCAATTCAAGCCGATACTCGAACTCGCGCTGAAAGAGGCCCAACGACTCGGGGCGCCTGTCATCACGAGCGAACATTTCCTCCTGGCATCTCTCCGCCAGGGGGAAACTGGCAATGTCAACATCGTGGAAATACTCCGCCGGGTAAACGTTGACATTGAGGCTCTCGTAAACGAACTCGAAGAACACATCACCAACGACAAGTCCAACATCGAGTCTACCACACTGTTCGAGCAGCAGTACAAAATTGCCATCCCGGCAATACGGCATCTGCAGCTCGCCACCGCAGAGGCCCGGAAGCTGAAAGCCGAGACTGTCGGCGGCGAACACATCTTTCTCGCCCTTATTCACGACAAAAGATCTATGGACAGCGACTTCCTGAAACAATTGAAGGAAAAGTATTTCAACTTCAACATATCCATACAGACTATCGACAGCCTCGACGCAGAGCCAGTTGCCGGACCGACATTCGGGAACGAAGACGAGGAGGACGACGATGAACAGCCATTCCGGCAGTCCGGCGACAAGAGCAAGGGCAAGAAGCGCAAGGATGGCGAGCCAGGGTCGGACACCCCTGCCCTCGACAAGTTCAGCTATGACATGACCAAGTCAGCCCGCGAGGGGAAACTCGACCCGGTCATAGGCCGTGACAAGGAGATCGAGCGGCTGGCGCAGATACTCGCACGGCGCAAGAAGAACAACCCAGTGCTGATAGGCGAACCCGGGGTGGGCAAGTCTGCAATAGTCGAGGGCCTCGCCCTGAGGATAGTCCAGCGCAAGGTGCCTCGCATACTGGTCGGCAAACGACTGGTCGGCCTCGACATGGCGGGGATGCTTGCCGGAACAAAATACCGAGGACAGTTTGAGGAACGCATAAAGGCGGTCCTCGACGAGCTGACCAAAAACCCCGACATTATCCTGTTCATCGACGAGCTGCACACCATAGTCGGTGCTGGCAGCACCCCTGGGACCATGGATGCCGCCAATATGCTCAAGCCGGCGTTGGCTCGCGGCGAAATACAATGCATCGGCGCTACGACACTCGACGAATACCGCCAGAACATCGAAAAGGACGGTGCGCTGGAACGCCGTTTCCAGAAAGTGATGGTCGAACCGACATCTCCCGAAGAGACGCTCGAAATACTTCGCAACGTCAAGGGCAATTATGAGCAGCATCACAACGTCACCTATACAGATGAAGCTCTCGAAGCGTGCGTTTCTCTGACCGAACGGTATGTAAGCGACCGCAATTTCCCCGACAAGGCCCTCGATGCCCTTGACGAAGCCGGTTCTCGCGTCCATATCTCCAACATCGTCGTGCCGGAGGAAATTGAGCAACTCGAGAAAGAAATCGACGAGGTTACGGAGAAGAAGCTCGCCGCTGCCCGCAATCAGGATTTTGAACTGGCGGCATCTATGCGTGACAAGGAAAAGGCTTGCCGCGCACGCCTCGACGAGGCAAAGGAGAAATGGGAAGCGCACATGGACGAGGAGCGTCAAGTGGTTGATGACGAGAAAGTAGCTGAAGTCGTCGCCCTGATGACCGGCGTACCCACACAGCGCATAGCCCAAGCCGAGGGCAGCCGCCTGCTCAAAATGGGCGACGCGCTCAAAGGCTCTGTTATCGGACAGGACGAAGCCATCAAAAAGATTGTCAAGGCGATACAGCGCAACCGCATCGGGCTGAAAGATCCGGACAAGCCTATAGGCACATTCATGTTCCTCGGTCCGACGGGTGTCGGCAAGACATACCTTGCCAAGAAACTCGCCGAGTATCTGTTCGATTCGCCCGACGCGCTGATACGCATGGACATGTCGGAATACATGGAGAAGTTCACCGTCTCACGTCTCGTGGGCGCGCCTCCGGGATATGTAGGCTACGAGGAGGGAGGCCAGCTCACCGAAAAGGTTCGCCGCCGCCCGTATTCCGTAGTGCTGCTCGACGAGATTGAGAAAGCTCACCCCGATGTGTTCAACCTGCTGCTGCAGGTGATGGACGAGGGACGGCTCACCGACTCGCTCGGCCGCCGCATCGACTTCAAGAACACCATCCTGGTCATGACCAGCAACGTAGGGTCTCGCCAGCTGAAAGACTTCGGCGCAGGCGTAGGCTTCAATACCGCCACCCTCACCAAGGAACAGAGCCATTCGGTCATCTCCAAAGCTCTGAACCGCGCCTTCTCGCCCGAGTTTCTCAACCGCGTGGACGATATAATAATGTTTGACCAGCTCGACCGCGAGTCTATATTCAAGATTATTGACATCGAGCTGAAAGGCTTCTACAGCCGCATCGAGAAGCTCGGCTTCAAGCTCAACCTCACCCCGGAGGCCAAGGACTTCATTGCCGACAAAGGGTATGACAAGAACTTCGGCGCGCGACCGCTGAAACGCGCCATACAGAAGTACCTCGAGGACGACCTTGCAGAACTGCTGCTGCGCCTCAACACCGAGGGCTCGCTTGGCGGAACTGTCGATATCTCTTACAAAAACGGCGACGAGAAGCTGACCATGGATTTCCGTCCGCTCATTCCCGCCGAGGATGCGGAGGGCAATACAGATGACCATGACAGGGCAAATGCCTCTGACACCGGTAAGGTCGGCTGACCCGCAAGCCATAGATGATACAAGAAGAGAGATGGCACTGTAGATGCGCCATCTCTCTTCTTTAATTAGGTATCAATTAATTGTTTTCTCTATCATCGTCCCAGAGGTACTTGCGCCGGGGATTGCGCGGAAACCACCCCTTGCGCACACGCTTCTCCTGCTGCCTCACCTCGCCGATGCTCCAGAAACAGCTGAACGCCGTGACTCCGAGCAGCGACGACCAGAACAAGTCTGCTACAAGCAGACACCCGGCCATTGCAGCCAGTCCTGCCAGAAGAAACCATTTCCAGCATTTCACCCCGAAATGATACTCTCCCTTGATGACAAGAGGATGGAACACGCCTATGATGAGGAATGTGCAGATGCCTATTATCAATCCTCCTATATGGTACTGCGACAGCATTTCGGTCATTGGCTCACTTTATTATTTTGTCATGAGTTCGGTTTGTTGCCAGCCTTGTCGCCTGCCACGGCTTTATCCTTAAGAGCTTCCCTTTGGCTGGCGGGCATGAACACCTTGCTCTTGAAAACAGTCCGCACCATGATATAGTTTACAGGGATGCAGATAGCCATAGCCGGCAGCAAAGCAAGCGTGGAGCCGACGATGCCTTTGAATATAGCCACCAGCCCCGTCTGCAGCCCCATGTTGACCAAATGGCTCAATATGAAGCCCAATCCGCGCCCGCCGGTAGGCTTGGCGCGGAAGGTGAAGTATGCAGACAGGAAAAAGTTGGCTATGAAGCTAAGCACATAGCTGATAAGCTGCGAGGGGACTGCCTTGACACCCACAGCGTCTACAAACACGACATAGATGCCGTATTGGAGCACCGTGGCAATGCCGCCAGTTATGGCAAAGCGCAGTATCTCGTCGATACGGCTCTCGCCTTTCACCTTCTCTGTCGCTATTTCGCGTATAGATTTCATTTCATGATACTAGATTGCACGAATTGGCGTGGCTCGCACGCTTATATTAGTTACAAAGTTAGTCAAAAATCGCGAGATAACGCACCTCCAGAATAAAAAACAACCAATACATTATATTTCAACAACTTGCGAAGCATACTTGCAGCCCCAAAAGCAACTATACGTATAGTCGTTGCACCTTTTCGGCAATAATTATTCGTCTAAATATTTGCCATGCGAAATATAATTGCTACTTTTGCGAAAACTCACTAAAATCATTAATATGAAAAGATTTCTACCCCTTCTGCTGATGGCTGGATGCATTCCCTGGCTGTCAGCAAACGCGGAAGTCCTGATGCAGGATGATTTCGCATACCAGGCGGGCAATCTGTATCAGACAAACGGATGGCTGCGCAACAACAACTACTACAAAAGTCCTATCCAGGTGGTGGCTACGCCGCTTGCGTACGCGGGCTACGAGACAGACGCGACAAGCAACGCCGTGAAAATCGTGGCGGACGAGGAAAACAGCTGGACCAACTGCGAACAGCTCAAGAAGTACTTCACACACGCTGCCGCCGCAGGCGACGTGTATGTGTCGTTGCTTGTCAACGTGGAGTCTGTCAACGACAACACCTGCTTCCTCGGGCTGATAGACGACAGGGGAAATAATCGCGGCGACCAGGTAGCGGCGACCGATCGCGGCCGCCTGTATGCTGTCAAAGACGGCAACAGCACCGACGGTTTCAAATTCGGCGTCTCAAAGGGCAGCATCGGTTTCGGAGCAAAGACTGACGCAACATTCGAGTTTGGCAAGACATACCTGGTGGTGGTGAAATACACATTCGTAAGCGGGCTGCAGAATGATGTCATCTCGCTGTACGTCAACCCCTCTGCCACAGAACCTGCCACCGCCGACGCCACAGCCTCCGACAGCTATGACCTCGACGCGAGCGGCGCAGCGGGGCTGTGCCTGTTCGGAAGCCTTAAGGACACCCTCGGCCCAGCTGTTACAGTCGATGCTATCAGGGTCGCAACCACCTGGGACGAGCTGGGCATAAACGGCGGAGACAGCGACGCTCTTACAGCTCAGTTCTCCTCTCCCCGCTGCGCAACAGCGGCATACAGCAACGGCTTTGACACCAACGCCAGCATCGCCGACTGGACACAGGACAGCTACTACGAGCGTTGGCGCATCTCAGAAAACCCCTACTCCAACACCGTGCCGGCATTCAGCAGCATAAACCCCGAAAGCACCGGCTCGCTCTACATAGCACGCTCATCATCAACGCTCGACGAAAATATCACCTCGCCAGAAATCACTGTCCCGGCAAACGCCAAGCTGCGCTTCTGGGGCGTTTTCAATCCCGTATGGCTGTACTATGCACACACTAACCTCAACATAACCGTTGACGGCACGACGACAACCCTTTGGAACTCATTCCTCTGGGCGCAGGACAACAACATTGAGGACACGAAGTGGACACAGCACGAGATTGACCTGTCGCAATACGCCGGCAAGACCGTGCAATTCACGTTCAACTACAGCGGAACGGACGGCGACGATGCCATGTTCGACGATTTCGAGATTGTCACCACTGACAACAGCGACGATGCCAAAGTATACATCACCCCGGGCAGCAGCGTCACATTCACCGACATGACCGAGGGCGAGCCTACGTCATGGCAATGGACTTTCGCCGGCGCAGAACCCGCAACAAGCAACGAGCAGTCTCCCACAGTCACCTATCCGGACACCGGCACATTCGACGTGTCACTGACGGTATCTGACGGAGCTGGCAACATCTCCACCAAGACCCGCACCGGATTTGTGGTAGTGCGCCGCGAAGCTCCGCAAGCCGCCATCGGCACCCCTGCAGGAGCATATTATTCCCCGGAAGCATCGCTGGTTGTGCCAATAGAAGTGCCGCTGACGTTCACAGACGAATCAAAAGGCGACCCCGACACCCGCAGCTGGACATTCCCCGGCACTGACACCCCGACATCTGACGCTGCCGAAGTCACTGTGAAATACCTCAAGGCCGGCACTTACGACGTTGACCTGACTGTCAGCAACGAGGCCGGAGAATCATCCACATACCTCTACGCGCTGAAAGCCGGCGGCGAGAATCTGATATGGAACATCCCTGTTGAGGAGAACACCATGCTCGCCCCGATCAGCCTGTCGTGGTACGGCTACTATGGCGGCACCAACTGGCTCGACATGCCCGGTTTCGCCGAGCATTTCACAGCTCCCCTCGCCAAGATTACCGTATCCGGGGTTAACGTATATTTCGCACGCGCTACAGCCGTCAGCACAGACGCTGACATCGTGGTGTCGCTCACCAACGCTATCGACGGCCTCCCTGGCGACGCGCTCGCGACAAAGACTCTGAAAGCCTCACAGCTCGTCGATGCCTCGGAGACATACAACGACCCGACCATATTCACTTTCGACACCCCTGTTGATGTCGAGACCGAATTCTTCATCACCATCACCGGCTTCCCCAACGCTGACGGCGACGACATAGCCATGTACTGCTCGCCGCGCCGCGACGACCCCTCGAAGAGCACCGTATACCACTGGCTCGACGACCTGGACGAAAACAATCAGCCCACCGGCACACGGACATGGGTCAAGAATGTGGATGAGTCCCTCTCGTTTGCCATTGCTCCGCGCATCAGCTTCGACACCAACACCGGTATCGTTGACAGCGTCATCGACAATGAACAAGGCGCAGACACCATCTACAACCTGCAAGGCATGCCCGTACCGGCCGACCGGCTGACCGACGGCATCTACATCATCGGCGGCAAGAAAGTGCTTATCAAGCGATAATCGACCGCCATATACCATTATAGAGGGTATGCCTGTTCATTGAGGCATACCCTCTTCCCGTTTTACGGGCAAGTGGAGAGATGCTATATGTCGAGGTTTTGTTGTAAATTTGCAGCTGAATAAAAAATACACGACATGTCTGCTTGGTCAATAGGAGGAGTACTCGAAAACATCGGGCTGAAACGGGTCGAAACCTACGGCATCGCCTTCAGCGGCGGGGGAGCACGCGGCTTCGCCCACATCGGCGTGATGATGGCTCTCGAAAAGTTCCGCATCACCCCTTCCGTCCTCGCCGGCGTGTCCGCCGGGTCTATCGCTGCTGTGCTGTACGGCGCTGGGCTGACGCCCAAGGAGATACTGGAATGTTTCAACCAATACTCCAAGGTGTCAGACTTCGCCGAATGGACCATTCCCAAGGAAGGCTTTCTGCGGCTCACGAAACTGCAGAAGATACTCGACAACTGGCTGCCCGTCAAGAACCTCGAAGACCTGAAAATACCGACCGTGGTATGCGCGACAGACTTCGAGAACGGCAAGTCTACCGGCTGGTCACAAGGGGCGATAGCCGAGCGCGTGGCAGCTTCGTGCAGCATCCCGATAGTCTTTGCGCCCGTGAGGATAGACGGCGTGAACTATGTGGACGGCGGAGTGCTGCGCAACCTCCCGGCATGGGCGATACGCAACCGCTGCAGCTGCCTGATAGGCAGCAACTGCGACCCGCTGAACCGCAATTTCAAATACAAGAGCTCTATAATCGAGGTCGCACTGCGGTCATACCACCTGATGCTCAAGTCAAACGCCGTCCAGGATCTGAAACTGTGCGACGTGGTGATACAGTCAGACGGCATGGCAGACTTCAACACCTTCGGCTTACGGCAGATGAAACGCATCGTCCTCTGCGGCTACGATGCTGCCAGCCGCGCCCTCGAAAACCATCTTTCCAACAAGAAATAGGCAAGACTGACAATGGATGAGAAGCTGATAATATACCAGGTGTTCCCGAGAATACTGACCAATGACAATGCCGCGTGTGTCCCATCGGGGACATACCGGCAGAACGGCAGCGGCAAGATGAACGATTTCACCGCCGGACTGCTGGGGGCGATACGGGCGTTGGGCGCGAATTGCGTCTGGTACACCGGGATAATCGAACACGCCACCAAGACGGCGTTCCGGGGCATACCGGCTGACAACCCTCACATTGTCAAGGGGGAAGCCGGCTCGCCGTATGCCATACGCGACTATTATGACGTAGACCCGGCACTCGCCGTTGATGTCGATAGGCGCATGGCGGAGTTTGAGGCGTTGGTGGCGCGGACACACAGTGCCGGCATGAAGGTGCTCGTCGATTTCGTGCCAAACCACACGGCGCGTGTCTACCGGTCAGACTGCGCCCCTCGCGGCGTGCGTGACTTCGGCTCGCAGGACGACACTACACTGTCCTTTTCGCCGCGCAACAACTATTATTACATTACCAACCAGCAGTTTGCGCCTTCGATTGACCTGGGCAGCGGCGCGGATGCCTACCGCGAATTTCCCGCCAAGGCTACGGGCAACGACTGCTTCACGGCTTTCTGCTCGGAATATGACTGGTATGAGACCGCAAAACTGAACTACGGACATGACTATGCCTCGAGAACTGACCATTTCGACCCGATACCGCCGACATGGCTGCAGATGCGCGACATTCTGCTGCATTGGGCGGCAAAAGGCGTTGACGGCTTCCGCTGCGACATGGTGTTCATGGTGCCGCAAGCGTTCTGGCACTGGGCGATACGCGAGGTAAAGGCGAAATTTCCGGACATCATTTTCATCGGCGAGATATATGACGTAGGGCTATACCGCTCGTTCTTAGACTATTGCGGCTTCGACTACCTGTACGACAAGGTCAACCTGTACGACACGCTCGTCGGCATCGAGCGGCACGGGTATTCCGCAGCCCGCCTGACAGGGTGCTGGCAGACTGTGGACGGCATCGGCGACCGCATGCTGAATTTCCTCGAGAACCATGACGAGGTGCGATACGGCTCTCGCGAGTTTGCATGCGACCCGCTGCGCGTCACGCCGTCACTGGTGACGAGCGCGCTGATGAGCCGCTGCCCCTTCATGATATACTACGGCCAGGAACTCGGCGAAAGCGCAGAGGACAACGAAGGGTTTGCCGGCGACAACTTCCGCTCAACGATATTCGACTACTGGAGCTACGACACAATGCGGCGCTGGTATAACCACGGCAAATGCGACGGCGCGAGGCTCAACGCCCAACAGCAGTGGCTGCGGTCGCGCTATGCCCGCGTGCTGAACATCTGCAACAGCGAGAAATGTGTGGCGCAGGGCAAATTCTTCGACCTGATGTATGTCAACCTCCAGAACCCCGGGCTGAACCCGCACGACACATTCGCGTTCCTGCGATACACCGGCAACGAGGCACTGCTCGTCGTAGCCAATTTCAGCAATGAGGAGAAGAAAGCTGAGGTGGTCGTCCCCTCACTGGCATTCGAGATGGCCAGATTGCCTGAAGGCCGCATCCGCGTGCAGGAACTGCTCACGGACACGGCCTCGGAAATCTCATTGTCGCCGGACTGCCCGGCAGCGGTGCGTGTAGGCTCACGCGATGCCGCCATACTCAAATTCAGCTGTAGACAGGCGTAATTTCCCCGACACAGTAGGGACACGGCGTGCCGTGTCCGAAGGGCGTTAAGCACAATTGCCTGATTCGCACTGACTTGATTGCGGACACGGCACGCCGTGTCCCTACACTGCCGCCCCAATCACGCACTACTGCGGTCAGTCCTTCAAGTAGAACTCGACTGTCGAAACCACGCGTACGCGCTTGATGTCGGGCGTATACTGATCGCGGTCTTCGATAGAAATCTGCCCTTGAGAGGCGGAACGTATCTTGCCGAGGCTGCTCTGCGAGTCGTCGGCAAACTTCTGTGCGCTCTTGCGGGCATTCTTGGTCGCCTCTGCTATCATTGAGGGCTTGATGTCGTTCAGCCCCGTATAGTCATAGCGCGTCTGGTAGTTGTAGTCGCCGGCGACGATGGCTATCCCCTTCTGCAACAGCTCCGCCTGGCGCGTTATCAGCTTCTTGACCCTGTCAACCTTGTTTGATGTCACGACAACGACAGTCGTCACATTGTAGCGGTACAGCGATGCCTGGCCGCTATAGTTGTCGGCCTGCATATCCACCACCTGCGGCGCGTTGACCTGGATTTCGCTGTCCTCTATGCCGTTGGTTTTCAGAAACTCAACTATCGCATTGCTGGTGCGCTGCACATTGTCGTATATCGCCGTCAGGTCATTGCCGACTTCCTTGCTGACGATAGGCCATGTCACACGGTCGGCCTTGACATCCTTTTCGCACAGTCCGCGCACCGTCACCACCCGGTCGCGGTCGGCAAAACGCACCAGTCCGCCATTGATGAACATGCCGAGAGCCACGATGCCAAGCCCGATGAGCAGTGCCGGCACGCAAGTGGAAAAACGAGAGAGAAATGACTTCTTTTCCATAGCTGTATGATTAAAAAAGTTTGTTGTCCGTCTTTTTGTGAATAGACAGACAACAAACAAGTACGTTTAACTGAACGGCGGAAAAAATCAGATGCCGCTGCTGCGTATATTGAGCTGCTTATACGTTGAGCAGCCGCATGAACTCCTCGCGCAGAGCCGGCTCCTCGACGAAGCGGCCGGAATAGTCTATCGTGGTCGTCGAACTCTCCTGCTTCTCCACGCCGCGCATCTTCATGCAGAGGTGCTGCGCGTTGCAGGTTACGATGATGCCGTCGTTAGGCAACGCCTCGCCCAGCATGGAGCATACCTGCGCCGTGAGGCGTTCCTGCACCTGAAGCCGCCGCGCGAAACAGTCCACCAGCCGCGCCAGCTTAGACAAACCGATCATCTTCCCCTTTGGGATATAGCCTATTGAAACCTTGCCGAAGAACGGCAGGATATGATGCTCGCACAGGCTGTAGAACTCAATATCCTTGACTATCACCATATTGGAGCCGGCATGCTCGAATATGGCCTTTTGCGCTATCTGCAACGGGTCTGTGCGGTAGCCCACCGTAGCGTCAATCATCGCCTTGGCGGCACGCACCGGGGTTTTGAGCAGACCCTCCCGTTCTGGGTCTTCCCCGAGAAGTTTCAATATTTCACGGTAATGAGAAGCGACCTTCTCGACAAGCTCCTCATCGTGTTGTTCTTTACGGCTCACTTATACTGATGTATTTCGTAATCGTGTGTGTGTTACTTGACTATCGTGATTTGGCATCTCACCAGGCGCATCTCGCCGGCAAACTGTGGGAACGCCCGCTTCAGCTCCGCCAGGGCTCGGTTGGCCTCGGCAGCCGTCTGGAAATTGCCTACGCGGGTGTACCAGTTGGGCGACTTGGAATATGAGTAGACCTGCCCCCGGTATTTCGGGAACTTTGCCACCACTGCGCTGCCGCGTGCCTTGGCGCGTGCCTCCACAGACCCCTGCCCATGACCCTGGCTGAACACCTGTATGCGGTAGCCCGACAGCTTGTTGACACCCGAATGGAGGACATTGGCTTTGACGCTCTTCTGCGGCTTCTTTTCCTCGCGGAAACCGGAGAATATCAGGTCGAGTACATTGTCCGGGATGTCGAAAGTCACGCTGCCCTCCGACTCTGCCTCGATGCGCTCCACATAGTTCGGCATGTTCTCGTCAGCCGCCGCCGGCGCGAAGACCAGCAACGCGGCAAGGGCGATGCACAGCCGGCGGATTGCTTTGTCAAGTTTTGCACTCATATCTATTGACGGTTTCGTGGGGGGCGCGTCCAAATCAAAACCATATTCGCTTCATCCCTGGCAGCGTAGGGACACGGCGTGCCGTGTCCGCTCCTGCCGTATAGGATAACTGTTTGATTGTCCGTATCTTGTCTTGCGGACACGGCGTGCCGTGTCCCTACATTGACGGTTCAAACACTCATGGTCTGCATATTTCGGCACACCCTCACGGTGTTGTTCCTTGGGTTGTGTTGTCAGTCAAAAGCCTCGATGATGCCCATGAAGTCAGCCGCTTTCAGAGCCGCGCCGCCTATCAGGCCGCCGTCAACGTCCGGCTTGGCAAACAGCTCACGGGCGTTGGTCGGCTTGCAGCTGCCGCCGTAGAGTATCGTGGTGTCGTCAGCCGCCTGTGCGCCAAACTTGGCAGACACGAGCGAGCGGATGTGAGCGTGCATATCCTGCGCCTGGTCGGCAGTCGCCGTTTTGCCAGTGCCGATAGCCCATACAGGCTCGTATGCTACCACCACCTTGGCGAAATCCTCGGCAGAAAGGCTCAACACCGGCTCGAGCTGCGAAGCCACGACCTCGTTGTACGTGCCGTTCTCGCGCTGCTCCAGCACCTCGCCCACACAGAATATCGGCAGCAGGCCGTTGTCAAGCGCAAGGCGCAGCTTCTCTGCCAGCTCCGCATTGTCCTCGCCGAAATACTGGCGACGCTCGCTGTGACCGAGTATCACGTATTCCGCGCCGGTAGACTTCACCATTGCGGCACTCACCTCGCCGGTATATGCACCCTTCTCATGGCGGGCGCAGTTCTCCGCGCCAACGCGGACCTTGCTCCCCTTAAGAGCCTCTGCCACAGAGGTCAGGTGCGTGAACGGCGTGCATACTATCACACCGCAATTTATCTCTTTTCCCTTGACAAGTCTGTCTACATCCTGGGCAAGCTGAACGCCCTCCGCTACGGTGGTGTTCATCTTCCAGTTGCCTGCAACAATGTTTTTTCTCATCATCTATGTCTTTGCGCATCGCAGCCGCCACGCGCTGTTCAGCACGCCACAGCCGCAAATGCAGGATTAGAATATTTGCAAAGATAGTTCATTCGCTCGAATTGGGCAAATCCATGCCCCACAGCGAAAGCACTGATAAAGTACCGCAATTTCCAAGAGGGCTTCGTTTGGCAACCGTACCGTTGCATTCTGACAGGGCGGAAAGTTTGGCAACCTCGAAACATGGTAAGATGCAGCTTTCGGGACTCGTGCGGTTGCGCAGCCATAGCAGGGACACGGCGTGCCGTGTCCGCACCGTAAAATTACAGTAAATCAAACAATTGCGATTGTCACTCGGCGGACACGGCACGCCGTGCCCCTACACTGTCGGGAATAAGCCGAGGACAATTATGACTGCTGCCAAAAATCTCGTCGGTTGCAAAATGACACCGCCGAAAACTTCATCAGTGCTATTCCACTGCAGCGCATATTCACGCGCCGTCAGTCGCGGAAACGGTCTACGGCACGCAGCTTCTTCTCGTCGGAACGTATCATGTTGCGAGCCATGAAACAAGCGATTATACCCACGAAAGGAGCGGCGGCGAGGATACGGTACGACACCTGCTGCGCACCCATGTTCAGCACGAAACCCACCACAGCGACAGCCGCCATGATGAGTGCGCTTATCGAGCATAGACGCTTCTGGAGGCGCAGGTTGCGGTAACGGAATATCGCGATGAGCGGCAAAATCGCGCTCAACAGGGAGATTGCAAAAAAATACCAAGTCGAAGCCGCAATTTGGGCAGAACCGTCGGCATAACCCATCGCCGAGAAAGTGAACGTGCCGAGGTCATTGACGACCGTCGCATGGTCGCCGAAAGAGAAGAACGCCATGACGGCGCACGCAATGAGCAGCACCACCGACTGCCAACGCTGTATTACCATATACTGTCTTGTTTGAGTTCAAAAAATGTTTTCTCTGCAAAATTAGCCATTTTGACCCATATACGCAAGCATCGGCAAGGTAGGGACACGGCGTGCCGTGTCCGAAGGACAACAAGCATATATATTATTGATTTGCAGCAAATTCAAGCGAACTCGGCACGCCGTGTCCCTATCTTGACAGCACAATCACACGCCGCTTCAAATTAATTCGTTATATTTGCACCGTCATCTGAACCCCGCAAATCACAGAGATGCAGTTTGCTACAATATTCATAGTCATCGCAATCTTCGCACTCCTTTATTATTTGAGGACTAAACTGCCTCAAATAAAAGGTCGCATGGGCGAAAAGAGCGTGGTACTCTCCCTGTCGTTCTTGCCTGACAATGAATATATAGTCCTGAACAACATACTGCTAAAGTCAGGGAACTATTCATGCCAGATAGACCATATCGTCATATCAATCTACGGCATCTTCGTAATTGAGACGAAAACGTACAAGGGATGGATTTATGGCAATACCAACAAGCAATACTGGACCCAGAACATTTGGGGCAACAAATACCGGCTTTACAATCCCATTTGGCAGAACGATAGGCATGTCCGGTTTCTGCAACGGATATTGCAGGGTCATCAATATCCTGTTTATTCGGCGATTGTATTTCTGAACACCTCTTCTATCAGGCTATATGGCGAAGGCGGCAATGTATTGTGGAGGGAAGAATTGAAACCCTACATATTTCAGTACCGGGACATCGTGATGAGCATAGATGACTGCCGGCGGATTGCCGATTATCTGACCCGGCTAAATGTCACAGACAAAGAAGGAAGACAATCACACATCCGCTATGCACAGCAAGCAGCGATGAAAAACGACTGCTTGACTGAGAAAGACCGATGCCCCAGATGTGGCGGCATACTCATACAAAGGCACGGCCGATACGGGACATTTTTAGGGTGCAGCAATTATCCGAAATGCAGGTTCACAAAATGAGCTATATACGAGTGCAGAGACTATGTTGCCGCCCTAAAACTGGCGCGAGAGAAGGGCGGCAAAGTTGGGTGTTTGCGGCGAGGTGTGTTAATAGTTTGCACAAATCGGGAATATGATGTAACTTTGCAGCGTTGACCGCCGCAGAAGCCGCTTTGGGCTAAGGGGCGGGCAGCAGACATGATGAAAAGCGTTTACTCGACGCTCTTTCTTGGCCCGTTGGAACTTCGCAAACTTCA
>ERZ808240.693-NODE-693-length-43150-cov-12.521174_pt1 | contig 43150 bp, 33 predicted proteins | sample MGYA00521084_ERZ808240 | MGnify/ENA primary metagenome ERZ808240 (study PRJEB31516, sample SAMN03275571) | gut metagenome | biome: mammalia-associated habitat; material: feces | host: Papio cynocephalus | place: Kenya | collected 2012-08-06 ...
GCAGATGTAAGAGTTGGAAGCTACAGATATCTGCTTAATCAGCAGACACTAAATAAGTTGTAAAAGTTGTAATATGTAATAAGTGTTACTTAAAATAAGAAAGATGATCGTAGGTCAGACTTACGGTCATCTTTTTATGTGTACAAAGTATTTGCAACAATTGACAAAAAGTGATGAATTTTTCAAGCAATTTAATGAATATGCCAAAAAATGTAAAATAATATCTTGTATCATTTTCACGTGGCATGGTAAAATATATTTATTCGGGTATCGGCTCATAAAGGGTGGATAGTCAAAGAACGAAAAGAGAAGCAGGGGAGCAAAAAAGTGGCTGACATTGCATTACGTGAATTGATTGATGAAAAGCGGCTGCAGCATCTGCAGAACGAGTTCTGTAAGGTGACGGGAGTGACGGCGGTCTGCGTGGACAACGAAGGCAGAGCTGTGACGGAGCCCTACATCGATAAGACCTTAAGAAGACCGGATGGGGAAGATCCGATCTTAGGGGAATATCGAAAAAAAGCAGCACAGGCGTTAGACAGAGTACAGGAAGGATCCCTGGAGGAACAGGTGGTGGAAGAACTGCCGGACGGCGGACATGTGGCAGCAGTTGCCGTCAGCGTGGAGAACAGTATCATTCTGTACTGGCAGGTATATGATCTGAAGAAGATCGACACCATATCTTTTTACCAGATCCTGGATCTGCTGCGGGACACCAGTGTGGATATCTACAGAGACCGTGTGTCCTGCTTCAGTGCGGAAGCCGAGAGCAGAAGAAGCCGTTCGGCAGAGGAAGAGATGGGGCGGAATCTTCATACCATAGAAGCGACCACAGAGATCGTGCAGCTCTTGGACAGCGATGAACAGATTGAACTTGCCATGAACAAATGGCTGAAAATATTGGCGGAACATATTCAGGTGGACACGGCGCAGATTTTCCAACTGCATTCCGGCACCGATGCCATGAATGTAGTCTGCGAATGGCGGGCACCGGGGAAAATTTCCTTTTTCGATAAGACAGGAGGCGTTCCGGTATACTCTTTCCTCCATACGGAGAAGCCGTTAGTAGTATCTACGGACAGCTTAGGGAAGGTGGGCTCAGAGGAGATCGAAGAGATCGGTATGAGGGCTGTAATGATCTTCCCCATCCTGAAGCAGGAGAGCGGCAATATGGTGCTGTCTCTGAACCATAGGGATCAGGGGCATGTGTGGAGCATGGCGGAGATCAAATTCACAGCGGATGCGGTGAAGATCTTACAGAGTATTCTGACCAGACGAATTCAGAAAAATTCCCTGGCAGGTTCCTATGCGGCGCTGGAAGAGATCCTGGACAATGTGGGCTGCGCTATCTACGTGACGGATCAGAACACAGGCAGGATGTTGTTCGCCAATCAGATATTGAAGAATACCTTTGCCAGGGAACTGATGGACCATAATTTTGATGCTTTGTTACAGTCCAGTGTCCGCAAGGACAAGAACCGCACCGTGAGCGTGGTGTACCATGCGGAGAAAGAGACCTGGTATGATCTGCTGTGCAAGGAGATCGCCTGGGTAGACGGTAAAAAAGCTAACCTGTATTCTCTGTATGATATTACGGATAAAAAGTTGTACCAGCGCAGGATCGAGCAGCAGGCGTACACGGATTTCCTGACGGGACTGTACAACCGTATGTGCTGTGAGAGAGATCTGGCGAGACAGATCGATCAGGCGAAGAAGACCGGCGGAAAAGGTGCACTGCTGTACCTGGATCTGGATGATTTTAAGCATATCAATGACGGACTGGGTCACCAGTACGGCGATGTGCTGTTGAAATCTATTTCCCATGCCCTGAAACGGATCAACGGGATCGAGAATACCTGTTACCGTATGGGTGGCGACGAGTTTGTCATTGTGATTCCGCCCGACAGCTATGGTCGTTTTGAAGATATTGTGGAGAATATTAAGAAGATCTTCAGCAAACCCTGGTTTTTGAAGGACGCAGATTATTACTGTACCATGAGTATGGGTATCGTCACCTTCCCGGATGCCGGGGATTCCGTGGCAGATCTGATCAAAAAAGCGGATATTGCCATGTACGAAGCGAAAAAGACCGGTAAGAACCGGGTGGCAACTTATCGTGAGGGTATCGATTCCGTATCGGGACGCCGTCTGGATATGGAGAAGAATATGCGTGATGCCACGGTGGAGGGCTATCGGGAGTTCGAGGTCTACTATCAGCCCATCATCGATATCCAGGGTGGAAAGGATGTCTGTGCCGGCGCAGAAGCACTGATCCGCTGGAACAGTGCAAAACTGGGATTTATCTCCCCGGCGGAATTCATCCCGCTGGCAGAGTATCTGGGGCTGATCAATCCCATCGGCAATTATGTGCTGACGGAAGCCTGTACTCGTTGTAAGCGCTGGAACGAATCCGGTTATCCGAATTACAAGGTCAATGTCAACCTCTCCGTGGTACAGCTCCTGCAGCCGGATATTGTGGAGACGGTGGAAAAAGCGTTGAAGGACACCGGTCTGCCTCCGAAGAACCTGACACTGGAAGTAACGGAGAGCCTTGCCATCAACGATATGGAACGCATGAAGGAGATCCTGAACCGGATCAAGTCTCTGGGCGTCTCTCTGGCACTGGATGATTTCGGCACCGGATATTCGTCTCTGAACCATATCCGGGAGATCCCCATCGATGTCATCAAGGTGGATCAGAGCTTTGTAAAAGACCTGGCGGAGGATGCCTACTCCCAGTCCTTTATCAAAATGGTGGCGGAGCTGGCGGAGACCATCGGCGTCAGTGTCTGCGTGGAGGGTATCGAGACTCCGGAGCAGTTCAAGGTGCTGCAGGGCATGAAGGTCAAATACATCCAGGGGTACTATTTCGACCGGCCCATGGAGCGTCATGCGTTTGAGACAAAATATGTGAAGTAACAGTTAAACCGCGTGCAAGGCAGCGTCGGCTGCGCAGCAGACGCTTTCAGGAAGGAACCCGGGCGGAACTGTAAAATGTTGAAAACCCCCTTGTCAAAATAAGGGCAGACATGCTACTATAATTACAGCTACACGACTGGCGGAACGCAGCCTGCTGCAGTGGAGATACCCACAGGGAGTGTAGAATAGTGAAAGCCGACCGCCTGGGCACCGTCTATTTGTGGTGCTTAGGCGGTTTTTTGCATCTATTCAGAGCCAGCACCCTTAAACCGCATCGAAGATGCGGTTTTACAAATGAGGTTCTGCATAGTTACGCAATATATATTAAACGGAGGAAAAACTATGTTACAACTGGAACAGGAATTGAAAAGCAATGCTTATCCCGGCAGAGGTATCGTAATCGGTCGTTCTGCGAACGGTAAATACGCCGTGACCGCTTATTTTATCATGGGAAGAAGCGCCAACAGCCGCAATCGTGTGTTCGCGACAGAAGGAGAGGGAATCCGTACCCAGGCTTTCGATCCTTCCAAGTTAGAAGACCCCAGTCTGATCATCTATGCGCCGGTACGTGTCCTGGGCAACAAGACCATCGTAACCAATGGCGATCAGACCGATACTATCTACGAGGGAATGGACAAACAGTTAACCTTTGAACAGTCCCTGCGCAGCAGAGAATTCGAGCCGGACGGACCGAACTATACACCGAGAATTTCCGGTATCATGCACATCGAGAACGGCAAGTACAATTACGCCATGTCCATTTTGAAGAGTGACAATGGCAACCCCGATTCCTGCCTGCGTTTTACTTATGCTTATGAGAATCCCCTTCCCGGAGAGGGACGCTTCATTCATACCTATATGCACGACGGCAATCCCCTGCCCAGCTTTCAGGGAGAGCCGAAGTTGGTAGAGATTCCCGATGACATGGATGCTTTTACCGATATGCTGTGGAACAGTCTGAACGAGGATAACAAGGTCTCCCTGTTCGTGCGTTTCATTGACATCCAGACCGGTAAATACGAGACAAAGATCGTGAATAAGAATAGATAAAGTAAGCCGCGAAAACGCATTTTGCGAATGCAGGTTCTGAATAGTTAACAGCGTAGAATAGGAGAAAAATAAGATGAACGAGATTCAGTTAAAATACGGATGTAACCCGAACCAGAAGCCTTCCAGAATCTTCATGGAAGACGGCAGCAACCTGCCGGTGACCGTGCTGAACGGCAAACCCGGATATATCAACTTTCTGGATGCTTTCAACGGCTGGCAGCTGGTAAAAGAGCTGAAGGAAGCCACAGGACTTCCCGCAGCCACTTCTTTCAAGCATGTATCTCCCGCCGGTGCTGCGGTAGGACTTCCCTTAAGTGATACGCTGGCGAAGATCTACTGGGTGGATGACCTGGGAGAACTCTCTCCCCTGGCATGTGCCTATGCAAGAGCCAGAGGTGCGGACAGAATGTCTTCTTTCGGTGATTTCATTGCATTGTCCGATGTCTGCGATACTGATACCGCCCGTCTGATCAAGCGAGAGGTATCCGACGGTGTCATCGCTCCCGGTTATACCGACGAGGCACTGGAACTGTTAAAACAGAAGAAAAAGGGCGCTTACAACATCATTCAGATTGATCCTTCCTATCAGCCCGCACCCATCGAGCGCAAGCAGGTATACGGCATCACCTTTGAACAGGGCCGTAACGAACTGGATATCAACGGTGATCTGCTGTCCAACATTGTGACCGTGAACAAGGAGATCCCGGAGAGCGCTCTGATCGACATGAAGATCGCGCTGATTACTTTAAAATATACCCAGTCCAATTCCGTATGCTATGTCAAGGACGGTCAGGCCATCGGTATCGGCGCAGGACAGCAGTCCCGTATCCACTGCACCAGACTGGCAGGCGGCAAGGCGGACAACTGGTTCTTACGTCAGTCTCCGCAAGTGCTGGGACTTCAGTTCGTGGACAGCCTGGGCAGAGCCAACCGTGACAATGCCATTGATGTCTACATGGGCGATGAGTACATGGACGTGCTAGCAGACGGTACCTGGGAAGGCATCTTCAAGATAAAACCTCCCGTATTTACCAGAGAGGAAAAGAGAGCATGGCTTGACAAAATGCAGGATGTGACTCTGGGAAGTGATGCGTTCTTCCCCTTCTCCGATAACATCGAGAGAGCACATAAGAGTGGCGTAAAATACATCGCACAGCCCGGCGGATCCGTGCGGGATGCCGATGTGATCGCATGCTGCGACAAATACAATATGGTGATGGCATTTACAGGCATCCGTCTGTTCCACCACTAAGACGAGGTAACCACATGAGCAAAAGGGAAGCCTTGAAAAGGCGGTTTTGCGAATGGGGTTCTGAATAGTTATGGGAGTTTTATGAGGAAGAAGAGGAAAGCATAGTTATGAACAGACGAGGGGACGCAAAAAGCAGAGAAATGATGCTGGGAGAACTCATGGGGTATGACCGGGTGACGATCCAGTGCCACGACAATCCGGATGCGGATGCCATTGCCTCCGGTTTTGGATTGTACTGTTTTTTCCGGGATCAGGGTAAAGATGTAAGACTCCTGTATTCCGGCAGGAATAAATTACGAAAAGCGAATCTGAAGCTGATGGTGGAGCGTCTGCGGATTCCGTTAGAGTACCTGCCCCAGCCCGGGGAGGAAGCACTGGAAGGACTGCTCATCACCGTGGATTGCCAGTACGGTGCCGGGAATGTGACGAAGATCCCTGCGGAGGAGATCGCGGTGATCGACCATCACCCGTTAGAGATCATCTGCACGGAGAGAATGCGCCTGCAGCCCGGCATGGGAAGCTGTGCGACGCTGGTGTGGACCATGCTCCAGGAAATGCAGTACCCTGTGGAGAAAAATAAAGATCTGGGTACCGCTCTGTACTACGGTCTGTTCATGGACACGAACCAGTTCTCCGAGTTATCCAACCCCATAGACATGGATATGCGTGAGAGCCTGAACTTTGATAAGAATCTGATCTCTCTGTTCCGTAATTCCAATATTTCATTGAAAGAACTGGAGATTGCCGGCGTGGCAATGCTGCGCTGCAACTATAATGACGATTATCAGTTCGCCGTAATCCATGCCCAGCCCTGTGATCCCAATGTCTTAGGTCTGATCAGTGATTTCCTCTTACAGGTGGCGGGGGTCAACACCTGCGCGGTCTATAACGAGGACAGTGGCGGTTACAAATTCTCCGTCAGGAGCTGTATCCGCGAGGTCAATGCCAGCGAACTGTCGGATTATCTGTCGGAGGGAGTCGGTTCCGGCGGCGGACATTATGAGAAGGCGGGCGGTTATATCAGTATGAAGCTGTATGAGGAAAAATATCCGACCCTGCATTCCGAGGCTTATTTCAATAACCGGATGACCCAGTATTTCGATAATTTCAAGATCGTGTATGCACAGGACAGAGAATTCCGGACAGAGGATGCTGTGAAATACCGCAGAAGGAAAAATCCCATTGCCTGTCTGCGGGCATCGGATCTTGCACCGCTGGGCACCATCGTATCCGTTCGTACCCAGAACGGTACCATGGATATCGATACGAGGCAGCATGTCTGTTATACGCTGGAGAGAAGCGGAGAACTGCACAGAATCGCCGGGGAGAGATTCCACCGGATCCTGGAGCGGACAGACCTTTCTCTGCCGGAGGATTATTGCAGCAGTATGGGATATATCCCCAGAGTGAAGGACGGCAGAGATGGAAGCACCCATCTGCTGACGGAATATGTACATATGAGCATGCCCACGGATGCTTTCCGCATCTATGCCACAGAACTGAAACAGGGCGTAAAGGTATTCCCCGTCTGGGACGAGGACGGCTATATGACAGGCAGAGCGGGGGATTATCTGGCAGCCAGCGAGGACGACCTTCACAATATGTTCATCGAGTCCGGACAGAATCTGCGGAATTATTTTGAAGAGATGGCATAAGAATCATAAAAAAAGGTTTATAAAATTTTCCTTGTGTGGTAAGATTAAGGTTACGAAAACAGTATTAAGTAAACGAAAGGCAAGGATATCACCATGAGCGAAGTAGAAAAAGAAATCGTAGATTCCACAGAAGTGAAGGAATCTAAGAATTTTATAGAGCAGATCATCGATAAGGATCTGGCGGAGGGCGTATACGATACGGTACATACCCGTTTCCCTCCCGAACCCAACGGTTATCTTCACATCGGACATGCCAAGAGTATTCTGTTAAACTACGGTCTGTCCCAGAAGTATCACGGTAAATTCAACCTGCGTTTTGATGATACCAACCCCACCAAGGAGAAGGCAGAGTTCGTAGAATCCATCAAGGCAGATGTAAAGTGGCTGGGTGCAGACTGGGAGGACAGACTTTTCTTCGCATCCAACTATTTCGATCAGATGTATGAAGCAGCGGTAAAGCTGATCAAAAAGGGCAAGGCGTATGTCTCCGACTTAAGCGCAGAGCAGATCCGTGAGTACAGAGGAAGCCTGACCGAGCCCGGCAGGGAAGATCCCGGCAGCGTAAGAACCGTGGAAGAGAATCTGGCACTGTTCGAGGATATGAAGGCAGGCAAATACGAGGACGGCACCAAGGTACTGCGTGCCCGTATCGATATGGCATCTCCAAATATCAACATGCGTGATCCCGTTATCTACCGTGTGGCACATATGTCTCACCAGAACACCGGAGACAAATGGTGCATCTATCCCATGTATGATTTCGCCCATCCCATCGAGGATGCCATTGAGGGTGTGACCCATTCCATCTGTACCCTGGAGTTCGAGGATCACAGACCTTTATATGACTGGGTGGTAAGAGAGCTGGAATACCCTCATCCTCCCAAACAGATCGAGTTCGCCAAGCTGTACCTGACCAACGTGGTCACCGGTAAGCGTTATATCAAGAAGCTGGTAGAGCAGGGCATCGTGGACGGCTGGGATGATCCCAGACTGGTATCCATCGCAGCGCTGCGCAGAAGAGGATTTACACCGGAATCTATCAAGAAGTTCGTAGAACTGTGCGGTATCTCCAAGGCACAGTCTTCCGCAGACTATGCAATGTTAGAGTACTGTATCCGTGAGGATCTGAAGGCAAAGGCACCCCGTATGATGGCGATTTTAGATCCCGTGAAGCTGGTCATTGACAATTATCCCGAAGGACAGACCGAGATGCTGCCCGTAGTCAATAATCCGGAGAACGAGGAGTTAGGCAGCCGCGAGGTTCCTTTCGGCAGGGAATTATATATCGAGAGAGAAGACTTCATGGAAGAGCCTCCCAAGAAGTATTTCCGTATGTTCCCCGGCAACGAGGTGCGTCTGATGAGTGCTTATTTTGTAAAGTGCACCGGCTGCGTCAAGGATGAGAACGGCAAGGTCGTGGAAGTACATTGCACCTACGATCCGGAGAGCCGCGGCGGCAACAGCCCGGACGGCCGTAAGGTCAAGGGAACCATCCACTGGGTAAGCGCAGCGGAATCTGTGAAAGCAGAGGCTCGTCTGTATGAGAATATCATCGATGAGGAGAAAGGCGTATACAACGAGGACGGAAGTCTGAATCTGAACCCCAATTCTCTGACCATACTGACAGAGTGCCGCTTAGAGCCCGCATTTGCCAAAGCACAGGCTTATGACCGCTTCCAGTTCGTAAGACAGGGCTTCTTCTGCGTGGATTACAAGGATACCAAGCCCGGAGAACTGGTATTTAACCGTATCGTGTCTCTGAAGAGTTCTTACGTACTGCCTAAGTAGGAATTATAACCCATAAGGGGAATCGGGATGTTGCAATTTGTATTGCCACCGGGAATGGACAGTACAAAAGAAAAGGAGAGACATATGTCAGACAAATTATTTGGACTGGGCGGTTTAGGGTTGGATGACCTGGAAGATATGGATATCTTTGGACAGGAGAAAAAGGAAGAGAAGGCAGTTGCCGAAGCCCCGAAAATAGAAGAAAAGGACCTGATCTTCGACAAAACTTTCACCTGCCCCGTCTGCGGAGAGGATTTTTCCGCTAAAATTATGAAAACGGGCAAGGCAAGATTATTAGGCACAGATCAGGATCTGCGTGCCAGATACGAAGGCATCGATGCCGTAAAATACGATGTGATTCTGTGCCCCCACTGTGGCTATGCTGCACTGAACAGATATTTCAACAGCCTCAATAAAGTATATGTGAAGCTGATCAAGGAAAGTATCAGCAGCAAAGTACAGCTTCACAGCTTCGACGATGACATTTATTCTTATGAAGAAGCCATCGAACGTTACAAACTCTGTCTTGTCAATGCTGTGGTAAAGCGCGCACATGCCAGTGAAAAGGCATATATCTGCTTGAAGAGTGGATGGCTCATGAGAGGTTATCAGGAATATCTGGAAGAATCCGGGGATACGGATATGGCGAGACTCCGCGAGGCGAAGACCCTGGAAGAGACCTATCTGAAAAATGCTTACACCGGTTTCATGGAAGCACTGCAGACTGAGGGCTTCCCTATGTGTGGCATGGATGAGATCACGGTGGAATTCCTGATCGGTGTGTTGGCCACCAGATTTCAGAAATATGATGTGGCAAGCCGTATGGTAGCCACGGTTCTGACATCTCCTTCCGCCAATGCCCGTACCAAGGACAAGGCGAGAGAACTTAAGGATCAGATCCTGGAGGAACTGAAGAGTCAGAAAAAGTAGGACAGTAGGATAATACTATGTATGATATGACGATCCGGCTGCGTACAGACAGTGATAAATGTCTGTACCAGCAGATATATGAGCATATACGACAGGAAATCAGGGAAGGGAAGCTTCTGGCAGGAGAGAGGCTTCCCTCCACACGTTCTTTGGCAGAATACCTGCAGGTGGCGAGAAGTACCGTGGACTATGCCTATGACCAGCTGTTAAGCGAGGGCTACATTGAGGCAAGACCTTATAAGGGCTATTTTGTCTGCCGACTGGAGGGGATTTTTACTATGGAACCGGGGGAAATCCCGGAACCCGAGACAGCAGAAACGGACAGAGAGGCTGACGGGGAAGCACCGCAGATCGCTTTTTCCCCTTACGGCATCGATATGACCGGATTCCCCTTCGGAGTGTGGAAACGGATCACGAAAAATATCCTGAATGACAGCAACAGTGAGCTATTTGCCCAGGGAGAGCCCCAGGGAGATTACGACCTGCGGATGACCATCAGCCGCTATCTGCATTCTTCCCGCGGTGTGAACTGCCGGCCGGAGCAGATCATCGTGGGAGCCGGGAATGATTATCTGTTACTGTTATTAGAGAAAATATTGGGGAGACATGTGGGAATCGCCATGGAGAACCCTACGTACAAGAGAGCTTACAGGATCTTCCAGTCTTTTGCCTACCGTATTTATACGGTGGATATGGATGATAAAGGGATGCGGGCGGACAGACTGACAGAGCTTCCGGTCCGGGCAGCCTATGTGATGCCGTCCCATCAGTATCCTACCGGTGCGATCATGACCATCGGCAGAAGAGCAGAGCTGTTACACTGGGCGGAAAAGGAGCCGGATCGTTATCTGATCGAGGATGATTACGACAGTGAATTCCGCTATCGTGGGAAGCCGATTCCTTCTCTGCAGTCCTCGGACAAACGGGGCAAGGTGATCTACATTGGTACCTTTTCCAAAGCAATCGCACCGGCGATCCGTGTCAGTTATATGGTGCTTCCGGAGAGTCTGTTAGAGGTCTACCGCAGGGATTGTTCTTTTTATTCCTGCACAGTGTCGAGAATTGACCAGCGGATCTTAAATGAATTTATCCGGGACGGATATTTTGAACGGCATCTGAACAAAATGCGGATGCACTATCGTGCCAAACACGATTTGTTGCTTGCAGAATTAGAGCCGTTTGCAAAGGCTTTTACAATCTCCGGGGAGGATGCGGGACTGCATCTTCTGCTGACGGCGAAAGGAGACGTCACAGAAGCGCAGCTATTGTCTGCGGCGGCGGAAGCTGGAGTAAAAGTCTATGGCATGTCGGAAAATATGGTGGAGACCGATGCCCCGAAGGCAACGATACTGCTGGGATTCGGAAGTGTGAGTGAGACAGAAATGAAAGAAGGTCTTCACAGGCTGCAAAAAGCATGGCTGTGAGACCTTCTGAGGATCTGATTATTCTTTGTTCACGGGAGGCTCTTCATCCTCGGCATCTTCCTCGTCGAAGAACTCTTCTACGTCTTCCACGGTCTCGTCCTCTTCCTTGGACAGATCGGCTGCCTGATCGGAGAGGGGAGTGAAATCGGATGCGTCAGCGTCAGCATCTGTAGTATCTGCCTTCTCAGGTGCAGAAGTCTCGGGAGTCTGCACGGCAGTGTTCAGAGGAACATAATTGCGGGAGAATTCGTTGCTCTCCTCGAGATCCTCATGGAAATCATCGTAATCGTCATCTGCATCGGAAGATTCCTTCAGATTGGAATCCTTCTGTTGCATATAGTAGTAAGCAGCTGCGGCTGCGGTACCTACTGCTGCGGTGAACAGCAGAAATTTGCCAAATTTTTTAGCCATAGGGTTGCTCCTTCCATGTTGTAGTGTATGTAACGGTTCGGAATTATATACATTTGTCCATACAGTTATATGATAAACCTTATTGACCAAAATGAAAAGGGATATGTTGCGTTATGAATGAGAAATTTTTTGATTTAAAAAAAGAAAAACAGGACCGGATGATCAATGCAGCACTGAAAGTATTCGCACTTGGCGGCTATCGGCATGCCAGTACCGATGACATTGTGCGGGAGGCGGCGATCAGTAAGGGATTATTATTCCATTATTTCGAAAGCAAACTGGGTGTCTACGCGTTTGTCTATGATTACAGCGTCCGGTATCTGCTGCTGGAACTGTCTACAGCGGTGGATGCGAAGGAGACGGATCTGTTTACTCTGATGCAGCAGGTGGAATGCGGCAAAATGCATGCCATGTGCGGGTATCCTTATCTGCAGCATTTTTTGAACCGGGCACAGTCCGAGAATGTCAGTGAGGCATTGCTAGCCACCGAAGAGAGCAGGCGGCGGCTGGAAGACGCTTACGAAGCCATCTACGAAAAAGCGGATCTTACCGGGTATGCTTCCGCAGAGGATGCCCAGAAACTTCGTAAAATGCTGGAACTGACCATTAAGGGACTGATTAACGAGAGAATTTTAGAGGATGCTTTTCAGCCGGAGATGTTGTACGAAGAGATCACGGAGTATCTGGACTTAAGCAGAAGGCTGGCGAAACGCTCCGCACAGTCCTCTGCCGAAGAAATTTCAGAAAAATAGCATCATAATTGCATCGTATTTTTGAATAAAATTTGGTTTTATTTAGACATTTTATAGGCGGGATCTGCGGGATACCCGCCTTTTAATTTCTGCATACCGCGCTGGATGGCATCCTTGGAATTTTTCCAGTCGGCGTCCTTGTTACGGTAATCGAATTTCTCCACCAGCCAGGACACATCCTCGGAGATCCGCTGCATGTTCGCCTCCATGACGGGCAGGAGACAGTCGTAGAATTCCTGCTTTTCCTTATCAGAGAGCTTGCGGTCCGCAGCTTCGCAGAGGTCGCCGAAGTGGGGCAGGCAGAAGCCTTTGCCGTCTTTGATTTTCTTACGGAAGTTGTCATCATTTTTCCACAGATAGAAAAAGGTGTCCAGATACCTTTCATAAGTATCCTTGTACTGGGAACAGATATAGCAGGAGTCCTCTTTTGCCCGGATCCACATGCCGATGGTATTTTCGCTGCCTTCGGCTTTTTTGAATTTATTAAGAAGAGAGCTTTTCCCGGGGCGGAAGGTGGAAAATTCCTGCTGCATTTCCCGGATCATGCGCTGGTAGTGGGTCTTTAAGATCCAGGCATTGCCCAGAGTGTTGCCGTAATCGAACATTTTCTGGAAATGGTACCGGCAGAAGCCTGCCTTGTCGGTCTGCTCTCTGATATCCGCTTCCATGTAGGAGGAGCCGGAGCCTAAGACGAAGTCCAACAGATCCTGTTCGATACTTCTGTGTATGAAGCAGAAAGGACATTCGTCCTGTGCGTTGACGGCATCGTTTAAGGGGATGGTATATAACTGTTCTTTCATAGGAAATATCCTTTCTCAGTCGTTGTTATATCCATTGTAAACGAAGCCGGAAAAAATTGCAAAAAGATTAAGCAGTTGTAAAATATTGTCATTTAAAATTAAGAATTGTTTTGTTGTAATACCCCGTGTTTCAAGATACTATGATATAAAGAACAGAATTTGTGATAAAAACAGAAACAGAAAGATGTGATTTTTTTGATATTCAGCAGTATTGAATTTGTGCTGTGGTTCCTGCCGATTTTTCTGATCGTCTACGGAATCACACCTTCTAAATACAGAAACCTGACGCTGCTTGTGGGAAGCATTGTTTTTTATGCTATGGGAGATGCGAGGGCACTTCCGGTATTGATGGTCTCGGTAATCTGCAATTACTTTTTGGGGCTGCATCTGGCAAAAAGAAGCCCGAAGACCTTATGGCGTAAAAAGGTATTGTTCCTTGCGGCGCTTGCCCTGAACCTGGGAGTGCTTCTGTGGTTCAAGAACCGGGGAACTTCCGAGACACTGCCTCTGGGAATCAGTTTTTATACTTTTCAGGTGCTGTCGTATCTGATCGATGTGTATCGGGGAGAAGTTGCCAGAGAATATTCGTTCCTTAAATTTGCTACTTATGTAGTCATGTTCCCGAAGCTGATCTCCGGACCCATTACCCGGTACGGAGATGTGTCGGACAGCCTGGAGATGAGGACGTTTACGGTTGAGGGACTGGAGAACGGCATGAAGCTGTTTATCTTAGGACTGGCAGCCAAGGTGCTTCTGGCGGACCGTGTGGGGATATTGTGGCATGAGGCACAGGTCACGGGTTTTGAGAGTATTTCCACCCCACTGGCATGGCTGGCGGCAATTGCTTATTCCATGGAGATTTATTTTGACTTCTGGGGATATTCACTGATGGCAATGGGACTGGGCAGAATGCTTGGCTTTGAACTGCCCGTGAACTTCCGCAGACCCTACATGGCGAGAAGTGTGAGAGATTTCTACCGCAGATGGCATATGACATTGGGACAGTGGTTCTGCCGGTATGTGTATATCCCTTTGGGTGGCAGCAGGCAGGGAGAACTTCGCACGATTTTTAATTTGTTTGCGGTATGGATATTAACTGCATTTTGGCATGGCACCAGCTGGAACTTTTTCTGCTGGGGTGGACTATTGTGGATCTGTATCGTGGTGGAACGACAGTTGGGCAGGTTAAAATTTGTGCATAAGATGAAAGTATTGCCGCACATTTATCTGTGGCTGATCATTCCCATGAGCTGGATGTGCTTTGCTATTACAGATATGTCCCAGCTGGGGATATATCTGAATAAGATGCTGTGGCTGGTACCGGGAATCAGCGGCGGATATGAGGATGCGTGGAAGGCACTGTCTACCTACGGTGGGCTGTTAGCCGTATCCGGTCTGGCATGTACACCGGCAATCGAGAAGCTGTACCATAAGTGGCAGGATAAGCTTGTGGTGAAAGTACTGCTGGCGGTGCTCTTCTGGTATTGTATCTGGAGACTTATATTAGAGGGAAATAACCCGTTTATGTATTTTAGTTTTTAAGAAAAGGTCGTTATGCAATGAAACATGCAGAAAATAATACTATTTGGTCAAAAATGAAAGAAAAATCGCATAAATACTCCTTTTTGGGATGCCTTCTGCTGGTGGGCGCTGTATTTTTCACCTGGACGGATAACTGGAAGATCTACGCAGAGCCGCTGCAGCAGATATATGAGCAAGTCACAGAATCGGTGCAGGAGCATCCGAATCCGGAGGGTGAACCGGAAGCACCGGTGACCGGGGAAGAGACCGTAAGCGGTAACCTGGTGCCTGCGGAAACGGAAATGGTGGTGCCTGAGACGGAGACTGCGGCGGAACCTGCGCAGACACAAGATCCGCAGGAAGAACCGAAGGAAGTTGTCTACCATACGGTGGATGACAGCTATTTTGATGATGCGGTATTTATCGGGGATTCCCGGACGGTAGGCATGTACGAGTACGGCGGACTGGAGGAGACCTCCACATTTTACGCCTCCACCGGACTGACGATCTACAAAATGTTCGACAGTGCCATCGTGTCGGTACCGGGGCAGAAGAAAAAGATCACGGTGGAAGAGGCACTATCCGAGAAGCAGTTTGCCAAGATCTATCTGATGATCGGTATTAACGAGATGGGAACCGGTACGGTGGAATCTTTCATGAAAGCTTACGAAGAGGCAGTGCAGCATCTGCAGGAGCTGCAGCCCGATGCGGTGATCTATCTGCAGGCAATCATGAAAGTGACGACAGAGCGCTCCGAACAGGGGGATTATATTACCAACGAAGGTATCGAAGCCAGGAATGAAGAAATTGCGAAGCTGGCGGATGATGAGAAGATTTTTTACCTGGATGTGAATCCGCTGATCTGTGACGAGACCGGGGGAATGGTGGCATCCTATACTTACGACGGAGTGCACCTGAAGGCCCAGTATATTCCCATCTGGCTGGATTTCTTAAAAGAACATGCGGTGGAATGAACTTTTTTCTTGACTGTGGAACGATGAAAAGCTATCATGTAACTAATAAGGTCACATAGGTGTGGGCAGGTAGATGACTATCTGCCTATATCTATGCGGCAAATATTACAAGTTCACATGTCTATGACATAGGAGGAGAAAAATGAGCGAGAAGACTACACTCGGCGAAAACGGCATTTACGATGCCAGATCCTTGGGCGTGCCCAAGATGCTTCTGCTGGGACTTCAGCACATGTTTGCAATGTTCGGTGCCACCATTCTGGTACCCATGCTGACAGGTCTGGATGTTTCCACAACACTGTTATTTGCAGGTCTGGGAACTTTACTGTTCCATCTGCTGACCAAGAGAAAGGTACCCGCATTCCTGGGTTCTTCCTTTGCTTTTTTAGGCGGATATGCCGCTATTGCACCTATGGCTGACGGCGCAGACAATTCCGAACTGCTTCCTTATGCCTGCTTCGGTGTGGCATGCGCAGGTCTGCTGTATCTGGTATTATCCCTGTTAATCAAGATCTTCGGTGCCGGCAAGGTAATGCGTTTCTTCCCGCCCATCGTAACCGGACCTATCATCATTGCCATCGGTCTGACCCTGTCCCAGTCCGCTATCGACAACTGTTCCGCAGACTGGCTGATCGCTGTGGTTGCTATTGCACTGGTAGTGATCTGCAACATCTGGGGTAAGGGAATGGTGAAGATCGTTCCGATTATCATCGGTGTTATCGGTTCCTATGTACTGGCAGCTATTCTTGGTCGTGTGGATTTCACCCCCGTTGCGGAAGCTGCATGGGTCGGACTTCCCATTCACTGGAATGAGACTGCTTTCTGGGCACTGTCCGACGGCAACACTTCCCTGTTGATTACTTCCGTGATTACCATTATGCCCATCGCACTGGCTACCATGGTAGAGCATATCGGAGATATCTCCGCTATTTCTTCCACCGTTGGAGTGAACTATATCAAGGATCCCGGACTGCATCGCACTCTGTTGGGTGATGGTCTGGCTACCATTATTGCATCCCTGTTCGGTGCTCCCGCAAACACCACTTACGGTGAGAACACCGGTGTATTGTCTCTGACCAAGGTATTTGATCCCAGAGTCATTCGTATCGCAGCAGGCTTCGCTATTCTGTTCTCCTTCTCTCCGAAGGTAGCAGCACTGATCGGATGTATGCCTACCGCTACCTGCGGTGGTGTATCCCTGGTACTGTACGGTATGATCTCTGCAGTCGGTGTTCGTAACATCGTGGAGACTCAGGTAGACTTCACCAAGAGCCGTAACGTTATCATCGCTGCTCTGATTCTGGTATTGTCCATCGGTATCAACTACAGCGCAGCAGGCGCTATTGCATTCCACATCGGCGAGATCACCATCAGTCTGTCCGGACTGGCAGTAGGTGCTCTGACCGGTATTATCCTGAATGCAATTCTGCCCGGCAAGGACTACAAGTTCGATGAGGACAAGCCCGATGACACCGGCGTATGCTTCGCAGTAAAGGGTCAGGAGAACTAAGACATTTTTTGTCGGTAACGGCATAAACTGAACAAAGAAAGTAAGAGGGAGCATTCATGGCAGGAACATAGAGCTGTGGATGCTCTCTTTTTATAGGTAAGCAGGAGCAAAAATATGAAGATCATGGATATGCATTGCGATACTATCTCGGAACTGGCGGACAGAGGCGGTGGATTATGGAAAAATGGCGGGCAGTTGGATCTTAAGCGGATGCGGCAGAGTGGATATCTGTTGCAGAATTTCGCGTTGTTTGTGGATATCGGGAAATGCGCGCCGTGGGCGGAGCTGGGACAGATGCCGGAAAATTGCCGGGAACGGAGCAGCGCGGAGCCGGGGAGGATGTCTCCGTCCCGGGAGCTGGGAGCACCGACGCCCTGGGAGCGGGTGTGTGCTCTATATGAGGTTTACCGTAGAGAACTGGAGAATAATAAGGATGTTATTGCTCCGGTGCTGTGCTATGAAAATATTTTACGAAATGAGGAAAACGGGAAGATATCAGTGCTATTGACGGTGGAAGAGGGGGCAGTCTGCGGCGGCAGTATAGAGCGGTTGCGGGAACTGTACGGAATGGGGGTGCGGATGCTGACCCTGACCTGGAACTATCCAAATGAACTGGGGACGCCCGCCACTTGTAGAAGCCTGGGGCAGAGCAAGAACGACGGCGGTTTTATGAAAGGATCGGTCCAGGAGAAGACACAGAAGACCGGACAATGTGGATCCGGTAGCGGGGATGAAGTGATGGGGCTGGCAGATGCAACATATGGACTGACGAAGACCGGCAGGGAGTTTGTCATAGAGATGGAACACCTCGGCATGATCCCCGATGGCTCCCACCTGTCGGATGCCGGATTTGATGCCGTGTGGGAATGCACGAAGAAGCCCTTTGTGGCAAGCCATTCCAACGCAAGAGCCGTATGCGCCTCTCTCCGTAACCTCACCGATGACCGGATCCGCAGACTGGCAGAGCGGGGAGGCTGTATGGGGCTTAATTATTATGATAAATTCCTGCTGGATGGCGGAAGCGAGGATCCGGAGATGCTGTGGGAAGCTATCATACGTCAGGCGAAATATATCACCGATGTCGGCGGCACAGAAGTGCTGGGACTGGGCAGCGACTTTGACGGCATCCAAATGAATCCTGCCCTCCCCGGAGCCGAAGCCATGCCGCTATTGTGGGACAGATTAAAAACAGCCGGCTTTACAGAAAGCCAGCTGGATCAAATCTTCTGGAAAAATGTGTTACGGGTGTATCAGGAGACATTATAATTTTGTCATTTCTGCAATCACCTGGTCCAGTACCTCGAAATAATTCTCAAAGGTTTTGCGGCAGCAGCCGGGATCGTCGATCACGATGCCTTTGGCACGGAGCCCTGTCAGAGAAAAGCCCATTGCCATGCGGTGGTCGTCGTAGGTGGTTACGGTGCAGGGACGCGGCATGCCCGGATAGATGGTGATGCTGTCCTGTGCTTCTTCGCAGCGGATGCCCATGCGGGTCAGCTCCGTGCAGATGGCATGGATGCGGTCGCTCTCCTGGAAGCGGATATGCCCGATGCCCGTGATGCAGGTGGGGCTGTCGGCAAAGGGTGCGATGGCAGCCAAAGTAATCGCCTGATCGGAGCAGGAAGACATGTCCACCGAGATACCGTGGAAAGCGGGAGCCTGCGTTCCGGCGCCCGTCGAACCGCCGGGCGGCAGCAGGAGGACGCCTTTTTCCGTCTCTTTGGCTGTACATCCCATTTTCTCTAAGATACGCAGGAATTCCACATCTCCCTGCAAGCTTTCAAAATGCACATGCTCCACACATACCGGAATCCCCAGTAACGGAACCATGGCATAGAAATAACAGGCAGCGGAGACATCAGGCTCAATCTGATAATCCAACGCCCTATACTGCTGGCTGGCGGGAATGCGGAACTGGTCCGCAGCGGGACGTTTCAACCGGACACCGAACTGCTCCATCATCTTCTGCGTCATTTCGATATAAGCCATGCCGTGGGTTCCTTCCACCTGAATCGTGAAATCACGATCTGACAGCACGGAAGCAATTAACAGAGCACTCAGAAACTGACTGCTGTGCCCGATGTTAATCGAGATATGATCCTGCCCGAAGCCATGAGCGGTCAGCGTAAAAGGAAAATGCCCGTCCTCTGCTTCACATTTCACATCACAACCAAGCTCCTTCAGAGAAGACAGAAGAGGTGCCATCGGACGTTTTCGCATCTGCACCGAGGCATCCATGTGGAAAATTCCCTCCGAGACACCTAACGCAGCCGTCAGAAAACGCGCTGCCGTTCCCGCGCTTCCTACATTTAACGAAGCTTCCCCGCAGGGGATCCTTCCCCCGAGACCCTCTACCGTGACGATACAACGATCCTCGTCCACAGAGGTCTCAAAGCCCAGATCCTGCACACACTGCAGAAAATGCCTCGAATCATCCGAGAACAATACCCCGCGCAGCGTGGATCTTCCTCCCGCCAGCATCGCCAGAAGGAGACTGCGGTTCGTGATACTCTTAGAACCCGGTACCCGGACCGTCAGCGGATCAGTTGTTTTTCTGATTTCATTATATATAGTAGGAACGCGGTAAATGTTATCTGCCATATAGTTGAGTGACTCCTTCTAAATTAATATATTTTCTATTACAATATTTCCTTGAAATATGCCAATAAACCAGTAGTCACAACAGTAAGTAAGAATAAGCGTGCCGTAAGCAGACGTCGGTACTTAGCGGCCGTACTGTGACCGCTTATGTACCGCTACGCTCTGCGACAGAGCGAGAGCGTGCCGCGTTTCTTACTTACTGTTGGGGCTACGGAGATATAAGCGTGTCTGCGGCTCTTAGCCCCAATGGAGGCTACGGACTAATTATCTAAATCATATCATTTTCCTATGTTTAGTACAACTCTCAAAAATTTTAAAAATAATTGTTGACATTCCTAGTGGAATAGTATAGTATAAATTCATAACATCCCTATCAGATAAGTAGGAAATAAGAAAACAAACAAAAATCAACATTAAAGGAGGATTCTACTATGAGTAAAATTTACACATCCGCAACCCAGCTGATCGGACATACCCCCCTTCTAAAGGTAGCAAACTACATGAAGGACCAGAACATCGAAGGTGTAGAACTTTTAGCAAAACTGGAGTACTTCAACCCCGCAGGAAGCGTAAAGGACAGAATCTCCCTTGCAATGATCGAAGACGCTGAGAAGAAGGGCATCTTAAAAGAAGGTTCCACCATCATCGAGCCCACCTCCGGTAACACCGGTATCGGTCTGGCAAGCGTAGCAGCAGCCAAAGGCTACAGAACCATTTTAACCCTTCCCGAGACCATGAGCGTGGAGCGTCGTAACCTCCTGAAAGCTTACGGTGCAGAACTGGTACTGACCGAAGGCGCGAAGGGCATGAAGGGTGCCATCGCCAAGGCAGAGGAACTGGAGAAGTCCATCCCGAACGCAGTGATCCTCGGACAGTTTGACAATCCTGCGAACCCCGCTGCACATGCAGCTACCACCGGTCCCGAGATCTGGGAAGATACCGACGGTAAGGTAGACATCTTCGTAGCAGGCGTAGGTACCGGCGGAACCGTAACCGGTATCGGCACTTTCTTAAAGTCCAAGAACCCGAACGTGAAGATTGTAGCAGTAGAGCCTGCCGATTCTCCCGTACTTTCCGGCGGACAGCCCGGACCTCATAAGCTGCAGGGTATCGGCGCAGGATTCGTTCCTTCTGTTCTGAATACCGGCATCTACGATGAAGTATTCACCGTTACCACCGACCAGGCATTTTCCACCGGCCGCCTTATCGCTCATAAGGAAGGTATCCTCGTGGGAATTACCTCCGGCGCAGCACTTTACGCAGCAGCACAGATTGCAAAGCGTCCCGAAAATGCAGGCAAGACCATCGTGGCACTGCTTCCCGATTCCGGTGACAGATACCTGTCCACCCCGATGTTTGCAGAAGCTTAAGACGAAATTTGTAGAACTGGACAGACTTGCATTCTTGTGTTAGAATGTATGGCATGGTACTAGGAATTCAAGGAATTCGCGCTTTTCTCCCCTTAAAAGCACGAACCTGGAATGGAGGAACTTATGGAACCGATCATTCAGATCAAGAATGTAACGAAAACTTTTATTGGAAAAGATAATCAGGTAGAAGCCTTAAAAGGTATCAGCCTGAATATCAATAAGGGAGATATCTACGGCATCATCGGTATGAGTGGTGCCGGAAAATCTACCCTGGTGCGTTGCCTGAACTATTTGGAGAAGCCCACCACCGGAACCGTAGTCGTAGAAGATCAGGATCTTTCGACACTGACCGAGGCAGAACTTCGTAAAGTTCGTACAGGCATCGCGATGATCTTTCAGCATTTTAATCTGCTCATGCAGAGAAGTGTCCTGGACAATGTATGTTTCCCTATGGAGATCGTGGGTGTGAAGAAGCAGGCAGCCAGAAAACGCGCTATGGAACTGCTTGAGATCGTAGGACTGAAGGAAAAGGCAGATGCTTATCCTTCCCAGCTCTCCGGAGGACAGAAGCAGCGTGTGGCAATCGCAAGAGCTCTTGCCAATACGCCGAAGATCCTGCTGTGTGACGAGGCGACCAGTGCCCTGGATCCCACGACGACCAAGGAAATCCTGAAATTATTACAGGACATCAACAAACAGTACGGCATCACCATCGTAATCATCACCCATGAGATGGCTGTGGTACAGGAGATCTGTTCTCATGTGGCAATCATCGATGCCGGAGAACTGGCAGAGCACGGTACGGTGGAGGAGGTATTCTCAAGACCCCAGTCTGCTGCAGCCAGAAAGCTGGTATTCATGGTGGATCCCAAGGCAAAGGAGATGTCCGGCAAACGCTGCATCCGCATTGTTTTCACCGAGAATTCTTCTTTTGAGCCTGTGATCGCCAATATGGTGCTGGAGTGCAAGGCTCCCGTCAACATCCTGTTAGCGGATACCAAGGATATCGGCGGTATCGCCCATGGACAGATGATCCTGCAGCTGCCGGAAGATGAACTGGCAGCGAACAAGATGATCCATTATTTACAGGAGAGAAAACTGGAAGTGGAGGAGCTGAAAGACTATGTGGGATAATGCAACGATTATGATGCTGGTGGAAGGCACCTTTGTTACTTTGTATATGACACTTCTTTCCACATTTATGGGTTATGTACTGGGACTTCCCATGGGAATTGCCCTGGTAATTACCGCACCCAAGGGATTACGCCCCAACAAGATCATTTACAAGATTCTGGATGTGATCGTTAATATTGTACGAAGCATCCCGTTCCTGATTCTGCTGATCCTGGTCATCCCTCTGACCCGAATTATCGTAGGACAGAGCTATGGACCGACCGCTACTATTGTTCCTCTGACATTGGCGGCAGCACCGTTTATTGCCAGAATGGTAGAGTCTTCTCTGTTAGAGGTAGACCCCGGTGTCATTGAAGCGGCTCAGAGTATGGGAGCAAATCTATGGACGATCATCTGGAAGGTTATGCTGGCAGAGTCCAGAACTTCATTGTTGGTCAACGGAACCATTGCACTGGGAACCATCCTTGGATATTCCGCTATGGCAGGTGCCGTAGGCGGTGGCGGACTTGGTGATATTGCCATCCGTTACGGCTACTATCGTTATCAGACAGATATCATGCTGGTGACTGTAGTGTTGTTAGTTCTGTTGGTACAGTTACTGCAGTATATCGGAATGACAATTTCCAAGAAGCTGGATAAGAGAACAAGATAACAGTTTTGAAAAAGGTTGAGACAGGTGCAGAGCACCTGATTCACAATAAAGTTAAATTTTTTAACGAAAGATTTAGGAGGAGAAATATTATGAAAAAGAAAGTAATCGCTTTGATTGCCGTTGCTGCATTGTCCGTGAGCGCACTGACCGGCTGCGGCAGCAAGGGAACCGATGACAAGACCATTAAGGTAGCTGCAACCGCAGTTCCCCACGCTGAAATCTTGGAGGCAGCAAAGCCTCTGCTGGAGAAGCAGGGTTATACTTTGGAGGTTCAGGTATTTGATGACTATGTACAGCCCAACGAAGTGGTAGAGTCTGGTGAATTTGATGCTAACTACTTCCAGCATATCCCTTATCTGGAGAGTTTCAATGAGGAGAAGGGTACTCACCTGGTAAATGCCGGCGGTATCCACTATGAGCCTTTCGGACTGTATCCCGGAACCGAGACCAGTCTGGACAACATTGACAACGCAACCATCGCAGTACCCAACGACACCACCAACGAGGCACGTGCTCTGTTACTGTTACAGGATAACGGTTACATCACTCTGAAGGACGGCGTGGGTCTGACCGCTACTACCAAGGATATCGTTGAGAACCCTCACAATATCACCTTCGTAGAGCTGGAGGCAGCACAGGTTCCCAGAACTCTTCCCGAGGTATCCTTCGGTGTCCTTAACGGTAACTACGCTATGGAAGCAGGTCTGACTGTTGCAGATGACGCTCTGCTGTATGAGAGCGCTGATTCCGAAGCAGCAGCTACTTACGTTAATGTAATCGCTGTTAAGGAAGGCAACGAGAACCTGCCTAAGATCAAGGCTCTGGTAGATACCCTGAAGTCCGATGAGATCAAGCAGTTCATCAATGACAATTACAACGGCGGCGTTATCCCTTACAAATAAGGTGAAATGATGGTAAAGTAATGCGAAATCCGGAGAGCCATCCACATTCCATTAAGTAGCATTCGTGGATGCTCTCCTGATTTTTTTCTGTTGTTTCCACAAATCCTATATGAACTCTCGGAAAAGAGTGAGGGATAGAATCTGTGGAAACCATGGAAAATCCGGAATCGCCTGAAGCAGCCGGTGAAGGCTGTCGGGCTTAAAATGTGAAAGCGAGCAGAGAACTGCTCAGAAATGAGGATAAGATGAAAATTTCGACCAAAGGAAGATATGCAGTACGTGTTATGCTGGATCTGGCGCTGCACAATAACGGAGAGTGTATCAAGGTAAAGGAGATTGCCGCCAGACAGGGAATCTCCGAGAAATATCTGGAACAGATCATTGCTGTGCTGAACAAGGCGGGTTATGTAAAAAGTGTCCGCGGTGCCCAGGGTGGATATCGTATTGCGAAGAATCCGGCGGATTATACGGTGGGAATGATCCTGCGGCTGACGGAAGGCTCCCTGGCACCGGTGGCATGCCTGGAAGAAGGGGCGGATATCTGCGAGCGCTGCGATACCTGTGAGACTTTGGAGGTATGGAAAGAACTGTATGATGCGGTGAACAAAGTCGTGGACGGTGTGACCATCGCGGATCTGGTGGAACGACGGAACAAGCGCCTGGAGAATTTGGACTATTCCATATAAATCCCATAAATATTGAAAAACAAAGCACCCCGACAGGATTACCTGCCGGGGTGTTCTTACTGTCAAAGAATGAAGGGGGCATTCTTCTGACAGACAATGTTAACCAAGGAAATGGGTGGTTAACAACATTAGTATATCGGTAGAACGGGGGAATGTCAATCAAAGAAAGACGTCGGTTGACTGACTTTGGTCGACAAATATCGCGTAAAAGTATTAAAAAATTATATGTGGTTATAAAAACTACATAAAAAGACTTGAAACACCACGAAATGAAACATAATGTCAAAAACTCATTGCTTTTTACTCTATAACGTGGTAAGCTAAACTCTGCAAACCAATAGAAAGGTGTATGCGAGAATGAGCGAAGCATTTCATATTATATCAGACGGCTCCTGTGATCTTCCCATGGAGCTGACGAAGGAGAAGAATATTACCGTAGTTCCTTTTTATGTATCTTTTGAAGAAGGAAAATACCAGAAGGAGATGGTAGAGATCGGTGTCCGTGATTTCTATCAGGAGATGGTGGATCATCCGGATGTGTATCCGAAGTCTTCCATGCCCTCCGTACAGGATTATGTGGATGTATTTCTTCCCTATGTCAAGGCTGGAACTCCCGTGATCTGTATCTGTATTACCACCAAATTCAGCGGTTCCATGCAGTCTGCACTGAATGCAAAGGCGATTCTGGAAGAGGAATATCCCGAAGCACAGATCTATGTCTGCGATTCCACTGTGGATACCGTTCTTCAGGGAATCTATGTGCTGGAAGCGGTACGCCTCAGAGACGCAGGGAAAAGCTACCAGGAGAGCATTGACCGCCTGAATGAGATCAAGAGCTCCGGCAGAATCTTTTTCACCGTAGGCAATATGGAATACTTAAAGCACGGCGGCCGCATCGGTAAAGTTGCCAGTGTAGCGGGAAGCCTGCTGGGTATCAAGCCCATCATCACCTTAAAAGAGGGCGAGATCTTTCCCTCCGGTATCGGTAGAAGCCGCCGCAAGACCGTGGATAAGACAATCGACCTGCTGCTGGCATATCTGGCAGAGGAGAAAGCGGATATTGCGGATTACAGTGTCTGCGTAGGATACGGCTATGACTATGAAGAAGCCGTGGAATTCCGTGAAAGACTGGTCAGCAGACTTCAGGAGAAGGGATACGACATCGATACCGTTCCCATTTTCCAGATCGGTGCCACCATCGGTGTACATACCGGTCCTTATCCACTGGGAATCGGTGTCGTGAAGAAAGCTGTTTAACCTTTGCAGGCATCTAACAGCTCCTGCACGTTTTCAAATGCATAGTCCGGCAAATACTGGGTATTCGGTTCCCCCTCGGGAGTCAGAATATCCTTTTTTTGTGCCTCGCCGGTGAAGAGTACGCAGGTATCCACACCGCCGTTGATGCCGCAGGCAATGTCGGTGTACAGGCGGTCACCGACGACCAGAGTCTCTTCCGGAGTGAAACCGGAGACCTCCAGGCATAAGTTTACCACTTCTTTGCTGGGTTTGCCCAGGTAGACGGGCTGTCTGCCGGTAGTGGCGGTAATCATATCGCAGATGGCTCCACAATCGGGGATAAAACCGAAATCAATGGGGCAGCGCAGGTCCGGATTTGTGCCATAGAAAGGAACATCCTGCGTGAATAAAACCTTGCAGACTTCCGTTAACTTCGCATAATTTAATTCACTGTCGTAAGCAACCACCACACAGTCAATACCGTCTTCACAGACCTCGGTTACGTGAAGTCCGTTCTTTCGCAGTTCCGCGACGAAAGAAGCGGTTCCCAGTACAAAAATTTTCTTATCTGCATAGTTTTTCTTCAGAAAACGCAGTGTCATATAGCCGGAGGTAATGAACTGATCCTCCGTGCTGTCCAGATGAAACGCATCGTGAAATTTTTTCACATAGTCCAGACCGCTTTTGGTGGAGTTGTTGGTAATGTAGTAAGCCCTGCCACCGATGTCGTGGATATACTGAATCAGATCAGCACTGCCTTCATACAGGGTATCGCCCACGGCGATGGTGCCATCGATGTCGAACAGGAAAAGTTTCTTGTTTTTCAAACGTGCTAATTTATCGGTATCGTGAAATCTGCTTTTGGGATCGAAATGATTCATAATTGTCCTCGTTTCTGAGCTTAGGTGCCCAGACTCATGTTAGCAATGAATGTGCGGACTGTCAAGGAAAAGACGGTGCCCGGAGAGACGGAGGGAAACATAAGTGGAATTGCAGAAACGTTTATGGTATGATAAACGTAATCTGAGCTTCTTGCACAGTCTGGTTACAGACAGATAAGCTTGCATAAAAAGCATGGGTGACAGGGCAACATCCGGATAGCTTGGGGATATGAAGTATTTCCGGGATGTACAGTGAAATTGCTCGACGACTACAAATAAAAAGGACAACATTACAGTTATGGACGAAAAGAAAGATAAAGGTCTAAGGGGAAATGAGAAAATAGAAGAGGCGATTCTGGCATTACAGCAGGAGCCGACGGAAGAGCTTCTGGCACACGCACTGACGGTGGTGCGCAGACGCATGCGGGAGCAGGGGCAGCTCATTGTGGCAGTGGAGCCACCCTCCGCGGATGTTGCAGAAGCGGTGACACAGGCAGCCGGAGCTGCCATGCGCTTACAGGCGGTGCAGACCTCTGATGGGAAAAAATGGTGGTCGGCATTTACCGGATTCGAAGAAGAATTAAAAGGAAGCGGCAGTGTGATGTCCACGTTCCTCACGGATATCGAGCAGCTGTTCCGTATGACACTGACTGCAGAGGGGATTGAAGGTGTGATCCTGAACCCCTGGAACCGGACGCTGATGCTGGACAAGCAGCTCCTCCGTATCATTCTCGGAGAATAACAAAGAGGGAGAATAAGAGCATGACAGAAAGCTATGAACTGCCGGTGCTGTTCACGGAGGAAGAGCGGAAGGCTTATGCCGCCTGGGGCATCAAAAAAGAGAAAGTACTGATACCGTTTGCCATAGTGACTATTTTCATCTATGCGGTGACGGCGGCATTTGTCGTAATGAAAGTCTGGGGCGTGCGGGAGAGTGACCATGTGTTGTTCCAGATGCTGGTGCTGGGGGACTGGATTCCGGAACTGACGGGAGCACTGGCAGTTCTCATGACGATCCTGCTGCTGGGACTGTTAAATTTTATACTGGATAAAATATGGAAAAAACCGGCAGAGAACGGAATCCAAAAGCAGTGACGGAAATCTATCCGTTGCCGGATCTGTCTGCTTTTTTAAACCCGAAGGACAATAGCGTCTGTTATCAGAAGAAGTGGTGCCGGATCGGGGAAAATACCATAGAAAATATCTACCCACCGGGAAAGAGACATCCCTGGATGGATCACCCGGAAAATAAAGCAAGCGCAATAACCAATGTGCAGAGGCTTACGGATATTCTGAAAGGGTACGAAGCGTCGCTGGAGACTGCCCGTAAGGAACAGGAGTGGCTGCAAAAGCACGGTGGACAGACCGAATAGACGGGACAAAAAAGGATAAGAATTAAGACCGGGATAAGACGGGAATAAGATAAAGGAAGAAGGAGTAAGAAAGAATGATAACCATCAGAAAGTACGAAGCAAAAGATGTAGCAAAAATGACAGAAATCTGGAACCAGGTTGTAGAGGATGGCGTGGCATTTCCCCAGGAGGAAGGGCTTACAGAGGCGGAAGCCGCGGAATTTTTTGCCGCACAGACCGTAAGTGCCGTGGCAGAGGATGAGCAGGGCAATGTGAAAGGGTTATACATTTTACATCCTAACAATATCGGCAGAGTGGGACATATCGCCAATGCCAGCTATGCCGTGGACAGACAGTGCAGGGGAGAGCATATCGGTGAGCTGTTGGTGAAGGACTGTTTGGAACAGGCAAAGGCAAACGGTTACCGGGTATTGCAGTTCAATGCGGTGGTGGCTTCCAATATCCATGCATTTCATCTGTACCAGAGACTGGGATTCGTGGATCTGGGCATCATCCCGGGAGGGTTCCTCAATAAGGATGGTGTCTACGAGGACATCCATGTGATGTACCATAATCTGGTAGAGGACCAGCGTAAGAAATAAATCAAATCCGGAAAATGGGATAATAAATATGGATAATAACAGTCAGGACTGACAGAAAGGGAAAACATGAAACTGATCTCATGGAATGTAAATGGACTGAGAGCCTGCATGCAGAAGGGGTTCTTAGAATTTTTTCAGGAAATAGATGCAGACATTTTCTGCTTACAGGAGACAAAATTGCAGGAAGGACAGATTGATTTAGAGCTGCCCGGATATCACCAGTACTGGAACTACGCGGAGAAAAAGGGCTATTCCGGTACCGCCATTTTTACCAAAGAGGAACCCATACAGGTGACTTACGGGATCGGTGTGGAGGAACATGACCATGAGGGCAGGGTGATCACAGCGGAGTATCCGGAGTTTTACTTTGTGACGGTCTATGTACCGAATGCCCAGCAGGAATTAAAGCGCCTGGATTATCGCATGCAGTGGGAGGCGGATTTCCTGGCTTATCTTAAGAAGCTGGAGGAGAAAAAGCCGGTGATCTATGCGGGAGATCTGAACGTGGCGCATCAGGAAATCGACCTGAAGAATCCGAAGACCAACCGAGGCAATGCGGGATTCACCGATGAGGAGCGGGCTTGTTTTTCCAAAGTACTGGAAAATGGATTTATCGATACTTTCCGCTATTTTTATCCGGACCGGATCGGAATCTATTCCTGGTGGTCTTACCGGTTCCAAGCGAGAGCGAAAAATGCCGGATGGAGAATTGACTATTTCGTGGTATCACAGTGCCTGCAGGACAGACTGGCAGATGCGAAGATCCACACGGAGATCACAGGATCGGATCATTGTCCGATTGAGCTTGATATACAATAGGCAGAAGACTGCAAAAGGAGACCTATGAGCTTACGTTTCTATTTCGGACCGTCCGGGTCCGGCAAGAGTCACAGAATCTATGAAGAGATCATGCAGCGGGCGGCAGAAGATCCGGGGAAGAATTTCCTGATTATCGTGCCGGATCAGTTCACCATGCAGACCCAGAAGGATCTGGTTATGCGCAGTGATAGAAGCGGTATCCTGAATATCGATGTCTTAAGCTTCGGACGGCTCAGCCACCGTATCCTGGAGGAAGTAGGGACGAAGGAAATGCCCGTACTGGACGACACCGGTAAAAGCCTGGTGTTACAGAAGATCGCGGCAGATCTGAAGGAGCAGCTGCCTGCCATGGGAAGCCTGTTGCACAAGCAGGGCTATATCCATGAGGTGAAAAGCGCCATTTCTGAGTTTATGCAGTATGGCATCAGTACACAGGACATGGATAAACTGATCGCCAGTGCAGAAAAACGGGGCGCACTGGCAATGAAGCTCAGAGACTTAAAGACTCTGTACGGGGGATTCCGGGATTATATCAGAGACCATTTTATCACCACAGAGGAGACACTGGATGTGCTGCGCAGATCTTTGGTAAAGTCTAAGATCCTTCAGGACAGCGTGGTGGTATTTGACGGGTTTACGGGATTTACGCCCATACAGAACCGCCTGATCCAGGAGCTGATGCGGGTGTGCGAAGAGACCATTGTCACCGTGACCATCGGCGCGGAAGAAGATCCTTATAAGATGGACGGTGAGCAGAAGCTGTTTCACCTAAGTAAAAAGACGGTGGCGGATCTGGTGAAGCTGGCGGCTGAGGCAGAGGTGACACGCGGGGAAGATGTCTTCGTAAAGGGCGGTCCCAACCGTTTCGACGAGGCACCGGCACTGAACTATCTGGAACAGAATCTGTTCCGCTATCAGTATGAGCCCTATACGGAGAAACAGCAGGAGATCCATATGTATGAGGCAATTTCTCCCAGAGAGGAAGTCCATCAGACGGCGTTATATATCCGCCATCTGATCAGAGAGCAGGGATTTAATTATCGGGATATTGCTGTGGTCATCGGTGACCTGGAGGGGTACGCATCCTACGTGGAGACGGAATTCGGACAGCTGGAGATTCCCTGCTTTATAGACCGCACCAGGGGAATTGTTCTAAATCCCATGATCGAATATATCAAAAGTGCATTACAGCTGTATATTAAGGATTTTTCCTATGATACGGTGTTTCATTTTCTGCGAAGCGGCATGGCGGACATTTCCAGAGAGAAGATCGATGAGCTGGAAAATTATGTGATCCGCACCGGGGCGAGAGGGTATCGCACCTACAGCCGTCTGTTCACCCGCAGGACGGAAGAAATGCAGGGAGATATGCAGACAGGAGACGAAGCGGCAGAGGAGATGCTGGAGCACCTGAATCGTATCAGACAGCAGTTTGTGGATGCCGTGGAGATTCTGCATATGGCTCCCCGGGCAAAAGCTGGCGGGTATGTGGATCATCTGTATGATTTCTTAGAGCAGAATCAGGTACAGCAAAAGCTTTTGAATTACCAACAGCAGTTCGAGCAGGAGGGAGACCTGTCCAGAGCCAGAGAGTATGCGCAGATCTATCGTCTGGTCATGGATCTGCTGGATCAGATCTATGAACTGTTGGGAGAGGAAGAAATCTCCAGACAGGAATTTTCGGATATCCTGGATGCCGGATTCGGCGAGATCACGGTAGGTACGATTCCGCAGAATGTGGATCGTATCGTGGTGGGTGATATGGAGCGAACCCGTTTAAATCAGGTAAAAGTGCTGTTTTTTTTGGGAGTCAATGACGGAAATATTCCGAGAAATGCCTCCAAAGGCGGAATTATTTCGGATATGGATAGAGAATTCCTGATCGAATCCGGGACGGAGATGGCACCCAGCCCGAGGCAGCAGATGTATATCCAGAGACTGTATTTGTACCTAAATATGACCAAGCCCTCAAAGCTGTTGTATCTGTCTTATGCGAAGATGAACGGGGAAGGAAAAGGCATAAGACCGTCCTATCTGATCGATACGGTGCATAAGCTCTTCCCGCAGCTGGTCGTGGAATATCCTCAGAACCGCAGTCGCCTGGAACAGATCGAAGGCAGACAGGAAGGCGCCAGATACCTGGCGGAGGATCTGCGGGAATATGTGGAAGGTACCCTGCCGGAGGAAGAGCGGCAGGACTTCTATCTCATGTATCGTGCGTATGAAGAGGATACATCAGGCAGAGACCGGCTGACCCGGGCGGCATTCAGAAGATATCAGGAGAGCGGTCTGTCCCGGATCGTGGCGGGAGCCCTGTACGGCAGACAGCTGGAGAACAGTGTGAGCCGCTTAGAGACCTATGCCGCCTGCGCCTGCAGACATTTTCTGCAATACGGTCTGTCCTTGCGGGAGCGGGAAGAATTCGGATTTGAAGTATCGGATATGGGTAATATTTACCATGTGGTATTGGAAAATTTTGCAGGAAAACTTGCAGAATCCAACCGGACCTGGTGGGATTTTTCGGAAGAATTTGCAGAAGAAGCCGTCAAAGAAGCAGTGGAAGCCTATGCTGCAACCTACGGAGAGACGGTATTATACAGTTCTGCGCGGAATGAATATGCCATCACCCGCATGAGCAGGATCCTGACTCGCACGGTGCTGACCTTACAGCAGCATCTGAAGCAGGGAAGTTTTCAGCCGGATGACTATGAGCTGTCCTTCCGGTTCGCGGAGGATCTGGACAGCATTCATGTGGATCTGTCCGAAGAGGAGAAGATGCATTTGCAGGGGCGGATCGACCGCATCGATGTGTCGGAGGATGCCGAGCATGTCTATGTCAAGGTCATCGATTACAAGTCCGGCAATAAGAAATTCGACCTGGCGGCACTGTACTATGGTCTGCAGCTGCAGTTGGTGGTATATATGAATGCGGCAATGGAGCTGGAGGGCAGAAAGCATCCGGATAAGGAGATCGTCCCGGCGGCGCTGTTATACTACCATATTGACGATCCTGCCATAGAGACGCCGGTGGAACTGTCGGACGAACAGATCAATGAGCAGATCCTTGCGAAGCTTCGTATGAACGGTGTGGTAAACAGTGACCCGGAAGTCGTGGAGCGGCTGGACCGCTATATGCAGGACAAGTCCATGGTCATTCCGGTGGAGAAGAAAAAAGACGGAAGCTTCAGTGCCAGAAGCGGAATCTTAAGCCGGGAAGAGATGCAGCTGGTGTCTTCTTACGTGGATGCCAAGATCCGCGATATCGGCAGAGAGATCCTGGATGGGAAAATAACCGCAAACCCTTATGAGAAAGGCAATGAGGAAGCCTGTACGTACTGCGCCTACAAAAAGGTCTGCGGTTTTGACGGAAGTATTCCGGGGTATGAGAAACGCCAGCTGGAGGAGCTGGATAAGCAGACCCTGATGCAGCGGATGCAGGAGACGGTGGAAGAGTAGGGCAAAAGGCATTAGCGGGAGCACGTGCCGGGCAGAAGATCCGGAGAAAAAACGGCAACAGATGCTTGGTGGAACAAGGCAGTGAAAGGATAAAAGGAACAGAGGTAGCGTATGGGAATGAAATTCACCCCGGAACAGCAAAAGGTAATCGAACTGCATAACAGTAATATTCTGGTGTCGGCGGCAGCCGGAAGCGGTAAGACGGCAGTACTGGTAGAACGTATTATACGTATGGTATGCGAAGGAGAGCACCCGGCGGATATTGACAGACTGCTGATCGTGACCTTTACCAATGCGGCAGCAGCGGAGATGCGGGAACGTATCGCCATCGGTATTGCCGCCAGACTGGAAGCAGATCCCGGCAATGAGCATATCCAGAAACAGTCTGCGCTGTTACATAATGCACAGATCACTACCATCGACAGCTTCAGTCTGTTTCTGATCCGGAACCACTTCAATGAGATTGGGCTGGATCCGGACTTCCGCGTGGCAGATGAGGGCGAGATTAAACTATTGCAGCAGGATGTGCTGGCGCAGCTGCTGGAGGATGCCTATGCGGGGGAATTTGTTCCCGAAGATACCATGAAATTCCGTGACGACTGTGACAGCGAGACGAAGTCCCGGGAAGCAGTGGAAACATTTCATGCCTGCGTGGAGCATTTCTGCCCGGGAGGCAGGGAGAGCGTATTGGAGCAGCATATTCTGAACCTGTCCCGCTATGCCGCAAGTTTCCCATGGCCGGCGAAATGGCTGGAAGAGCGCAAGGAGGATTATGCCGCAGGTGACCTGGATGCCCTGCTTCACAGCGATTACGGACAATATCTGACGGAACGGGTGAACCGTACGGTGCAGGGGTGCCTGGAGAAACTGCGGGAAGTGAAACGGCTGTGTGAACAGCCGGATGGTCCGTACATGTACGGAGAACTGACGGATGCAGAGATCGAACAGCTGGAGAGACTTGCAGACTGCAAGAACCTGGAGGAACAGGCGGCAAGAATTCCCACCGTGACTTTCGGACGACTCCCTTCCAAAAAGGATGACAGTGTGGACCCTGCCAAACGGGAACTTGCCAAAGCAATTCGAAACAGCGTGAAGGACACTTTAAGTGATCTGTCAGAGAGCTATTTTAAGACTCCGCTGGAACTGGCAGTAGAGCAGGGCAAGGCCTGCAGAGAGCCACTTCAGATGCTGCTTGACCTGGTACTGGAATTCGACAGAAGACTCCTCGCAGCCAAGCAGGAGAGGCATCTGATCGACTTTTCCGATATGGAGCATTATGCACTGCAGATTCTGTTAAAATGGGAAAAAGTGGAAGAAACCGGCGACACAGGAATGGGCGGCACCGATGTGAAATATCGCATTGTGCCAAGTGATGTGGCACTGGAGTACCGCCAGTATTTTCAGGAGATCCTTATTGATGAGTACCAGGACAGCAATCTGGTGCAGGAATATCTGTTAAGCGCCATCTCCGGGGAAGCGGAGGGGCATTACAACCGCTTCATGGTAGGCGATGTGAAGCAGAGTATCTATAAATTCCGTCTGGCGAGACCGGAACTGTTCCTGGAAAAATACGACACCTATCAGGAGACCGGAGATCTGTGCCGGATCGACCTGGCGAAGAATTTCCGAAGCCGTTTGCAGGTGGTGGATGCGGTGAATGGTGTATTTTCCCGGATCATGAGCCGCGAGATCGGTGGTATTGCCTACGATGACAAGGCTGCACTGTATCCCGGGGCGGTCTATCCTGCAGCGGAGGATTCCACCTACGGCAGTGAAATGCTGTTGATCCGCAAGCCGGAAAAAGAAGATACAAAGGATACAGCGGATGCCGCCAAAGGCGTGTTGGAGTATGATAATGTAAGGCAGCTGGAAGCGCTGGCCATTGCCACCCGTATCAGGCAGCTGAAGGGCAGTCTGCAGGTTATGGAGAAATCCACGGGAGAACTGCGTCCGGTGCGTTACTCAGACATGGTTATCCTGCTTCGGACGACCAGCGGATGGGACGAGGAATTCAAAAAGATACTGGAACAGCAGGGAATTCCTGTCTACGTCACTTCCAAGACCGGATATTTCGGGGCGCTGGAAGTGCAGGAGCTGTTGCAGTTTTTACGGGTGCTGGATAACCCGAGACAGGATATTCCGCTGTTTGGCGTGATGCAGTCCGTCTTCGGTGGATTCACGCAGGAAGAGATCGCCCGGATCCGCAGCGGTGGGGAAGGACATTCCAGAAAGCGGATGACCTTGTATGAAGCGCTGAAAGAAGTGGCGCAGGACGGTCGAACAGCGCAAGCAGGAGAAGCACCGGAAGGTGAAAATGCCGGGGAAGACACACTTGGGCAGAACGAAGGACTTTACCAAAAAGCAAATACATTCCTGCGACGGATTGACCACTACCGTGACCTGACGCCGTACACTTCCATCCGCGATCTGCTGCAACGGATCCTGGACGATTATGATTATCTGAATTATGTGACGGCACTCCCCACCGGCAGCAAGCGCCGCGCCAACGTGGAGATGCTGCTGACGAAAGCGTCCGCCTTCGAGAAGACCAGCTATTTCGGACTTTTTCATTTTATCCGTTATATGGAACAGCTGGAGAAATACGATGTGGATTACGGTGAGGCGGATACCCTGGACGAGAACGCCGATGTGGTGCGGATCATGAGTATTCACAAGAGTAAGGGTCTGGAATTCCCGGTGGTATTTGTCTCCGGGCTGTCCAAGCGTTTTAACATGCAGGATGCGAACCAGTCCCTGATCGTGGATATGGATCTGGGGGTGGCGGTGGATTATGTGAACCCCGGACGACGGATTAAAAATAAGACCCTGAGGCGGGCGGTTCTGTCAGCGAAAATGAAGGAGGACAGCCTGGCGGAGGAATTGCGTGTCCTCTACGTGGCGCTGACCCGTGCCAGAGAAAAGCTGATATTAACTTCTGTCATGGACAAAGCCGATGAAAAATGGGAGCTGACGCAGATGACGGGGCAGGAGAAGCTGACCTATCTGGACTTCTGTGAAGCAGGAAACTATATGGATTTTCTGCTGCCGATCCTGCCCGGTACCGGTATCGCGGTTACCATCATGGGAGAAGAAGATCTGGCGGCAGAGGAGCTGGGAGAGCAGCTGCGCATGGGAGACCGCAGAGAACAGCTGCGTCTGATAGCATGTGGGGAGGCACCTTTGCCCGGGGACCCGGAAGAAAACGAGCGGAAGCTTACGCGGCTGCGGGAGCGTTTTGCCTATCAATATCCCTATCCCGGGTTACAGAAGTTGTATACCAAGACGACAGTGTCGGAGTTAAAGATCGCAGCCATGGCGGAAAAAGACGAGGCGGCATTTCATACCTTTGAAGAAAAAGAAGTGGTGCCTTATATTCCGGCATTCCGCAGAGAGCAGGAGAAGGTAAGCGGAGCCGTCAGGGGAAGTGCCTTCCACCGGGTCATGGAGCTTTTGGATTTTTCGTATGTATTTATGGAGTCTGGACTTTTCACGGAATGTCCCGGAGATTATGAGGCATACCGCAAGGGTCTGGATGAGGTGAGACTTAAGAAGCGGCTGGAAGAATTTCTTCTGAGAGAGACTGCATCGTTACGCCTGACGGAAGAATACGCTCAGGCGGTAAATCTTACGAAGATCCGGCATTTTCTGGAGCAGGAACTGGCGTATCGTATGTGGCGTGCTTACGAACAGGGACTTTTGTACAGAGAGCAGCCCTTCGTGATGGGAATTGATGCAAAGCGCCTGGATCAGGATCTCCCAGAAGGGGAAAAGGTGCTCATTCAGGGTATCATCGACGTCTTTTTCATAGAAGACGGCGAGATCGTCCTGTTAGACTACAAGACCGATGTGATCGACACCATGGAAGCCCTCTGGAGCCGCTACGGTGTCCAGATCCAGTACTATGAGGAGGCACTGCGGAAACTCATGCAGCTGCCCGTGAAGGAGCGGATCCTGTATTCCTTCTATCTGGAGAAGTATGAGTAAACGGAATGCTATGGAATAAAGAAGTAAGTGTGGTGTATTGACAGTTATGAATCTACAACAGGCACGGCGTACCCTGGGGATCAACCCGGAGGATGACAAGACCGCGGTCAAGAAAAAATACAGGCGTCTCATGGGGCAGTTTCATCCGGATGCGCAGTCGGGGGAGGAAACTTCGGATAGTATCCGGCGGGCGCAGGAAATCAATGAGGCGTATGAATATCTGAAAAAACATACCGGCATCTTCCAAAGCGGTACCACCGCAGGAAAAGGCAGCAGGCGTAATGCATCCGGCACCGGAGCACAGAGCGTCTGGAAGGACAGACCGCCGAAGAAGCCGGAATGGACCGGCAGAACCAATGAGAAGGCTTTCTGTGAGCGGAATGTTTACCAGCGCTACAGCATGGATGTGGAAGAGACCGTAAGGACGGACAAGCTGTATTACCGGGTCGCCAGAGGAAGGTATCTGTGGGATCCGGCGACAGAAGATTTTACCCTTTTCGTGACCAGTCTGCATCATGCGACGAAGGAACTTTTAGAGCAGACAGAGGAGAGAGCGGCGAAAAAGGCAGGAAGTGCAGCCGCAGCAGGCGTACGTAACGCAGAGGCGGAACGTTTTCAGATCCAGTCGAAATTATTCTACCATCTGTCTGCCCAGTTCACCGATCCGGTGCAGATCCTTAAGCGGATCGCAAAGCCGGAGCGGACAGACGAATCCGGCAGGCAGATCTATCATTTCCATACATCTTTGGGAGCGGATGCCGCACAGACCGCTTATCGCAGGCTTACCGCCTTACAGCCGGGAGATGTGATCTATCCGCTTACATTTCAGGAGAACCGGATCCTGGTGTGCCGGGAGAAACAGTATCCGCTGGGGCATCTGTTTTTCGAGGATGACCGCCTGTATTTCTGCGTGATTCCCCTGTTGCAGGAAAAGCTTGCGCAGGTACAGATGAAAGTGCGAAAAGTGCAGATATTGCGTAAAACACATCCCTACAAAGCAAAGGTAGATATTGACCTGTATTTCCGCACGGAAAATGGGATTGCGGAATACAAAATGCGGGATCGGAATCTGGAAATTGCCGAAATATTAAACGATTACGTCGAAAAACTCACCGACAACAGATAAAATGATCAAAAATAATTGAAAAAATGTTGAAAAATGTTTGTGTTTTAAAATAGTTGTGTTACTATAGAAATTAAGGAGTTCTGATCTGCCCCGTGGCAGTCCACATCAGAACATAGGAAAAAGAATATGTGGCATGTAGAAACCGACTATTTTGCACTGGCTGTTTTCGTGATCATGTTGATCAAGGAACATTCCCAGCGCAAAGAACACAATGATGTACAGGACAATGCATTCTATTTTTTATTGATTGTGAGCATTGTAAATGTAATTGTTGATATTTTTTCATCCCTGGCGATGAACCGGGAGATGCACTGGTGGCCATACCAGATCCTGATGACGATTTATGTGGCCAGCATGCCACTGTTGGCACTGATCTGGACCTGCTATGCTTATGTACTCATTCATAAGGATTATTCGGTAAAACATCTGAACAGAGATCTGATGGTGGTTCTGATTCCCTATATGATCTATGTACTGGTTACATTCAGCAATCCCTTTACGGAACTTTTCTTCCATTTATCCCCACAAATGGAATATAGCAGAGGTATTTTGTTCATGCCGGTAGGAGTGGGATCCATTATGATCTACTCTGCGGTGGAACTGATTATGGTATTGTATAATTTTCAGAAAATATACCCCAGGGTCAATGCTTTTTTGCTGATGGCATTTTTCCTGGTGACGGCATGCTTTATCTGGATCCAGCTGGCGCATCCCGGCTGGCTCGTAATTAATGCCAGCTATGCGGTCATCTATGTATGGTGTGATATCACCGTGGAGGAACAGCGTAGAAAAGAACTCTACGGCGAAATCAATCATAAAAACGAAGAACTGGAGATTGTGGCGAAAAGGGCAGAATCCGCAGCCCAGGCGAAGTCGGAATTTTTGTCCCGTATGAGCCATGACATCCGTACCCCCATGAATGCAATCATCGGTCTGACACACCTGGCCCAGGGAGAAGACAACATTCAGGTGATCCGGGAATATTTGCATAATATCGAGACTTCCAGTGATTTTCTGTTGGGACTGATCAACGATATCCTGGATATGAGTAAAATTGAAAACGGTGAGCTGAAGTTAAATATAATCGGATCTTTTTTAATCTGTTGTCCAATGCGGCTAAATTTACCCCTAAGGGCGGAATCGTGGAATTTCTGTCGGAATCCATACCTCCGAAGGAGGATAAGGTGGGGATCCGTTTCCATGTGCGGGATAACGGTATCGGCATGAGCCCGGAGTTCCTTCCTCATATGTATGATCCTTTTTCCCAGGAACGGTCCGAGGTGGGAGATAAGGTTAAGGGAACCGGTCTGGGACTGCCAATTGTGAAAAGTCTCGTGGATATCATGGGCGGTACGATCTTGGTGAAAAGTGAACTGGGAAAAGGCACGGAATTTATTGTGGATCTGTATGTGCCGCTGGCAGAGCCGGAAGAGGAGGAAATGTCCACAGACACGAGAAATGAGAATCTGATGAATGCCAGAATCCTGCTGGTAGAAGATAATGAGATCAATATCTATGTGGCACAGCTGATTCTGGAGAAAGCAGGATGTGTGGATGCCGATTATGAACGGCATCGATGCTACCAGAGAGATCCGGGCACTGGAGCGGCCGGATGCGGCTACGGTACCCATCATCGCCATGACGGCGGATGCTTTTGAAGAGGAGAAGAAAAAAACACTGGAAGCCGGCATGAATTACCATCTCAATCCGAAGACCTTATATAATATTCTGTCCAATCACCTTGCGGATAAAGGTGAGGAGGCATAGTTTTTATGAATAGATAAACAGACAACGCAAAAGGAGATACCCATAACGGATACCTCCTTTTGCGTTGTCTTAACTATCTAAGATATAAAATTATGCTGTAATCACAGTGCCTGCCTTGCCTTTGATAGCATCCTTTACATGATCCATGGAAGTGATCAGTACTTTTCCGGTGGGAACTTTCTCGAGGTAAGCAATGGCTGCCTCAATCTTGGGAAGCATGGTGCCTTCCTCGAACTGACCCTCGGCGATCAGGTCTTTCGCTTCTGCCACGGTGAGGGTATCTAAAGCGGTCTGATCTTCCTTGCCGAAATTCTTATACACATTGGGAACGGTGGTCAGGATGATCAGTTCGTCACAGCTTAAATCGGAAGCCAGCTTACCGGCGATGGCATCCTTCTCAATGACGGCGGAAGCACCTTTCAGGGCATGCTTCTGTTCAATGACGGGGATTCCGCCGCCACCGCAGGCGATGACTACCTGATCTGCATCTGCCAGAGCACGGATGGCTTCGATCTCTACGATGTCGATGGGCTTGGGAGCTGCAACGACACGGCGGAAGCCCTTGCCGGGATCTTCCTTGACATAGTTGCCCTTCTTTACTTCAATCTCAGCGTCCTCCTTGGACATGTAACGACCGATGACCTTGGTGGGCTCATAGAAAGCTTCGTCGTAAGGATCTACCGTTACCTGGGTGAGGATGGTGCTGACCGGCTTGGAAATACCGCGGTCTAACAGTTCCGCACGCAGGGAGTTCTGAATATCATAGCCTACATAACCCTGGCTCATAGCGGAGCAGACACACATAGGTGCGGGAGTATAGTCGATGTACACACGGCGTAACTCGGTCATTGCCTTATGGATCATGCTGACCTGCGGACCGTTACTGTGGGTGATGGTCAGCTGATAATCAGCCTCCACCAGATCTGCCAGTGCCTTGGCGGTTACTTTTACCGCATCCCACTGCTCGGTAGTGGTATAGCCCAGGGCATCATGTCCCAGAGATACGACAACTCTTTTTTTGCTCATAAGATTACCTCTCTATATGTATTTTCTTTATAAAATTCTCTGTCAAAAGATGTAATCAGTATAACATATTTTCCATAGAGTGTATAGCAATTTCTGTCCCAGGACACCCTGCCGCTTCTACTTTACATCCTGTACCGGAAAGTAATATAATGAAAGAACCAATGTGAGAAACAATGACAGGAAGGAACAGGAGTATTATGCAGAAAAAAGAACGTATGGAAAATCTGGAAGTACTGCGCTGTGTGGCGATGATGATGGTGGTCGTGCTGCACTATCTGGGCAAGGGAGGACTGCTGCCGGATCTGACGGCACCGCTGTCTGCGCAGGATACCGTGGCATGGCTGTTGGAAGCCTTTTGTATCGTGGCGGTAAATGTCTACATGATGATCAGCGGATACTTTTTATGCGAAAGTTCTTTTAAACTGAGCAGGCTGTTGACCCTGTGGCTGCAGCTGTGGCTGTACTCCGTGGGTATCGGTGTGCTGGCGGCAGTGACGGGGATTACTCCTGCGGCGGAAGTGAGCACCCACTATTATCTGACCTTACTGTTCCCGGTGACCATGGGACATTACTGGTTTCTGACAGCGTATGTATTTTTATATATCCTGCTGCCCTTCGTGGGAATGGGACTGCGGCAGCTGACGAAGCAGCAGTTTCAGGTGGCGTTGGCGCTGTTATTTATCGCATTCTGCCTGGTGAAATCCATTCTGCCGTTCCGCCTGGAGGAGGACAGCAAGGGCTATGACTGCATCTGGTATCTGTGTGTGTTCTGCGTGGCGGCATATCTGCGCAGATTCGGGATCCCTTTTTTACAGAAAAAGTCCAGGGCACTGATGCTGTACCTGATCGGTGTCTTCGGAACCTTCGGTGAGGCAATGCTGCTGCATCTGTTTTATCTGAAAACCGGCAGCCTGGAACTTATTTTGAAGATTCCGTATGAATATAATCATGTTTTTCCGTTTTTAGCCTCCGTGGGGCTGTTTGGCCTGTTCCTGGACAGCAATATCCGTGGGAAAGTTGGCAGCGTGGCGGTGAAGATTGCGCCCTATACGTTAGGCGTATATCTGCTGCATGAGAATCTGGGCGTGCGTTACGCCTGGCAGCAATGGCTTGGCTCGGAGCGGATCCACGGCGTAGGGGCATTGCTTTTATGGACCGTCATCGCCATGATTACTGTATTCGTGCTGGGAATTTTAGTGGACTTTATCCGGAAATGGGTGTGCGGCGGACTGCATAAGGCATTCCTGCACATTCCTCCCTATCGTGCTCTGATGGGAAAAATACAGAATGTAGATACTATGTTCAAAAGAGAGGTAACACTGTGACAGATAACATGAAAAATAAAATGGCGAGAATCGGTGATCAGAAGCGCCTCTGGGAGTTCGTGTTCGTGGCAGTTCTGGTGCTGTATCCCCTGCGGCATATTACCTGGGGGCTGGATCTGTGGGATACCGGCTACGGCTATGCGAATTTTGAATATATGGGAACGCAGCATATGGATCCCATGTGGCTGTTTTCCACGTATCTGACCACAGCCATCGGGCATTTCTTAAGTCTGCTGCCGGGGGCGAAGACGCTGGTCGGCATGAATCTTTACACGGGACTTGCCATCAGCCTGCTGGCGGTTCTGGGATATTATTTCTGCACGAAGGTACTGAAGATTCCGGCACTGCCTGCATTCCTGGGGGAATTCACAGCAGTGAGCTTCTGTTGGTGTCCAACGGGATCTTTTTATAATTATGTGACGTATGTGTTCTATCTGATCTCGGTACTCTGCCTGTATCTGGGGCTTGCCAAAGGGAAAAAACCGTGGCTGTTCGCTGCGGGAGTAGCACTGGGCTGTAATGTGCTGGCAAGATTCTCCAATCTGCCGGAAGCGGCGATGATCGTGGGCATATGGGCATACGGCATCATCTGCTGGCTGGAGGAGCGGAAAGGCATCACGCAGGATGCCGGCGCTGCGGAAAGTGTGGAAGCGGAAGAGAAAAAAGCACGGAAAAAGGCAGCGGACGCGAAGCTTCGTAAGAAGTTGTTGCAGGATACCGGCATGTGCCTTGCGGGGTATCTTACCGCACTGCTTGTATTATTCGGCTACATTCAGATCCGCTACGGTATGGACGAGTATGTGAGAGGCATCCAAAGGCTGTTCTCCATGACGGAGGTGGCGACGGACTATACCGCTGCATCCATGATCATGGGGATGTTTGACTGGTATTTCCAAAATCTGTACTGGGAGATCAGGATGTGCTTCTTTTTAATCGTGGGAATGATAGCGGTGACTGTGTTGGAATTGATCGGCACTTATTGCGCAACGGATGCCGTAAAAAAGGTTCTGCGGATCCTGGAATGGGCGGGAAGTGCAGCACTTGCGGCAGTAATGGTGGCCTGGCTGTACCGGCAGGGATTCTGTGCCACGGAATATAGGAATTACGGAGCTGTCATCTGGCCGGGAGTGACTTTTTTAACGCTGACCCTGCTGGTGACGTTATGGAGAATATTTACCCCCTCCGCGCCGAAGGAGGAAAAGCTGATCAGCGGACTGATCTTCCTGATCGTGCTGATCACTTCTC
>ERZ808240.696-NODE-696-length-43083-cov-6.094497_pt1 | contig 43083 bp, 32 predicted proteins | sample MGYA00521084_ERZ808240 | MGnify/ENA primary metagenome ERZ808240 (study PRJEB31516, sample SAMN03275571) | gut metagenome | biome: mammalia-associated habitat; material: feces | host: Papio cynocephalus | place: Kenya | collected 2012-08-06 ...
TTACCGCAAGTCTCATGCGGGAAGACAATGTCTTCCCCTACATATTTTGTTTGCGCTTAAAAAAATAAATTATTGTTTCTCGTTCCGGTATACAACTTTCGTCTCTATCGTTTTAAGTATCCGGATACTAATACTTTTTTATAATCATGTCAACAAAAAAAAATCATCATTGTATATAAAGTTCCGGAAAAAATTTAAGTTCGGTTATTGATTTGTTTATCAGATAATGTTACAATAAATTCACATACTGTTAATATTTCAGGAGGTACATTATGGCACTTTCACTCTCCTCTCTCGGCGTGCTTGCCGGAAAACTTGTATACAAGGGTTTTAATCACTACACCTCATGCGCAAACAAAACGCAGGAAAAAGTATTAAATTTTTTAATGAAAAAAAACGCAGACTCCGAAATCGGCAGAAAATACGGATTTAAGGACATTCATAACGCGAAAGAATATCAGGACAATGTTCCGCTTTCCGAATATTCCGACTACTATGACGATATTCAGCGTATGATAAACGGCGAAAAAAACATTTTGACTTCATACAAAATAAAGAAATATGTCGAAACCTCCGGAAGCGTCGGAAGACCTAAGGTTATACCGTTATCATCAAAAGCTCTGTGGGATATCCAATGCATGGGCTTCTGCGCCCCTGTCGCATGCGCTGCGGATTACATAGAAAAGCACGGCAGTAAATTCCCGAGGCAAAGGGGACTTTTAGCTTTCTCCGTACGCGGAAAACGGCTTAAAAACGGCGAAAGATGCTGTTGTACGGTCAGCTGTGTTCCGTTCTTTGTATTAAAACCGTTTACAGACTTTTTCGCAACAACGCCGAAGTGCGTTCTGTTTTCGGAGGAACCCGACAAACTCAACCTGCAGTATCTTATTCTGCGTTACGCATTGACGGAAAGAAACGTCACATACCTGGGTTCCATGGTCGTAACATTGACGTTAACGGTTTTGGGATACCTCGAAAAAAACTGGGAAATGCTCTGCGACGATATCGAAAAGGGCATAATCAACGATTCAATAAAAATGCCTGCCGACATTAGGGCTAAGCTTACAAAGAAGCTCAAGCCCGACCCCGTCAGAGCAGAAGAATTAAGACAGATTTTTAAAGAGGGCTTCGACGAACCCGTCGCAAAAAAGATATGGCCGAAGCTCGGCTGGATGTACGGCATGATATCGGGCAGTCTCTCCGCCTATTCGGAAAAAATAAAGAAATACGTAGGCGATCTGCCTATTCACAATATGGGCTACGGCGCAAGCGAATGTTTAATGGCTATACCTTTAACTTTGAACGAACCCGACGCGGTTCTGCTTCCGCGAAGCGCATTTTTCGAATTTCTGCCCGTCGACGCTCCCGACGGAACCCGCCCGCTTCTTATAAACGAGGTCAAGGAGGGCGAGCTTTACGAAGTTATAATCACAACTTTCTCGGGACTGTACAGATACAGAATCGGAGATATCGTTAAAATAACGGGATTTTATCACGAGTCGCCTAAGGTCGAATTTCAGTACAGGGCAAATCTTGTTATAAACATCACCGCCGAGAAAACTACCCAGCCCATGATAGACCGGGCTGCGGAGCTGACAGAAAAGGAGTGTTCGGCTCGATTTGCCGGTCACAGCATTTACGCCGATTATGATTCGAAAATTTCAAGGTATATGCTCTTAATCGAACCTCAGTCGGACGTTACGAAAGACGACTGCGAACGCTTCGCTCAGGTTTTCGATGATAATTTAAGAAAATGCAACGAAGAGTACGACAAGTACCGCAGAACAAACGCTATCGACAGAGCGTGCGTTCATTTCCTGAAAAAAGGCTCGTACGAGGAGTATAAAATGAGCCTTGCGGAAAAAGGCGTTAATCTTAATCAGCTCAAACCCGTCAGCGTAATCAATACACCGGAGAAGAAAGAATTTTTCTTCGACAGAATCGTATTTTAGTCTTTTAAATTATGACAAATCCCTCGGAATAAAATGTTCCCGAGGGATTATTGTTTATTTGTTTATTTGTTTATTTTCTTAGTCTCTTTGCCTCTTCGGCTATATCGCCGACACCGTTTAAAACTATGCTCGGTCTGTACGCGTACGTATTGAGCGTTTCGCGTGTTGAAACGCCCGAGAGGACGAGAACCGTCGTCATACCGCTCTCCATACCGGAGACCACATCGGTGTCCATCCTGTCGCCGATCATTACCGCCTCCGCCGAATGACAGCCCAGTATACGAAGTCCCGTACGCATCATCAGCGGGTTAGGCTTTCCGCAGAAATACGCCTTAGTTCCGGTCGCCATTTCGATAGGCGCGGTCAAGGCTCTGCACGCGGGCATGATTCCGTTGTCAATAGGACCGGAAACGTCTGAATTCGCGCCGATAAGCTTCGCGCCGCCCAATACGAGATTCGTCGCCTTCGTGAGAGTGTCGAGAGTGTACGTTCTGCCCTCGCCCACTACAACGTAATCGGGGTTTACGTCGTTCATTGTGATTCCCGCGTCATATAACGCATTCAAAAGTCCCGCTTCGCCTATCGCAAAAACAGAACATCCGGGGCTCTGCTCCTTTAAAAACTCAGCAGTGGCAAGCGCGCTCGTGTAAAAATGCTCCTCGGGAACGTCAAGTCCCATTCTCGCAAGTTTTTGATTAAGCTCGCGCGGGGTATGTCCGCTGTTGTTCGTTAAAAACAGATACTCTTTTTTTTCAGTCTGAAGCCAGTTTATAAATTCACGGACGCCGGGCAGTATCTGATTCCCGTGATATATAACGCCGTCCATATCGCATATAAATCCTTTTTTCTCATTAAAATCAATTATATTGTTCACTATTTTCTCTCCTTTTCTTTATGCATATTGAGTATATCATGTTTAATTAAAAAAAGCTATAAAAAAATTCACATTGAAAAAAACGCCCCGCATTATAAGCGGAGCGTATATTTTAAATTCATCAGCCGTTCTGACCGTTCTGATTATTATCGTGATACGGGTCGTACGGATTATTCTGAGCAGACTGCTGAGGATTGGGATTGGGATTCTGATAAGGAGCCTGCTGAGGATTAGTATTCTGATAGGGCGCTCCGTTCTGATTGTAACCCTGCTGATAGGGAGGCTGATTCTGAGAATAGGGAGCATCTGCGGGATTCGAATAGAAACTGTTACCGCTCAAATCAAAACCTGAGTCAACGAGCTTGTTAAGGTCGTTCTGCATGAGGATATAATCAACGATTCCGAAACCGAAAATGCCGATTACAAGATAAATAATCGAATTGTCGTTATGCTCAATACCTTTTTCATGCAAACCGTCGGTCAATTTCTTCTCCGCAAGATAGAATCCTACAAACGGTAGGAAAATGATGAGCAGAACCTCCAGCAGACCGTCGTCATTAATATCCTTTACGTGAACCGCGTCCTTACCGAGCTTAACGCCCCAGTAAATACCGTAAATTCCGCAAGTGATAATTGTGAGCAGTACGCATTTTACCAAATCTCTTTTTTCAATTACCATAAATAACACCACCGAATTTTTTATTTAATATTATCATAGCTGTTGAAAATTGTCAACAACCATAATATAATTATAAACAATACTTAGAATTTTTTAAAGGTTTTATATGAAAACAGACGATAGATTAAAAAAACTCATACTGTATTTATTGATATCCGTAATAATTATACTGTCGCTTCTGATTGTATATTACATGACGGGGATTACGTGGAGATGCCCGTTTAATCTGATTACCGGGCTTGTTCTCGGAAACCGCGGGCTTTACTGCCCGGGGTGCGGTTCAACCCGCGCGGTAAGAGAATTTTTAAAACTGAATTTCGCCGGCGGAATAAAATACAATATGCTTTTTCCCCTCGAGGCGTTTTATATTCTTTTCGTACTCTGCATTTCAGCAGTTTCCTATGTAAAGGACGGTAGATTTAATTACCGTTCGCCCAATAAAGCATTTGACATAACAGTGCTCGTCATAGTTATTATATGGGGAGTTGTACGAAATATCTTTAATATATAAATACGCCGTTATTCTTAATTATATATTGAATCGTTTTAAACATAATACAAACATATTTAAACCATAAAAAAATCGAACGCAAATGCCGCCCGGCTGAAAAAAACCGGGCGGTATCATTATTTATTATGCTTATTTATACTCAAAGTTCGAGTAAACAACGGTGTCGCATCTTACAGCGGAGCATCCGTCTTTACCCTTGCCGTCCTTGATGGGGATAGACATAATCTTACCTGCGGAAACCTGAATGTCATAGTTCATGTTGTAGGTAATGTTTGAAATATGATTTGTCTTAGCGTCAACTTCCATAGTCATGGTACAGTCGGTGTAAGTCATATCAAAATCAAAGTTCGTACCGGCAGCCTTGTACCAATACTTGCCCGCAAGCTTGTTAAGATAATAGTTACAGTCAATAACGGGCATAAGTTTAGCGGTATTTGAACCCGAGTCGGGAGTTTTACTGCTTACAGTCTCGTTATTGAGAACTATTGTAATAGTATACTTGCCGTCCTTGAGTACGCACGAACTTGACTTAACAGCCGAGGAATCAAGGAGCGTTGCCTCATAAAGATTTTTTATCGCATCGTCGGAACCAGCTTCGTATTTAACAGCGGCAGCCTTCTTCTCGCTGACAAGCTCTTTCTTGAACTCATTGAAGTACGTCTGCGGATTTACAGCCATCTTGTACTCCTTAATCGACTGATAGGAAAGAACGGAGTAGCCCGCTTTATCCTTAGTCTGGTCAAGAACACCTGCAACATACTTTAACGTGTCATATGTCGATCTGGGCATGGAAGCGATATCGGAAGCCGAATCAATCTTAGCGGCGATTCTGAGAATCATTCTCGCGTCCTCTGCGGTAATCTTGCCGTCGTTGTTCATATCACAGCACATAAGAGCGGCACCGGAGAGAGGAGCCTCAAGTTTCGAAGCAACACGAAGAACGTAACGCGCATCGCCCGCCGTTACTTTGCCGTCAAGATCTGCGTCACCGTAAAGACCTACGGTTTCGTAGCCGATTTTGTTTTTATCAAGGTATTCCTGAGCCTTGCTTCCCTTATATATAAGAAGGTCGGGATATACGTTGTCAGCCGATTTGTAGAGGAAGAAGCACTCTTTGCCGAACTCCTCAACAGAAGCGGGAACGTAAACTCTCGAAGCGATATCCTTTGACTTAACCTCAAAAGCGTAATCGCCGATTTTCGTTACGTTGGAGGGAACAACGACATCGGAAGCCGTGCCCTTGTATCTTATAAGAGTAGAGCCCATGATAACGAACTCGGAGGGATAATCCTTAAGCCATTTTGTACCGTCGAATGCAAAAGAACCTACGGACTCAATCTTGCTGTTAATCTTGAAAGACTCGAGATTTTCGCATCCGTAGAAAGCGTAATCGCCGATTTCGGAAACGGAGTCGGTGAAAACAACCTCTTTAACGGAGGTATCGTCCTTGAACGCGCCGGCACCTATCCTGGTAATGTTATAGGGAAGATAAACGGTCTCGTCGCATCCTTTATAATAAAGGAGAGTCGTGCCGTTCATGATGAAATCCTGCTCGTGGTTTTCATACCATGCGGTATTTTTGAAAACGTCTGCGGCGATATCGCAGTCAGGATTATCGATTGTAACGTCCGCAATATTTTCACAGCCCGAAAATGCGTCGGCTTCTATAAGAACAACGCTCTCGGGAATTTCGACCGCCTTAAGATCGTCAAGCTCGAAGAATGCGTATGACGCAATACCTACAACCTTGAAACCGTCGTACTCCGCGGGAATCGAAACCTTGCCGTCGGCGGGAACATCCGATGTTAAATCATCGATTATTACCATCGTTCTTGCGTCGTCTGCGAAGTAATATCCGAACGTAAGATCATCCGCTGCAAAAACTGCAACGGGAAGAACGCTCAGAAGCATTACAACGGCAAGCGCGATAGCGGTGAGTTTTGCTGAAATAGTTTTTTTCATGCCGGAATTCCTCCTAAAAAACATTTAATTAACGAATTCTGCTTTTGACAATAACCCATTTTTTTTGATTATACAACAATATTTATCGATTGTCAATATAAACAAAAGGTTAAAACTTGTTAATAATATGTAAATTTACACTGTAATTTCCGCGCCCATGCGGATTTTTCCGTACTTTTCAATGACGGGAGCAACCTCGTTTTTTATAAAATCGTCAACCTGAACGTCCGCCATGCCGATGTAGTTTTCGGGTTTTAAAACGGCGAGAATTTCATCCTTTGTAATCATGAACGCCTCGTCTCCCGCGATTCTGTCAACAAGGTCGTTTTCTCCGCCGTTTTTGACGATTCTGCCCGCTTCCATTGAGTGAACGCGTATTTTCTCGTGCAGAACCTGTCTGTCAGCGCCTTTTTTAACGGCCTCCATCATAATATTTTCAGTTGCCATGAACGGAAGCTCTTTGATAAGATGCTGTTCAATCATTTTATCGTATACGACGAGTCCGTCCGCAACGTTTAAATACAGATTGAGTATTCCGTCGACGGCGAGGAAAGCCTCGGCAATGCTTATTCTGCGGTTTGCCGAATCGTCGAGCGTCCGCTCGAACCACTGAGTCGCCGCGGTGACGGCGGGGTTTAAATTATCGCACATAACGTATCTCGCAAGTCCCGCTATACGCTCGCATCTCATGGGATTGCGCTTGTACGCCATAGCCGACGAGCCTATCTGATTTTTTTCAAACGGCTCCTCTATTTCCTTTAAATGCTGCAAAAGTCTTATGTCGTTTGAGAATTTGGCAGCCGACTGCGCAATTCCCGACAGAACCGCAAGAACATTGAAATCTATTTTTCTCGTATAAGTCTGACCGGATACGGGCAGTACGCCGGGAAAATCCATTTTCTCCGCAATTTTTTTATCAAGTTGTCTGACCTTATCGCAGTCCGAATCAAACAAATCCAAAAAACTCGCCTGAGTTCCCGTCGTTCCCTTTGAGCCGAGCAAAAGCATGAAATCCGCCGCGTTTTCGACCGCTTTTAAGTCAAGAAGCAGATCCATTATCCACAGTGACGCGCGTTTTCCTACTGTCGTGGGCTGCGCGGGCTGAAAATGCGTAAACGCAAGACAGGGCAGTTTTTTGTATTTATCCGCAAAATCCGCAAGAACCTCGATAACGGAAGCTATCTTTCTCTCAACGAGTCTTAACGATTTGCGCATTATTATAAGGTCGGTATTGTCGCCGACATAGCACGACGTTGCGCCGAGGTGAATTATCGGCTTCGCGTTCGGACACTGAACGCCGTATGCGTAAACGTGCGACATTACGTCGTGACGGCACTCTTTTTCCCTCTGCTGAGCGACGTCGTAATTGATGTCGTCCGCATGGGCTTTAAGTTCTGCTATCTGTTCGTCCGTTATGTTAAGTCCGAGTTCCTTTTCGCTTTCGGCTAATGCGATCCAAAGTTTTCTCCATGTTTTGAATTTAAAATCCGGAGAGTGCAGATACTGCATCTCTTTGCTTGCATAGCGCGAATTAAACGGCGTTTCGTATGTATCTCTCATTTTTATTTTTTCTCCGTTTCGGTTTTTTTGCTCTCAATCATTGAATATACCTCCCTCATCAGTTCAAGAAGATCGTTTTCGTCCTTGGAATACTCCGAGAACGAGACTTTGCCGAGATGCTTTTCCACAAGCGCCGTGACAGCATGTCTGTCGGAATATCTTTCAAGCGTCTGAAGTGCGGTAAAGTCCTGAATTGCGTCGTAAAATACTTTTAATCTTAATGAACATACCGGCGTTCCGTCCTCGCCGGGATAAACGACGTACGAGTCGCCCGAGGGGAAGAATCCGCCCGCGTCCGAGACCTTATACGGGTCAATTTCCGCCGTCGACAGGCGCGTATACCAGAAGTTATAGCCCCAGTGCAGGAATCCGTCAACTCCGTAAACATACATTATAACGCCTATAATTCTGTTTCTCAGCGACGGCTGGCAGAAGTATCTGTTAGGCATATTATTGTTTCCGGGACCTCCGCAGTAGTAAGTCCAAAGCTCAGGGACATTGTCCTTGAAATCGTCTATCCTGTCCTCTATCGGCACGGGAGTTCTGATATATCCGAGTTTATAAAAAGTATAGTCGCTCAGAGCGTCGATATGATTATACTCGCCGAATACGTCGTCGATAAGCTTAGCCGCTTTTCTGTACGCTAACAGGTGCTGAAGCGACGGCTCGTCCGAAACGTGGAAATAGCACCGCTGACCGATGTCGTGTTTTTCGATAAATACTTTCAGCGCGCTCGCAAACTGACGTATAAAGTCGGTATAATGCTTACCCGAAGCGTTTGTCTCCCAGCCGAAAATGCGTTTGTAACCGTTTTCGGTCTGCGCCATAATCTTCGGAGCGTGATCCGCGCCCCACTGGGTGAACAGATGCGACATTTCAAAATACTTGATACCGCACTTATCGCATAAATCTATCCATCTTTCGAGTTTATTGAATTTAAAGTAATACTTCTCGCCGTCTCTGCGAACGTCGACGAGCTGAACGGTCGGTCTCTCGCCGCCGGGCTCGGTATCGAGAGGCGGGGTAAACAGCGGAGTAAGAATCATGTTTACGCCGTGATTTTTCGCCGTGAGCATAAAGTTTTCAACGATTCTCCAGTATTCCTCGCCGAAAACCTCTGCATGATAATGAGTCGAAAGACAGTCGGTATGAAACCAGTTCGTATATTTAAGCTTCTGTTTTGCGGGAACAGCGTCGAATATATGAAGAATAAGGCTTTTTTCAGCTGTTTCGCCGTCCGCGTTCACTGTGATTTTAACCTCGTGACCGCCTGCGGAGCAGTCAGACGGAATATCGAATTCAAACCACAGAGCCTTATACTCTCCGCGTTTTAATGTTATAACGTCCGAAACGGGCATAAGCGCGTCGGGATATTCGCCCGCTTCGCCTTTTTTTAATATATAATTGTCCGCGTCGTCGGGCTTCGTATGGGACGCCGGAATATTTTTAACTTCATAATATGAAATGCATCCGGCGATATCGCTTTTGACCGAGATTGTGCATTCAACGTCCCTGTCGTCAATTAAGGACATCTGAAACGACGAACGCTGATTTTTAAGCATGTATAATTCTCCGCCGAAACTGCCCGAACATATTTCGTCGGGAAAAATCTTTGCAAGACTTGTGTGAAGCCGAATATTTATCATTTACCGCACTCCTTTATTTTATCGGGTTCCATGCCTTTTTTGATAAGTACAATAAGTGGGATAAATACAAACAGAGCCGTAATTCCCGCGACAAGGAACATAACAGACGAGGGAAGAATATTCTCCGCACCGTAATCGTTTATATATGATATTGTCGAATTTTTCGAAGCTATCGAGCAGAGTCTCGGTCCGAGAACCATGGGGATGAGAACGTAGAATATCATTCTGACTCCCTGGAAAAGTCCCGTTTTGTCCTCGGGCGTGAAGTCTCTGATCACGGCGTTCAGCGCGATACCGATAACAGCGTAGCCTGCAAGCATGGGAAGCGCGCAGAGAACGAATTTAACCGCGTCGTGAGCAAAATATGCCGCGATAAGTCCGCCCGCGTAGAGAACGGCGGCGATGAGAACAAATATCTCCTTGCCGAATTTATTTGACTTTGTAACGAATACTATAATAAACGCAAGAACCGCGAGCGCGAGTATTATAATAGGTATCAACGCTTTTATTTCGAGAAGCGAGCCGATCGAATTCATAAAATCAACGTCGCTGTGCTGGAGATATACTATTATATAGGGGAAGAAAACCTGAAGCGCGATCGAGTAAATGCATATCGTCGCAAAAGTCAGGTAAAGTCTCGAATTTTCCTTTACGACGGAGGGTTTGAATCCGTAGAAAAGATCCGCCCAGTAATTCGAATTCGTATTTTTTTCGCCCGTTCTCGAATCCTTTAATGTGAAAAGTCCGATAATTCCGCACAGTATGACGATTCCGCCGAGGATGAAAAAGAATACGGGATATCCGACCTTTGAAACGACTATTCCGCCGCCGGCGAGGACTATGCCCATTGCGGCAACGGGCATTATCGCGAGAACCGTCTCGGCGAACGTTCTGTTTTCGGTCGTGGTAACGTCGGTTATCCATGCGTTGAACGCGGAGTCGTTGCTCGTCGAGCCCATGAACGTCATAATACAGTCCATAGCGACGACTATCCATACCGTTGCGGTCAGAACCGCGGCTGCATCGGAGAATCCGAAAAGTTTCTCGGTATTGTCAAGCGAAATAAATCCGAAGCATCCCGTTATAAGTCCCCACAGGATATAGCCCCCACAGATAAAGAACTTGCGGTTGTTTACCTTGTCGCTCAAATTGCCCATTATAAACGTCGTGACAACTGCGGTGACCGCGCTCAGCGCGACCATCCAAGAAACCCCGTCGACAATGCTTATTGCGCCCGACACAGCCTGTTGAGAAGCGTGACCGTAGATGTAGTTGCATAAAAAGGTGTTGAAGTACATGTTTTCGACGTTCCACGCAATCTGTCCCATAAGTCCGAACAGAATCAGGTTAAACCAGATGTGCGTTCCGCTTTTTTTCTTTTCCAAATCGGGAACCCTCCTCATGATAAAACGCAAAGCAAATTTCTGTAATTATTATTTTATCATATATATTTTTTTTTGTAAATACCGCTCAGGTGAATCGATTATTAAAATTCGACGAAAAAATCCTTAGAAATACGTATAATTAAAATGAATATTATGCAATTCGGAAAAAATTTCATATTAAGGGCAAAAACCATTTGCTATTTTTAAATATGTCTGTTATAATGATTAACGGTGATTTATACCTTTTATCGTAATGCCCGATATTTTAAGGCAGAACGAAGTTTCAAATTTTTTTTGGAGGAAGATTAAATGAGAAAAAAGTATTGTTATCTTTTCTCAGAAGGCAATGCTAACATGAGAGAGCTCCTCGGCGGTAAGGGCGCAAACCTTGCCGAGATGACCAACATCGGTCTCCCCGTACCCCAGGGCTTCACCATCACGACCGAGGCCTGCACCCAGTACTATGAGGACGGCCGCGAGATCAACGCCGACATCATGGCTGAGATCAACGAGTACATCGTAAAGATGGAGGGCATCACCGGCAAAAAGTTCGGCGATAAGGAAAACCCGCTTCTCGTTTCGGTTCGTTCGGGCGCACGCGCTTCGATGCCCGGCATGATGGACACCATCCTTAACCTCGGTCTTAACGAGGACGTTGTAGCGGTTATCGCAGAGAAATCCAACAACCCCCGTTGGGCTTGGGACTGCTACAGAAGATTTATTCAGATGTATTCCGACGTCGTTATGGAGGTCGGCAAAAAGTATTTTGAACAGCTCATTGACGAGATGAAGGCTAAGAAGGGCGTTAAGCAGGACGTTGAGCTTACCGCTGACGATCTTAAAGAGCTTGCAGGTCAGTTCAAGGCTGAGTACAAGGCTAAGATCGGCACAGATTTCCCCTCAGATCCCAAAGAACAGCTCTTCGGCGCTATCAAGGCTGTTTTCCGTTCATGGGACAACCCCCGTGCAAACGTTTACAGACGTGATAACGATATCCCCTACTCATGGGGTACCGCAGTTAACGTTCAGTCCATGGCATTCGGTAATATGGGCGACGACTGCGGAACCGGCGTTGCGTTCACCCGCGACCCCGCTACCGGCGCAAAGGGACTCTTCGGCGAATTCCTTACCAACGCACAGGGCGAGGACGTTGTTGCAGGTGTACGTACTCCTATGCACATCACCGAGATGGAGCAGAAATTCCCCGAGGCTTTCAAGCAGTTCAAGGAAGTTTGCTCTACTCTTGAAAATCATTACAGAGACATGCAGGACATGGAGTTCACCGTAGAGCACGGCAAACTCTTCATGCTTCAGACCAGAAACGGTAAGAGAACCGCTCAGGCAGCTCTCAAGATCGCCTGCGACCTCGTTGACGAGGGTATGAGAACCCCCGAAGAGGCTGTCGCAATGATCGACCCCAGAAACCTTGACACTCTTCTTCATCCCCAGTTCGATGCTAAGGCTCTTAAAGCCGCAACTCCCATCGGCAAGGGTCTCGGCGCATCGCCCGGAGCCGCATGCGGTAAAATCGTATTCACCGCAGAGGACGCAGAGCTTTGGAAGGACAGAGGCGAGAAGGTCGTTCTCGTTCGTCTTGAGACCTCTCCCGAGGATATCACCGGTATGAAGGCTTCTCAGGGTATACTCACCGTTCGCGGCGGTATGACCTCTCACGCAGCCGTTGTTGCCCGCGGTATGGGTACATGCTGTGTTTCGGGATGCTCCGATATCGCTATGGACGAAGCAAACAAGAAGTTTGTTCTCGCCGGCAAGACCTTCCATGAGGGCGACTATATTTCAATCGACGGTTCCACCGGTAACATTTACGACGGAATCATCCCCACCGCAGACGCAAAAATCGCAGGCGAGTTCGGCAGAATCATGGGCTGGGCAGATGAGTTCAGAACTCTTAAAGTCCGTACCAACGCAGATACTCCGCGCGACGCTAAGAAAGCACGCGAACTCGGCGCTGAGGGTATCGGTCTCTGCCGTACCGAGCACATGTTCTTCGAGGCAGACAGAATCGCGGCATTCAGAGAGATGATCTGCTCGGATACCGTAGAAGAGAGAGAAAAAGCTCTCGCTAAGATCATGCCTTATCAGCAGGGAGACTTCGAGGCTCTTTATGAGGCTCTTGAGGGTACGCCCGTTACCATCAGATTCCTTGATCCTCCTCTTCATGAGTTCGTTCCCACTGAGGAAGCAGACATTGAGGCTCTTGCAAAGGCTCAGGGCAAAACCGTTGAGCAGATCAAGACCATCATCGCTTCTCTCCACGAGTTCAACCCCATGATGGGTCACCGCGGATGCCGTCTTACCGTTACCTATCCCGAGATTGCCAAGATGCAGACAACTGCAATCATCAAGGCTGCTCTCGCTGTTAAGGCAAGACATGCAGACTGGAACATCGTTCCCGAAATCATGATTCCCCTCGTAGGTGAGGTTAAGGAATTCAAGTTCGTTAAGAACATCGTCGTTGAGACCGCCGACGCTCTTATTGCAGAGTCAGGCGAGAAACTCGAGTACGAAGTAGGTACCATGATTGAGATCCCGAGAGCGGCTCTTACCGCTGACGAGATCGCTAAGGAAGCAGACTTCTTCTGCTTCGGCACCAACGACCTTACCCAGATGACGTTCGGCTTCAGCCGTGACGACGCAGGTAAGTTCCTCGGCGCATACTATGACAACAAGATCTTTGAGAACGATCCGTTCGCAAAGCTTGATCAGGCAGGCGTAGGCAAGCTCATGAAGATGGCTATCGACCTCGGCAAACCCGTAAATTCCAAGCTTCACTGCGGAATCTGCGGCGAGCACGGCGGCGATCCCACGTCAGTTGAGTTCTGCCACGAGATCGGACTTGACTACGTATCCTGCTCACCGTTCAGAGTACCCATCGCAAGACTTGCAGCCGCTCAGGCAGCTATCAAGGCTAAGGGCTGATAATTTCAGAACGAATCGGCAGTGTACTGACCGATAAATATCGAATCCCCCTCTGTCTGTCAAATGACAGCGGGGGATTTTCTACATCATTAAATAACAACATAACAACACAATAACATTAATTAAATCATATCTTTGTTATATCAGTTTACATATATTTTCTTCAATTTATTTTATAAATAAAGATGTTTTAATCCTTGATTGTGATGGACGAGATGTTAGTTGTGAATTCATATTTGATAAAAAACCTATAAAATACGATTAACTCAAACGCTGCGGCGTAACAAGGAGGAGCAATGGAAGAAAAAGTAAAAATTATGTTCGTCTGCCACGGAAACATCTGCCGCAGTCCTATGGCTGAATTTATTTTTAAATCGCTAGCCCAAAAGCGGGGCATTGCCGGCAGATTTATCATTTCCTCGTCCGCCGTCAGCACGGAGGAGATTATTAACGGCGTCGGGAACCCCGTTTACCCGTCCGCGAAGGCGGAGCTTAAAAATCACGGTATTTCGTGTGACGGCAAGCGCGCGGTCAAACTCAAAAAGGACGATTACGGCAAATACGACTTATTTATAGGCATGGACGAGAGTAATATACGAAACATGCTTAGGATTTTCGGCGGCGACCCCGATAAAAAAGTACATAAGCTTTTAGAATTCACACTCGAAAACAGAGACGTGTCCGACCCTTGGTATTCCCGTCGCTTTGATATCGCTTACAATGATATTCTTAACGGCTGTACGGCTCTTATAGATAACATTTAACAGTACAAAAAGTCAAGAACCGCCGACGAAAAATAAGCACACGGTTACGACACGCCTGAAAGTTTTTCCCGCAGAGTTCGCAGTACGAATACGCGGAAAACGTCGAATTCGAGGTTTACTCGTCAGAGGACACGACCGACCCGAATTATCAGTGTGAAATCTGGATTGCGGTAAACGAGAAAAAGTAATAATTATAAACAGAAAAACAGCGCGGTTTTCGTAGGAATTCCGCGCTTGTTTCTAATTATTATATTAATAAAATTTAATATACGACCGCGTCGTCGGCAGTGAATCCGCCCAGCGAATCTTTCTTTACCTGTATACATACGAATTCGATTGCGCTGTCGGCGGCAGCCGAAAACTGTCTCTTAGCTTCGGGCGCGATTCTTAACCAGTCGCCCGCGGTAAGTGCTATCTCTTCGCCGTCGATTACAACCTTGCCTCTGCCGGATATAATACCGTAAATCTCCTCATTATTCTTATGCGAATGAACGAACGGAACGCCTGCGCCTGCGGGAAGACGGTTAATGCTTATCTCCGCGCCGGTTAAATTTAATTTGTCGTGAAGCTCTGTTCTGCCCTCTGAACCGATATTTGTTTTAGTGTAGTTTTTCATTTTTTCTGCCTCCTAAGTAATATGCAAACCCCGTTTGCTTCTGACTGTCGATAAAATACCTGAACCACGCCGAAAAGATAATTATATTTTGTTTCTTTAGATTAAAAAGGTTTTTTATCGAGAAGTTGCAAACATATTTTTATTCTTATTGAAATGCCTCGAAATCTGATAATTTCGGGGCATTTGCGTTTTTCGTTTTTTTTCTCGCTGCGGTACTTTTGTACAGCAACACTCGAAAGAAAACGAAATTCAGGCACTTTCTCAACAGTCTCACAGTGTGTCGAAAACTACTTTTTCGACACACTGATGCAAACTCCGTTTGCTTGATTCAAGATTACCACCATGTACATTCTAAAACAAGTACGCACTTTTTTATAACCGTACAGTTACTTTTTTGTGTGTACTTTTTTTAGAATGTATGATAGAATAAAATAGAATCAGAGAGGTGATATAAATGAAAACAAAAGACGAACTTCCCGCATGCCCCGTAGCTACGGCGGTCGCGTTAATAGGCGGAAAGTGGAAGCTTCTTATTTTAAGAAATCTCAAATCCCGTCCGTGGCGTTTTAACGAACTGCAAAGAGACCTCGACGGTATTTCGCAGAAAGTTCTGACCGACAGTTTACGTCAGATGATAGACGACGGACTCGCATACAGGCACGATTATAACGAAATGCCCCCGAGGGTCGAGTACGGACTTACCGACCTCGGCAGACAGATGCTCCCGATTATCGACGCGCTCGCCGACTTCGGAAATTATTATAAATCGGTATTGAATAAATAAAATAAATTAATTACACCTGTTCGGGTATAAATGCTTGTTTAAATACATATTTTACACCCGTACGGGTATAATTTATATAAACTGCATTGACTTTATACCCGTAAAGGTATAAAATGAATATATATTCAGCCGAAAGGGATAATAAAAGGACAACAGCTATGAATAAAATCGCCGAATTTATAAAAACAAATCGCAAGGCGGCGGGACTGACGCAAAAGGATTTTGCAATGCGTTCGGGACTCGGGCTGCGTTTTATCCGTGACCTGGAGCAAGGCAAGGAAACCGTCAGAATGGATAAAGTCAACGAAGCTCTCGCCATGTTCGGCATGGAAGCCGTCCCGGGCAGAAAGGACAAAAACAAATGACCGAATTCAGAACCGCATATGTATATGTCAGAAATGTTTTTGCCGGAACTCTTCATGAAACCGACGAGGGCTATTCGTTTGAATATGACGCGGATTATCTTGCCTCCGACTCGGCAAGCGCGGTATCGCTTACTCTTCCGCTGACTTCGGAAACATACAAATCAAGGACGCTGTTTCCGTTCTTCGACGGACTGATACCCGAGGGCTGGCTTCTTAATACCGTCAGTCATAACTGGAAAATCGACGTCACCGACAGATTCGGAATTCTGCTCGTCGCATGCAGGGACTGCATCGGAAACGTCAGCATCGGAGGCGAAAAAATATGAACTGCCTATGCTGCGGAAAACCGCTGAAAGATAACGGACAAAACGGATGGCACAAATCATGTATCAAACGTTTTTTCAACACTCAGGATTTTCCCGAAATCAACATCAACAATGATTCGCTTGAAGAACTTGTAAATAAAACGACAAAAGCCGGTTTTACGGTTCCCGGTGTGCAGAAAAAGCTGTCTCTCCATTTGTTTTCGGAAACAAAAAAACCGAGACTGACATTGGTAAATTATCCCGCCGGATATATACTTAAACCGCAGGTAGACGAATACAGAGCTTTGCCGGAATCCGAACAGCTTGTTATGAACATGGCAGATACCGCGGGAATCGTCACAGTCCCTCACGCGCTTATCGAAAATGACGGAAAATACGCGTATATAACAAAACGCGTAGACCGTAAGACGGAAAAAGACCGTGTAAAAATGCTTGCAATGGAGGACTTTTGTCAGCTTGACATGCGTTTGACTATTGATAAATACAAAGGTTCTTACGAACGCTGTTCAAAAATTATATCTAAATATTCAAACCGTGAAAATCTTGACATGTCGGAATTGTTCCTGCGAATCGTATTTTCATACGTTGTCGGAAACTCCGATATGCATTTAAAAAATTTCTCGCTTATAGAAACGGACGAGTCGAGCGGAATATATATTCTCTCTCCCGCATACGATTTACTCCCCGTAAATATAATTTTACCGACAGATAAAGAACAGTTTGCGCTTACACTAAACGGCAAAAAAATGAATATACGAAAAAAGGACTTCCTTGTCTTTGCCGATTCATGCGGTATAACGAGAAATTCCGCGCTCAAAATGATTGCTTCAATTGTTTCATGTAAAGGTAAATTCATAAAAATGTGCGGGGAATCTTTACTGCCGGAAGATATGAAAGAAAACCTTATATCTCTTATTACAAACAGGATTACAGCCTTACAATAAAAAACACCCCCTCACTTCTTGCCGTGAGGGGGATTATTCATTGAATTATAATATTTTATTTCTTTGCTATCGCGTCGCCCAGTTCTCTGCGAACCTGCTCGAACAGCGCGTTGTCCGACGTGTATTCCGTCGCGGACGTTACAACCTTTGCAATCTCATTATCGACCCATTCTCTGCCTAACTTTTCTTCGGCAAGAGCGAAATAATCGTAGTCCTCCATGCCGTCGGCAACATTGTAAAGACGGATTGTAGCAACGGGCTCGTCAAGACCTATGTACTGACCGGGATAGATAAGGCATCCGTCGCCCGCCGCGCTGAAATCATTCCACGTTTTTGATGTCTCCCACGGGTTGCCGTTGTCACACCACATTGTACACCAGTAGAGAAGCCCCGTAATATCAAGAGACTTCTGCTGCCACATGAGTATACGCTGTCTTAACGCGTCCTGATTTTCGAAGAAATTACAGTAATCTCCGCCGGGGCTGCAGCATACGTACCACCATGCGCGCGAACCGTTCTTAACTTCGTTCATCATCTGAGAATGGATGTCATCCTGCGAAGCAACATTACTGATACCGCAGAGAATATTGCTCTTGCCCGCCTGAAGTTCAACGGAGGTATAATCCTTGCCGTCAATATTTACCCTGTCCGTATTAAACGGAGTAACGATATTTAATTCGGGAGCAAGACGGTCACGGCGTTCGACAGCCGTATTATATTTTTCGTAAGCTTCGGCGTTCTGCGGTTCGTCTACGGGATAGAAATACGCCTTTTTAAGCCACTCGGGATTTGACTTTAACTTCTCATAATACTTTACAAGCTGTTCGTCGTCATCGGGGAACGGAGCTACGAAAGAAGTCAATCTCTCATCGCTCATGTAAGCGTCGGCGCGCTCGTCGAGGATATCATACGGAATATAGTACGGAGACATACGGTTTTCGAGCAGAAGATTATAAGTCTGTTCAAATACCTTCTGTCTTGCCTCTTCGTCTCCCTCTTTAACCCCGGAGAGCGTATAGAACACACCGCTGTAATTTCCGAACGCACTCTCGTTCGCGGGAGCGTCCGGGAGAGTGAAATCCCATACGGTCGCTTTGATCTCTTTTTCAAGAATAACGTCGCCGTTCTCGTTTACAGCCGTAACAACCGCGGTATATTCGCCGGCCTTAGCGTCCTTATCAGCATGAGTTCTTATAAAGAATGCCTGCTGAAGTCCCTTTTTAAGTTCTGCGGGGCCTCCCCTGTCGCCCGTATGAGTTACGGGAATGAGAGCGTCGGCGTACTCGCAGTTATATTTATCTCCGAAACCGGGAACCTTTGAATAATTCGCCTTAAACGCCTCGGTTTTGAGAGTATCTCCGTCCGAATTCTTAAAATCGGAAACGGAAACGTTTACTTTTTTATCCTTAGCCGTCGTTGCAAAAAGAATCTGGAACGCTTCCGACTCGTTTTTTGCAAGCATTATGTCGATAGTCTCATCGGTGCCGAGAGCGGTGTCGCGGACTTTCTTTTCCGTTGCATATGCAAAATCGTACATGATGTCCTTATCGTCCGTCGCAAGTCCGCCGATATCCTCTGAAGCCTTTGACGAAGCGTAAAAAGGACTTAAATACGACTGGTCCTTTACGGAATTTACGGTCGTATAAACGCCCCAGCACGACAGGACTATACATCCGACGGCAGCGAGCGGCTTGAACACAGCCTTGTGTCCCCTGCTCGAAACGCCGTTCATATATACGGCGAACGCAATACCGAACATTACAGCCGAAGCGGAAGCGGCAAGCTTACCGCCCGAATTCGGAGAAAAAGCCTCCTGAAATCCATAACCGACGCCGAGGTAAACGCCAGCGTTGACAACAGCCGTAATGACGGGAACAATAATTTTATTCGCCGTCAAATGAACGCGCTTTTTGTCCGTAAGCGTGTACAGAAGCATTATGATACCGCTGCACACGGCAAGAAGAATCGTAAAAATAACAATGTCGCTCTTGACTCCGCGCTTAAACGTATAGTACGCGGAATAAAGCGAATAGATGTAGAGTCCTATCGTCAGCAAAGTGCCGCCGATAACAAGTCCCTTTTTAGCCTTTTCGTTTTTCATTGTAAAACCCCTTAAAAAAGAATTATCATAATTATATCGAAAATGAGCGATATTTTCAATATACTTTACAGAATTTACAAATAAAAAGTTGTTTTTTTTGTATGTATTTTACCTCATTTATGGTAATTTATAACAAGTCGATTTTTATATTGCCGACGCAAACGAACATTGATATAATAAAAGCATTAATAAGTAAAGGATATTTTTTATGAACAACAATAAAGTACATCTTATAGGCAACGCGCATCTTGACCCCGTGTTTCTGTGGACATTACCCGACGGACTCTCCGAAATAAAAGCGACGTTCCGTTCTGCGCTCGACAGGATAGCGCAGTTCGGCGATTTCGTATTTACGTCGGCGGCGATTTCATACTACGCGTGGGTCGAGGAAAACTGCCCCGAAATGTTCAGTGAAATTCAGTCTGCGGTCAAAAGCGGTCACTGGAACATCACTGGCGGAATGTGGGTTCAGCCCGACTGCAACATGATTTCGGCGGAGAGCTTCGCCCGTCATTTTCTCTATTCTCAAAAATATGTTAAGGAGCGTTTCGGCATTACCGTTAAGACGGGATACAATGTCGACTCGTTCGGACATACGGCCTCTCTTCCAAAGCTTTTAAACGAGGGCGGTATCGAAAACTACGTCTACATGCGCCCGGCGGAGGGAGACGAGAAAAAATATCCGTTTGCCGACTGCGTTTTCAACTGGAAATATAAAGACGGGTGCGTCACCGCGTTCAGAATTATCGACGGCTACGGCGAAAATATCAAAGACGACGAAAAGTTAAAAAAATTCGACTCCCTTGCCGAAAATTATAACCATGACATAATGATGTTTTACGGAGTCGGCAACCACGGAGGCGGTCCGACGATAAGGAACATAAACGTTATACATGAATTTATGAATAAGTCCGAACACGAATTCGTATTTTCATGTCCAGACAGGTTTTTTGAGGATATAAAAAATCAGAATCCCGATTTAAACGACTATGAGGGCGATTTACAGAACCACGCGAGCGGTTGTTACAGCGCAAATTCATACGTAAAATCGGCTAACCGCATTGCAGAGGACAGACTTTCGGAAAGCGAAAAATGGCTTACAATGGCAAACATCCTTTTGGGCAGAGAAAACAACGCGGGGCTGACCGAGGAAGCATGGAAAGGCGTGCTGTTTAACCAGTTTCACGACCTTCTCTGCGGATGCAGCGTCAAATCCTCATTTGACGACGCAAGGGGCGATTTCGAATTTGCAAAAAGCGTGAGTTTTAAATTAAAAAGCCGTTCGCTTCAGGCTATATCGTGGAACATTGACACGGACAAGGGCGTAGGTGCTCTCTCAAAGGACTGCGACTGGCTGTGGGAGGCCGGCGATCTCGGCACACCCGTCGTCGTATTCAATCCCCTGTCGTTTGACGTAACCGTTCCGGTGCAAATAAGAAAACCCCGTTACTGCGCGGGAATAACGTATGTCGAAAACGATGAAGAAATCGCCGTACCGTTCCAGGAGGTTCGCGAAGACATGACCGAGCACGACTACAAAACGGCGTTTATGATCAACGCCTCCGTTCCCGCGTACGGTTACAGAACGTTCTGGGTATACGCGCAGAACGAGCATAAATTCGAAAAGAAAAATCTTTTGAATATCGGCGAAAACTTCTTGGAAAACGACCGAATCCGAGTTGAATTTGATAAAGAAACGGGCTGTATTTCTTCGCTTACGGACAAAAAAGGCAAAAATTACGTCGGAAAATACGCGTCGAAGCCCGTTCTCATTGACGACAGCGAAAACGACACATGGGCGCACGAAAAATTCATATTCGATAAAGTTATCGGCGAATTTTCCTCGCCCGAATTTCGAATTCTCGAACACGGTGAATGCGTCGTAACGCTTCGGGTAAAACAGAAGTGCGGTAACAATTATATAATTCAGGATTACTCTCTCTGTCCTCACGACGAAACCGTTCACGTCGGCGTAAGACTTTTCATGTACGACGAACTGCGGATTTTAAAACTTAAATTCAGCCCGTCATTTAAAATCAATACGGCGTTATACGGCTGCGCGGGCGGTGTAATCGAAAAGACAGCCGACGGCAGAGAACAGCCCATGCAGAGATTTATCGCCGTTACGAATTCCGACAGCGGACTCGCCGTGTGCGTAAACGACAAATTTTCGGCGAGCGCGGACGAAAACTGCATTGCGTTTACCGCCCTCAGAACGTGCTATTACGCAGACCACATGGGCGAACGCGACGGCAGGATGATTCCGCAGGACCTCGGTGTAAATGAATTCGAATACACAATTTCGCCGTTTACGGGAGATATTAAGGAAGCCGAAAAGACAAGCGAAATTTTAAGAGCCGAATTCCCGCTCATTAACGAAACGTATCACAAGGGAACGCTTCAACAGTCGTGTTCTCTTATGAAAACAGCGGACGAAAACGTGATTGTAACGCTGGTTAAATCTGCTGAAGACTCGGACGGAATCATAGTAAGACTCCGCGAACTGTCGGGCAGAAAGACGGATACGCGCCTGACGTTCTGCGGGAATGAATATAACGTTTCGCTTAATGAAAACGATATTGCGACATACAGAATTTCGGACGGGATGATAAAACGAACAAACTTTTTGGAAGAATAAAAGCGGCTGTTTTATGATTTAATGCATATAATAACAGTGCAGATATGCAGACAAAATCTGCGCGATATGAAACGTGAATCTTACATTGAAAGTAAGACTGTCATTTAATTCCGAAGTTTTCTTAGCGGAAAATCCGCTTATATTCTTTTTTATAACAAGCGCACTCTCGCCCGCCTCGGTCGGATAGTTAACCGAGAACGCGACGGCGTCGATAAAGTTGCCGTACGTGTTGTAATAGCAAAAGAGAGCCGAACCCCATAAGCCCAAAACGCACCGTCTCACGTCTCTGAGAACGGTTTTTCCCTTGAAATACGCCGTTTCAAGTTTCTTTAACGCAGTCGAAGCGGAAAGAGGGTGGATATAAACCTTATGGGTTCGGCTCTCTTTTGCTATTACAAGCCATCTGCGACGAATCCGCCGAAACGAAATAGAATCTCGTAACACACTGACCGTCAAAATGCATAAAAAAAATCAAAAACTTAAACTTTGATTTGGCATCAAAAACGACATGAAATGCATATTTTCGGCGCGAAATAAACTTTTTTTTATTTCTCAATTAAAAATTTATTAAGACTATGGACAATCACTTTTTTTTGTGTTAATATCATGTTGCAAAAGAAAAAACAGGAACTCGACATACTTTTATGGGATTTGTCTTGCAGTTTATTTTCTCCCAAATGTTTTATATTCAAACTGCGCCGCGGGTTTCTTTTTTTTGCGTAAAATTCGATATAAATAATGCAACATTTTCCTTTTAACCGCCGTCATATATCGGGCGCAGAAAACAGAAAATGTCTTCATTAAATAATAGCCTTTAATATTATATAACATAAATTATAACGGAGCGGATTTTCATGAAAAACAGCATACTCGATTATTTGGAAATCACCGAAAGCCGTTACCCGGACAAAACAGCGGTCAGGGACGGAATAAAGGAATATACGTATTTTCTTCTTAAGGAAAATGCGCAGAAAATAGGCTCGGCGCTGTCATATATGACAGCGGTAAAAACTCCGGTCGGCATATTTGCGGACAAGAGTTCCGACATACTCTGCACGTTTTTCGGCGCGGTATACGCGGGATGCTTCTACAGCGTTATAAGCCCCTCGCTTCCAGAGGAGAGAATCAAAAAAATATATTCTGTTCTCTCCCCCGCGGTCATAGTCACACAGGATGAAACAAGAAAGACCGCCGAGCGTATTTTTACGGATTCAAAAATCGTAACGCCCGACGAGCTTATGTGCTTCGAAAAAGATGAAAAAAGACTTGAAAATATAAGAAACTCGGCTCTCGACACCGACCCGCTCTATCTTAACTTTACATCCGGTTCGACGGGTACGCCCAAGGGAATAGCCGTAAGCCACAGAAGCGTTCTTGATTTTATCGACTGCTTCTGCGATATATTTAATATAACCGATAAGGATATCGTCGCAAACCAGGCTCCTTTCGATTTCGACGTGTCGGTAAAGGATATTTATTCGTGTTTAAAAACGGGCGCACAGCTCGACATTATTCCCCGTTCCCTTTTCTCTTCGCCCAAAGAGCTGACGGACAGACTTTGTGAGGATAAAGTAACGACGATGATATGGGCAGTCTCCGCTCTGTGTCTTATAAGCACGTTCCACTGTCTTGATTACAGAACTCCAGATACGGTTAATAAGGTTCTGTTTTCCGGCGAGGTTATGCCGTATAAGCATCTCAAAGCGTGGAGAGAACATCTGCCCGAGGCTATGTTTGTAAATCTGTACGGACCTACTGAAATTACGTGCAACTGCACATATCACATACTCGAAAAAGACCGCGATTATTCGCAGGGGATTCCCATAGGAAAGCATTTTCCGAACGAGGACGTTTTTCTGCTCGGCGATGACAATAAAAAAATAACCGAGCCCGACATTCAGGGCGAAATATGCGTACGCGGAACGGCGCTCGCGCTGGGCTACTACAACTGCCCGGAGCAGAATTCGGCGCATTTCGTGCAGAACCCGCTCAATCCGCACTACCCCGAGACAATATACAGGACGGGCGACCTTGCAAAATACGACGAAAACGGCGAACTCGTTTTTACCGGACGAAAGGATTTCCAAATAAAGCACATGGGACACAGAATAGAGCTTGAGGAAGTTCAGCGCGCAATGGAAGCAATCGACGGAGTCGAGAGATGCTGCTGTATTTTCGACGCGGTTAAATCAAAGCTCAAGGGTTTCTATACAGGCTCTATAGACAAAAAGGAGCTTCACCTGAAAATGGAGAAAACGCTCCCGGTATTTATGATTCCCGGCATGCTCAGACAGGTCGACAACATGCCTCTTACAAAGAACGGAAAAATCGACAGAAAAGCGCTTGAAGAGAGGGCAAAGGCGAAAATATGAAACTCACATTAAACGAACTTATCAAAAAGAATGAAAACGCTTTTTATCTCTTCGATTCCGCTGTTCTCAGAGACAGAACAAAGTATATAAAAAGTTTTTTCGATAAAAATATCAATATATGCTATGCCGTCAAGGCGAACACGTTTATAACGGGCGAAATTGCCGATCTTGCCGACAGATTCGAGATTTGCTCGCCGGGCGAGGAAAAAATATGCAGAGATATCGGAATCGAATACAGTAAAATGGTTATCTCCGGCGTATACAAGACTCCGTCGTTTATAGAAAATCTTATTGCGGACGAATCATTTAACGGAATAATAACCGCGGAGTCCGTCCATCAGTATGATTTTATATGCGAATACTCCGAAAAGTACGCGCATAAAATAAAGGTTCTGCCCCGTCTTACGAACGATTCGCAGTTCGGAGTCAATAAAAGCGATATTGAGAAAATGATATCGGAGCGTGAAAATCACCCGTATATCGACATTGCGGGAATTCAGTTTTTCTCCGGAACGCAGAAAACGAGCGTAAAAAAATACGCGCGCGAAATCAATAAATTAAACGAGTTTTTAAATCATTTAAAAGACGATTACGGTTACGCCGCGCGTGAACTCGAATACGGAACGGGATTCCCCGTCGCATACTTCGAGGGCGAGGAGACGAACGAGGAAGAAATTTTCGCTTCTCTTTCCTCCCTGCTGTCCTCAATCGACATAAAGCCCGAAATCACGCTCGAAATCGGCAGAAGCATAGCCGCCTCATGCGGAAAATATTATACGCATATCGTCGATATTAAGACAAATAAATCGCAGAATTACGTTCTGACAGACGGAGGCATGCACCACATTGTTTACTTCGGTCAGCACATGGCGATGAAAATGCCCGCATTTTCCGTAATCGGAAAGGAAAACGAGCCTAAAGAAAAAGAATACAATATATGCGGTTCGCTCTGCTCGATGAACGATATCATGGTAAAAGGCGCTCCGCTCCCGGAAATAGAAATCGGAGACATGATATGCTTTGAAAATACGGGTGCGTACTGCCTGACAGAGGGAATATCGCTGTTTTTAAGCCGTGACATTCCCGCCGTTTACCTTAAAAAAAACGACTCCGAAATTATCAGGCTTCGCCCGTCGTTTGAAACATATAATTTAAATAACCCGGAAAATGAAAGGATGTTTTAAAAATGGAAAAACTTATTAAAATCTTAGAGGACATTCAGCCCGACGTTGATTACGAAACATGTACCGACCTTATCGACGGACATCATCTCGATTCTCTTTCAATAATCTCGCTCGTAGCGGAGATTGAGGACGAGTTTGACGTTACAATCCCCACGGTCGACATAGTTCCCGAGAATTTCAATTCGGCAAAGGCTATGTACGATATGATTCTCAGACTCCAAGAGGAAGACTGAGATGTATCTTGAAAACCTTCTTTTGGGCGGCAGGCTTACGCACCTGACAAACTACTTCTCAATTTCATACCTCGCAATTTTTCTGCCTCTTTCGATGCTCTTTTACAGCCTTACGCCTCAGAAGGGGAAGAAATACACTCTGCTTATCCTGAATCTGCTGTTTTTCTGGCTGATAAGCAGTAAACTCGTTCTCGTTCTCGCCGTCACGATTCTGTCGGTGCACTATTTCGGACTGTGGCTCGACAGGCTTCAGAACGAGAAAAAAAGCGCGCTGAAAGAGTGCGAAAAAGAGAACAAAAAAGCCGTAAAAAGTCAGTATCAAAAACGCATGCGCGCAGTCGTCGGATTAGCGGCGGTTGTTCACATCGGCATGCTTCTCGTAATAAAATACACGGCGTTCTTTACCGGCAACATAAATTCGATACTCGCCGCCGTCGGCTCTGCGACAAAGCTCGCAATTCCGAAATACGTCATGCCCGTCGGCATTTCGTTTTTTACAATGCAGGCGATGTCGTATATCTTCGACGTGTACCGCGGTAAGATAAAGGCGGACGGCAATCTCATCAGAGTCGCGCTGTTCATGAGCTTCTTTCCGCAGATAGTCGAGGGACCGATATGCCGTTACTCCGACACCGCGGACAAGCTTTGGAACGTAACAAAAATCGACTACGATAACCTCGCCTCCGGCGTCAGAAGACTGCTGTTCGGTCTAATGAAAAAGGCGATAGTCGCCGACAGATTAAACGCCGCTGTGGGAGAAATATTTACGAATTACGATAAATACGACGGCGGAATAATGGTTCTCGGCGCGGTTCTTTATACGATTCAGCTGTACATGGACTTTTCCGGTTCAATGGACGCGGTAACGGGAACGGGACAGATTTTCGGCGTTATAATGCCCGAAAACTTTCAGCGTCCGTTCTTCTCAAAATCCGTATCGGAATTTTGGAAACGCTGGCACATCACACTCGGCACATGGTTCAGGGACTACATATTCTACCCCGTATCAATGTCAAAACCCATGAAAAAACTGACTGCCGCCTCGAGAAAGAAACTCGGCAACAGATACGGTCCGCTGACCGCGGGAGCCGTCGCGCTATTCTGCGTATGGTCGCTGAACGGACTGTGGCACGGCGCTGCATGGAGCTATATTTTCTACGGAATGTACCACTTCGTTATGATTCTGACGGGAAATATAGTAGAGCCGATTGCCGAAAAATTCAACAAAAAACTTCACTTAAACCCGGAAAACTTCTTTTACAAATGGTTTAAAATCATACGCACAACCGTGTTCGTAATATTCGGAGAACTGTTTTTCAGAGCACCCGGACTCGGCGCAGGCTTCGGTATGTGCAAAATAATGTTTACCTCCTTTACGTTAAAATCGATAAATCTCACAACGCTTGATTCGCTCAAACTCGATAAGTACGACCTTATCGTCGTCGGAATCGTTCTGCTTATTGTTTTCGTCGTATCGATACTCAACGAACGCGGTAAGGACGTAAACGGAACGCTCTCGAAGCAAAAGCTCCCCGTCCGCTGGCTCGTCACGCTCGCCATGATAATGTTCGTCATAATCTGCGCGGCATACGGCACGGGCTACGCTCCCGTCGAGCCGATGTACGCAGACTTTTAACGGAGGTCGCTGATAATGAAAAAGAACATTATAAACATTACGAAATGTGTAAGCTTCCTCCTCGTTCTGCTGTGCCTGCTGTACGGCTCGTCGCTTCTTGTGATGCCTAAGGACAACTCGGAAAGCGCGGGCATTCATTACGTAACGGCAATGGGATATCTTGCTGAACCCGAGAACTCCATGGACGTGCTTTTCCTCGGCGATTCGCTCGTTTATTCGGGAATTTCGCCCGTATATATATGGAACGAATACGGAATCACCTCATATGACTGCTCAATACCGAGCGAAAAATTCTCGTTTGCAAACGATTTCTGCAAAACGTTTTTAGAAAAACAGTCGCCGAAAGTCGTATTTATAGAGACCGGCGTTTTATTCAGAGAGCTCCAGGAGGAGGATATTGCAACGTTTCACGTACAGCAGGTTCTCTCCGTATTCTCATACCACAACAGATGGAAAAGCCTTACAAAACGTGATTTGAACCCCAAAATCGACTACACATATATAGAGCCGTTCAGAGGATACCGACTCTCAACAGTCACAAAACCCGGCAAAACAAACGGATATTTCTCAAAAACCGAGGAAACCAGACACGTTTCCGATAAGAATTTCAAGTATCTCAAAAAACTTAAAGCCATGTGCGACGAAAAGGGCGCAAAACTCATAATTCTCAGCATGCCCTGTCAGAAAAACTGGAATTACAAAATTCACAACGGCACAGTCAGGGCCGCAATCAAACTCGGAATCGACTATCTTGATTTAAATCTTCTCACCGTGCAGGACGACGGTTTTGCGATAAACTGGGATCTCGATACGAGAGACAAGGGCGAACATCTCAATAACCGCGGAGCCGAAAAAGTTTCCGAATATCTCGGGAAATATATTACCGCTATGGGGCTTACAACCGATAAACGCGGTACGGCAGGTTATGAATCGTGGAATGAAGCGTATGTAAAACTTCAGGATGAAATAGACGCCGATATGATAAAAAACGCAATAAAATAATTGCAGAAACATAAAAAACGCAGGAAAACTGTATACCCCAAAAAGAACCGTAGCTTTTTACGGTTCTTTTTGGCTTTATAATAAATGTTGGGGTGCAGAAAATAAAGCCTACAAAAAAAATAACCGCCCTCTTGCACTTGGCGGTTATTTTTTTAATAACTAAAACCTAGGGCAAACCGTATATCGGATTGCTCCTTATATTTATATTATACCATGCCGCGAAGGCGCGCTGTGCCGAAGCGGTATGATACAATGTTCTGAGAAACACACCAAATCTCTGATTTGGATTGTGTTTCGTGAGGTTATTATACACATAACTTTATCATTTGTCAACGCTGTTTACGAATAACAAAGCCCTTTCGGTCAACAAAATTCGTATCGGCGTTATTTTTTTGAATTATCCACAGGCAGAACAATTCTCTTTTTTATCCTGTTCTTTTTATAATACGCGTTTTTCTCGAACTTATCGCCGACTTCGCCCATTCTGCCGAACATCTTTGCGACAAGCACGGCTTTTATATGATAATAATCCTTGTTTCCCGCAAGGTTTTTCATCTGATACGGGTCGTTTTCATTATCAAAAAGATACTCACGGCTGTCGATAAGATACTTAGCGTACGTATATTTTTTCGTTCTGACAGCACGCCATTCGTAACCGTCGCCGAACATAGCGGCGGGTCCCGTACCCATCATCAGACAGACGTTATCGTCCGCATTACTTAAAAAAATCGACGCGGATTCATCCCTGCCCTCAACGGAATCGGGAACCTTTACGCCGAGAATCGACAGCAAAGTCGGCATGATATCGGGCGTTGAAAAACACTGACCGTTTACGCCGGAAAATCTTTCGCCCCACTTTATTACAAACGGAACTCTGACGGCTTCTTCATAAAATGTATTGGCTCCGCGCCGTCCGTGCGAAGCGAACATCTCACCCTTTGCCGACGTGAACACGATAACCGTATTGTCGATAAGCCCGAACTTCTTTACAGTGTCAATAATCTTGCCGACGTTCCTATCAATATCAGCCGTCATGGCATAATACGCGCGTTTCATATCGTTTAAATTTTTAAATTTTCCGGGGGCAAACTTCGACCATCCGTCGGAATGTATGTCGTTTACCGAGGATTCGTTAGGTGAATTCGGAAATTCAATTTCGTCAAAAAGAGAATAAAAATTTTCAGGAACATTCGCCTTTGACCACGCTTCACGCGGGGTTGACAACGATAAAAACATCGCGAACGGCTTGTTCGTTTTCGACATTTCCTCAATTCTGTCTACGGCGAGTGCGCATTCGGCATCGGGTTCGTATTTGCCGGCCTGTATTTTTTCTTTAGTATCAAGATAGTAACACGACTTTGACATAATATCGTCCGTATGAGAAAACGAAGCGAAGAAACCGTTGAATCCGAGTCTGTTTTCACCCATAGGCACAAACGAATTCTTCGAAGAAGATGAATTCGAAAACCTGTTCGAATAAAGATTCCACCTGCCGATATAACATGTCTCGTATCCGCCGTTTTCGAGCGCGGATGCGAACGTTTCATGCTCGGGGCAGATTCGCAGTCCGTTCATAACAACGCCCGTGGACGGCGTATACTTACCCGTAAACAGCGACGCGTCGTACGGTGCACGGACAGGGTGAGACGACACGGCGTTTGTCAGAACGCATGCACAAGAAGCGAGCGCGTCAAGATTCGGAGTGTACGCGTATTCGTCCGAATTAAAGCCCAATGACGAATATCTCAGCGTATCGGCGTAAATATATATAAGGTTCGGTTTGTCGGACATAATATATCACCTTATCGATTATTTTATAACATTTTACCATATACAACGCGCGAAAACAATAGATAAAAGATTATGATAATATTAATGTTAACCGGGTTCTGCCGATTCTACTGAAAATTTTTGCATCTCGGACACTGAATTTTCAGCAGAACTCTAAATAAGGGATAATAAAAGCCGAAGCGGGATGACCGTTTCGGCTTAAATATTATTTTAATTTACTTTCCCGCCATTTCGGCTTTGATCTCGTCAAACGCTTTTTCAACATCCGCGTCGGGCTTCTTTGTAAGAAGACTTACGACGACTATGAATATGCATGCGACGATAAACGCGGGGAGAAGCTCGTAAATATCAAGTGCGGAACCCGCAAACTGAACTCTTACTATAAACTTCCAAATGAATATCATGGCTCCGCCCGAAACCATACCGGCAAGCGCGCCCCATTTTGTAGCGCGTTTCCAGAACAAACCGAATAAAACTACAGGGCCGAATACCGCGCCGAAGCCCGCCCATGCGAACGAAACGATACGGAAAACAGACGACGAGGGGTCGAGAGCGAAGAATATAGCGATAACGGAGATTACGATAACGGAAAGTCTCGCAATCCACATCGACTGTTTTTCCGACAGTTTAACGTGAAGTTTGTTGATAAGAATATCCTCCGTAACGCTCGACGAAGCGGCGATAAGCTGAGAATCAGCCGTTGACATGGTCGATGCAAGGATTCCGGATATAAATATACCCGCAGTAAACGCCGGTATGTAACCCTTTGTAGACATGAAGTGCGAAATATCAACGATTATCGACTCCGCCTCGGAGTTGTTCGCATAGGGTCCAACAATGCCCTGCTGCATGAGAGAGTAACCGACAATACCGATAAGAATCGCAATAGCCATGGAGAATACAACCCAAACCGACGCGATACGGCGCGAGGTTTTAAGTTTTGAGGGGTCGTCGATAGCCATAAATCTGAGTAAGATGTGGGGCATGCCGAAATAGCCGAGACCCCATGCGAGAGTTGAAATAACGGCAATCGCGCCGAAGCTGCCGGTCTTACCGGTTCCGATATCGAATCCCTTAAACACGTCAAGATAGCCGTTAAGCGACTGAACGTTTGCAAATACCTTGTCGAATCCGCCGATAACGCCCTCGCTGAAGCCGAGTACGACGAACAGCGCGACAGACATTATAATACTCTGAATAAGATCTGTAGTCGAAGCGGCGAGGAATCCGCCGAGAGTGCAGTAGATAATGATAACCGCCGCGCTTATGAGCATTGCGGTGAGATAATCCATTCCGAACAGGTTTGAAAACAGCTTACCGCATGCGGAGAAGCCCGAAGCCGTGTAGGGGATGAAGAATATTATAATAAATATTGCGGCGATAAGTCCGAGTATGTTAGCCTTGTCTCCGAATCTCTTTGAGAAGAATTCGGGAATGGTAACAGCGTTGATTTTCTCCGTGTAAAGTCTCAATCTCTTAGCTACGATAAGCCAGTTGAGATATGTTCCGACGGCGAGTCCGATTGCCGTCCATACCGCCTCGGAAAGTCCCGTTGCAAGTGCAAGTCCGGGAATACCCATGAGCAGATACGCGCTCATGTCCGAAGCCTCCGCGCTCATTGCAGTTACGAGGGGACCAAGCTTACGTCCGCCCAAATAGAAGTCGTCCGTGTTTTTGTTCTGTTTAGAACATATAAATCCAATAACTACCATCATCGCAAGATAAATGACAATAGCCACCACCATCATTACGGTCATGTACATTCTCTCTCTTTCGTTTTTAAATAAATACTTAAATAGTATAACATAGTTTTAGATTATAACGCAATATAAATTTTAAATATTTGTCTTATTTTGTCGTTCAGGTTGACATTTTTACATTATAAATATAGAATATATAGTATAAATTATAAAAAGGAAATGATAGCATGGCTGATATTTCAAGAGACAAAGCGTTCGCGCTTCTGAAAAAATACAATAAAGACCATTTTCATTTACAGCACGCGCTGACCGTCGAGGCTGTTATGAAATACTTTGCAAAAAAGCTCGGCTATGAAAACGAGGCGGAACACTGGGGTATCGTAGGCCTGCTTCACGATATCGACTTCGAAATGTACCCCGACGCGCACTGCATAAAAGCGGTCGAACTGCTCAAGGACGGCGGAGTCGGCGACGATATAATTCACTCCGTATGCTCGCACGGCTACTCCATAACCGTCGACGTAAAACCCGAGCACGAAATGGAAAAGGTACTCTTTGCATGCGACGAGCTGACGGGGCTTATATGGGCGTGCGCGCTTATGAGACCGTCGAAAAGTACAAAGGACATGGAGCTTAAAAGCCTAAAAAAGAAGTATAAGGACAAGAAATTCGCCGCGGGCTGTTCGCGCGATATAATAGCAAAGGGCGCAGATATGTTAGGCTGGGAGCTTGACGAACTTCTTAACAATACGCTTGAAGCAATGAAAGCAACAGAGGACGAAATAAACAAGGAACTGGACGAATTATAATTTATAAATTATTTTATAAAAATTCTGCCGGTTTTTCACCCGATAATAATTTAATCCCGAAAAAAAGGAGACTGCGAAACTATGAAAAAGAAATCATGGATTATCCCCGCCGCGCTCGCCGTACCGACGGGCGTAGTCGTCGCTAGGACGATTATGAACAAGGCAAAACCCAACACCTCCGCGCCCGCGATATCCTGGACAAAGGACGACGCGGACAAATACGCCCATAATTTAAGCGAAATGATAAAGGTTCCGACCATATCTAAATCACGCGGAGAGGACTACTCCGATTTTCTTAAATTACAGGATAAAATGGCGAAGCTTTTCCCGCTGACATTTTCAACGCTCGAAAAGCACGACATTGACGGCAACATGCTGCGCAGATGGCAGGGCAAGAATCCCGACGCGCCCGCGGTTCTGTTCATGGGACATCAGGACGTAGTTCCCGTAAACCAGGCAGGCTGGACGCGAGATCCGTTCTCGGGTGATATCTCTGACGGCATTATATGGGGCAGAGGCGCAATGGACTGCAAGAGCACCGTATGCTGTGAGTTCAGCGCGGTCGAGGAACTTCTCGAACAGGGCTTCGTTCCTCCCTGCGACGTGTGGCTTTCGTCGTCGGTCAATGAGGAAAACTCGGGCGGAGGTGCGGAACAGGCTGTCGATTACCTCTATGAAAAGGGCGTTAAGCTCCGTTTCGTAATGGACGAGGGCGGAGCTATCGTGGATAATCTTATTCCCGGACTAAAAAATCCCTGCGCCGCAATCGGCGTCGTCGAAAAGGGATTCTGCGACGTTAAATTCACGGCGAAAGGCTCGGGCGGTCACGCCTCCACGCCGAATAAAAACACACCGCTCGTAAGACTCGGCAAGTTCATGGCTTACGTCGACAAAAAACAGCCGTTTAAGGCTGAAATGAACTCCCCCATCCCGGAGATGTTCGACTCTATCGCGCCGTACCTTACATTCCCGCTGCGCGCTCTTATGTCAAATCAATGGCTGTTCTCATCTCTTACAAAGACCGCGCTGTCTAAGCTCACGGGAGCTACCCGCGCGTTCGTTCAGACGACGGCGGCGTTTACAATGAGCGAGGGCTCAGACGCTGCCAACGTTCTGCCCGACCAAGCGTACGTTATATGCAACGTCCGTCCCTCACCGCATCAGAACGCCGACGAAAGTATCGGAATTTTAAGAGATATCGCAAAGAAATTCGATATTGAGACTCAAGTCATCAAACAGCGCGACGCTTCGCGCGTTACGCCGACGAACAGCGAGGAAATGAAATATCTTAAAAAGTGCCTGAACGCATGCATTCCCGACGCTGTCGTAACTCCTTACCTTATGACGGGCGGTACGGATTCGAGAAAGTACGAAAAAATATGCGATAACATTCTCCGCTTCACGCCGACGCGCCTTACGTCCGAGCAGTTAGCGGCAATGCACGCGGCAAACGAGAACGTAGGTGTCGAGGCAATCGCCGAGGGCGTTAAGATTTACAGATACATTATCGAGCATCTTAACGAATTATCATAAATTAAATAATAACCTCACGAAACACAATCCAAATCAAAGATTCGGTGTGTTTCTCAGAACATTGTATCATACCGCTTCGGCACAACGCGCCTTCGCGACATGGTATAAAAACGCGGAGCCGACGGCACAAACCGAAAGCTCCGCGATTTTTATTTTTGATTTATCTTAACGACGGGAAGCTCCCTGTGTTTATACTCCAAATTTTATCCGTGTCGAATCCGTCGAAATTAATACTCTGCGAGAACTGATCTCGTGTTATCGCCGCGGCGTTTACATACGAATTCTCGCCCGAATTCACCGCCTTGTCGGACGATGAATCGAGGTAAATACAGTTTTCGATTCTCGCTCTCGACTGTGCGGAAAAACCGTCGCTGATTCCCGCGATTGCGCCGTACGTCGCGTTTTTGCACGTTACGTTGCCGACATTTATACACGTTTTAATTACCGACGAGCCGTTTAAAAGCTGATTTGCTCCGACGATTCCGCCCGCGTTGTCATTAGACGAAATATCGCCCGAATTTATACAGTCCGAAATATTCGCCTCGCCGTCGGAAACCTCGAGATAGCCGATTATTCCGCCCGCACTCTTGACAGAAGCCGAAACCGCAGTATCCGACGAGCATTTATCTGCCGAAAAAGACGCGGTCTGACCGTTAACAGAGACGAATCCCGCAGCAGAACCCGCATAACTTCCGGATGAAATTCTGCCCGAAACGTCGCACGCGGTAATACCGGACGAACCGCTCTTTGCCGAGTAATAACCCGCGATACCGCCCGCGTAATTTTCCGCCGAAACATCGCAGTTTACAATATTTAAATTCTTAACCTTAGCGTCGTACAGATATCCGAACAGTCCGGAACACGACGAAACATCCGTTTTAAGCCCCGTTATCGAATATCCCCTGCCGTCGAATTCACCGCAGAAGTATTTGTAATCGGAATCGGAATTTCTATATCCTATCGGCGTAAATAAGTTGTTTGTATCGGCGTTATTGAGTATGATATCCCCGCCGAGGGCATAGTAACATGCAAAATATTCGACGTTGCCCGAATTTACGACGGATGAAAGATATGCAAGCTGTCCGCCGTCGGAAATTATATACGGGTCGTCCTTCGTTCCGCTGCCGGACGAAAATTTATCTCCCGTTTCTCCGTTCCAAACTCCGCCGTTGTCAATGTTTTCCTCTGTTTTCGGCTGAACGGATTCAGGCTCTTTTTTATTTTTATTAATATAAATTCCGGCACACGACGCGCATATTATAATTAAAACAGCCGAAATAACGGCAATAACGCGTTTTGCGGTAAGCGAAATTTTCTTTTTAACCTTCGGAATTTCGCGTATCGGAATAGGCTCCGTTTTTTTCTCTTCATTATTGTATTCGTTCCCGTCATAGCCTATCGACTGGGCAATCGACGTCCAAATATCGTTAGGAACCGTGACTAAACGCGCGAGAGCGTCGATAATTACAGCCAGGCGCGGAATATATCCGACGAATTTATAACCCATAAAATCGGCACGTTTCGCCTGATGAATCAGAAAAGAATAACTCTCTCTTAAATTATTTTTTACAAAATCCGCGTCAACTGCCTCGCTCTTTGCGATATCCTCCGCGCTCAGCGACGTAAACGCGCTCAGCATAAGAATCTCCCTGTTTTTTTCGGGCAGAGACGATATCATTTCGTTATAAAAGCTGACTGCCCGAGAGTCGGGTCTGTACGCCGACGGCTCGAACGACATAAACGATTTTCTTATGTCCTCGAACGACGGCACGTTTTTAATTTCGTCATATACGCCGAGCGTTTTATCCTCACGGGGTAAAACGGAATGCTTCTGCCGTGACCGGCATACGCCGACGCTCAATGTAAATAATAAGTCCTCGAAATTATCCGCCGTAACCGATTCGCATTCGCGCCAGAGTCTTAAAAATACCTCCGTAACCTCGTCGGACAGTTCATAAGTAACGCCCGCCGTCACACAGCAGATATAGTAAACGTCGCGTGAATATAATTTGTAAAGCTCGTAAAACGCTTTTTTGTTTTTTTGTGATAAAAGTACGACCGCGCTTGCGCTGTCCCTGGGGTCTGTTCTTTTCATCGCGCACTTTCCTTTTTATTTGATAAACCGATATTATTTTATCACATCCGACATAATAAAAACAATATAATATAAAAAGAAACCGTAAAAAACTCGTTTACGGTTTCTTATTTTTTCGGAACAAATCATTCTTTTGTAGGTTTTCCCGCATGAGACTTGCAAGAATATGAATAATAAATTTGCGTCAGCAATATGAAATTTCCGGGTTTTTTCAAGCAAAATCAAATTTTCAAATCTCTGCCCTTACTAAAAAGGGGATAGGAAAAAACGTTCGGAATGGATAAACCGAATCTTGCGCGCCGTCTAAAACGGCGTGTAAGACTTGCCCGACGGCGTGCAAAAGCACTCCGAGGGTGAGGTTGATTCATAGCAAAATGCATTTTATAATTATAAAATACTTTTTGCGGTCCGGGCGTTTTTAACATCCCCTTCGCTCTTATTCGAAGGTAACAACCCTACCCTCACTGCGCGTTTTATTCATATCAATGAGTCTCTGATTCGACGAACCTCTGAATCTGAGCGACAGATTTTTCTTTTCCTCAACGAATCTGCCGTCTACGAGCACGTCGATAATCGAGAGAATTTCATCGGTACATTCGCAGTTCGGATGCGAGCCCTTACTCGTCAATTCCTCATAAGTAAAGCCCGAGAAAGCCCATATATTTTTATCGGGGAAACGGCGTTTTACTTCTTTTAAAAACGGAAGAAGCTCGCGCTGATTTTCAGGTTCGAACGGCTCGCCCCCTAAAAGGGTAAGCCCCTGAATATACGACTCGGAGAGCATTTTATATATTTTCTCTTTCGTCTCTTCGTCAAACTTCTTTCCGTAGTTGAAATCCCACGTCTGAGGCTGAAAGCAGTTCTTGCAGTGATTCGTACAGCCCGATACAAAGAGCGTGACGCGCACGCCCGTACCGTTGGCGATGTCGCAGTTCTTAATTTCTCCGTAGTTCATTAAAGATGCAGCACTCTTTCCTTAATCTCCTGCGTCCTGCCCTGGTTCCAGAACTGCGTGCCGATATATCCGCACGTACGTCTTGCAACGTTCATCTTGTCCTGGTCGGTGTTTCCGCACTGCGGGCATACCCAGATGAGCTTGCCGTCTTTTTCTTTTATCTCAATCTCACCGTCGTAACCGCAGACCTGACAGTAGTCACTCTTCGTGTTAAGCTCGGCATACATAATATTGTCATAAATAAAGCTGATAACCTGTAAAACTGCGTCAAGATTATGCTGCATGTTGGGAACCTCGACATAGCTTATCGCGCCGCCGGGAGAAAGCTCCTGGAACTGCGATTCGAATTTTAATTTATCGAACGCGTCGATAGGCTCGGTAACATGGATATGATAGCTGTTTGTGATATATCCCTTGTCTGTAACGCCCTTGATTACGCCGAAACGTCTCTGAAGCGTTTTTGCAAATTTGTATGTCGTGGATTCAAGCGGCGTTCCGTAAAGAGAGTAGTCTATATTCTCCGCCTCTTTCCACTTCTTGCACGCGGCGTTGAGCGCACGCATTACTTTAAGTCCGAATTCCTTGCCCTCGGGCTCGGTGAGTTTCTTGCCGGTGACCTCGTAAACGCACTCCCAAAGTCCCGCGTAGCCGAGCGAAATGGTCGAATATCCGCCGTAAAGGAGTTTGTCTATCGTCTCGCCCTTTTTAAGTCTCGCAAGCGCACCGTGCTGCCAAAGAATAGGAGCAACGTCGGACGGGGTGCCTAAAAGTCTCTCGTGACGGCAGCGCAGAGCCTTGTGGCACAGGTCGAGTCTCTCGTCGAGAATTTCCCAGAATTTACTGGGATCCTTCTTATCCTCAACCGCCGTACACGCAACGTCGACAAGGTTAATCGTTACAACGCCCTGGTTGAATCTGCCGTAGTACTTCGGTTTGCCGTTCTCGTCAACATAAGGCGTAAGGAAGCTTCTGCATCCCATACATGTGTAGCAGTTGCCGTTGCCGTTTTTATCTATCTTTAATTTAAGCATTACCTTTTCGGAAATGTAGTCGGGAACCATTCTCTTCGCCGTGCACTTTGCCGCAAGCTCGGTAAGGTAATAATAAGGCGTGCCGGGATGAACGTTATCCTCCTCGAGAACGTATATAAGTTTCGGGAATGCGGGGGTAACCCATACGCCCTTTTCATTCTTAACGCCCTGATATCTCTGAAGAAGAACCTCCTCGATTATAATAGCGAGATCCTTTTTCTCCTGCTCGTTCTTCGCCTCGTTAAGATACATTGAAACCGTTACGAACGGAGCCTGACCGTTTGTAGTTAAAAGAGTTACAACCTGATACTGAATTGTCTGAACGCCTCTTCTTATTTCGTCTCTTAATCTCGTTTCGACAAGGCGTGAAATCTGCTCTTTATTAAGATTCGAATGAATATCCTCGTTCTCAGCCTCGACCTCTTTATAAAGGCGCTCACGGCTTACCTGTACGAACGGAGCTAAATGCGTAAGGGAAATCGACTGTCCGCCGTACTGGTTGGACGCGACCTGCGCGATTATCTGCGTTGCGATATTGCACGCGGTGGAAAAGCTGTGGGGTCTCTCAATAAGCGTTCCGGTGATAACTGTGCCGTTTTCGAGCATATCTTCAAGATTGACAAGGTCGCAGTTATGCATGTGCTGTGCGAAATAGTCGGAGTCGTGGAAGTGAATTATGCCCTGCTCGTGCGCGTCGACGATATCCTGCGGGAGGAGAATTCTCTCTGTAATATCTCTCGATACCTCGCCCGCCATGTAGTCTCTCTGCGTGGAGTTTACAACGGGGTTTTTATTCGCGTTTTCCTGCTTCGCCTCTTCGTTGTTGCACTCGATAAGGCTCAGTATCTTGTCGTCAGTCGTGTTCGACTGACGGACGAGCGCTCTTTTATATCTGTATGTGATATAAGTCTTTGCAACCTCAAAAGTTCCGTGAGCCATGATCATTTTCTCGACCATGTCCTGAACTTCCTCAACGCTGGGCGATCTGCCGAGCTGTTCGCAGGAGAGAACGACGCTCTTTGCAATACGTTCAATCTGCATCTGAGTCAGTCTCTCGTGCTCTGAGACGGCGTCGTTTGCGCGCGAAACGGCTCTGATAATTTTGTTAATGTCGAAATCGGCTTCCGAGCCGTTTCTCTTGATAATCTTCACTTTATTAACCCCTCAACGATAAATTTACACAATATATAAATATATGAGAACCGAATCGCAAGATATATACATCTTGTGCTTCAATTCGGCTCTCTGATGCTATATGTTGTATAGCGAGCAAAACTATAATAGTACATATTGTGCCCGCTGTCAATATCAAATTACCTATTTTTTAAAGATTGTCAACTTTAACAAAAATCACTTAATCAGTTCTTTCGCCTGCTTGCCCGTTATCTCCGAACACGAAAGCGTAAGAATTTCGGCGCGTTTTACACACTCGGAAGCGGAATTTATACCGCTGACCGGCATACCCCCGCCGGTGTACTTTTTGCACAAAATATCAAGAGCGTAAAGTTTCCTGTCCTCGTCCGTTTCGATTTTAATTTCACCTCTGACAATTACGCTTTTAAAATACGACGTAAGCTCGTCCGGGACTATATTGTCCTGTGCAACGACGCAGAACGAAGCGTTTTTATTATTATTAATACAATCCGTTTTAAAACCGCGTTTCGCGCAGTGAAAAAATATATATTCCCCGTCAAACACGAAATTAAGCGGAACGCCGTAAGCGCACGAATCCGAATCGACAAGCGAGAGAACGCCGTGCGAAGAGGAATTTAAAATATCTTTGCATTCGTCCTCTGTGAGTTTCTGTTTAAATCTTATCATATCATGTCCGTGCGTCATTTCAAATAAGACCTTTCTTTATCATCTCGTCGGCGGCGTGCATTATGCCGACCTTGCCCGTGTGGAAATTGAGTCCGCCCTGCATCCAGACGGCGTACGGCTCTCTTAACGGAGCGTCGGCGGACAGTTCAATTGACGAACCGTTCGTAAACGCGCCCGCCGCCATTATGACCTGATTGGGGTAACCGGGCATGTCCCACGGTTCGGGAACGGCGTACGAATCGACGGGAGAACCCTTCTGAATTCCCTGACAGAATGCAATGAGATTTTCCTTATTTCCGAGTTTTATAGCCTGAATTATATCGAACCTGTCCTCGTCGTATTCAGGAGTTGTTCCGAATCCGAAGTCCTCGAACAGCGCCGCCGCAAACGCCGCGGTTTTCAAAGCCTCGCCGACTACGTGCGGAGCATTGAAAAAGCCCATCATAAGCTCTCTCGTATGTCCGAGCGTTGCGCCGACCTCCCTGCCGAGAGAAGCGGTCGTCATTCTGTACGAACACAGCTCGATAAGATCGGCTCTGCCCGCGATATATCCCCCGCACGGAGCGAGTCCGCCGCCGGGATTTTTAATAAGCGAGCCCGCCATGATGTCGGCTCCGCGCGCGGCGGGTTCGTCCTTCTGTACGAATTCGCCGTAGCAGTTGTCGACTACGATAAGCGCGTCGGAAACGGCTTTTACCGCCTTTGAAACTTCCTCTATCTTTTCAACGCTCAGACTCGGTCTTAACGTGTAGCCTCTCGAACGCTGAATATATACTATTTTAATTTTATTTTCTTTAACGGCTTTAACGACTGAATCTATATCGATATCGCCGTCGTCTTTAAGCTCGCACTGCATGTAGTTTATGCCGAAGTCGGCAAGCGAACCGGTGCCGAGCGCACCGTCCATGCCGATGACAGGACATATCGTGTCGTACGGTCTGCCCGTTGCGCACAGCATGGTATCGCCCGGTCTTAACAGACCGAACAGCATAACGCACAGCGTGTGAGTTCCGCACGCAAACGAGTGGCGGATAAGAGCGTCCTCCGCCCCGAACGAGCGGGCAACGATTTTGTCGAGCTTATCCCTGCCCTTGTCCGAATTGCCGTAACCGGTCGAGGGGAACATATCCGTCTCGCTGGCGGCGTATTCGATAAATGCGGAGAGAACTTTCTGCTGATTGTATTCCGTAACACAATCTATTTTATTAAAAACATGTTTAGCCTTTTTGAGCGCGTCCGCACTCATTTTTTCGACTCTTTCGTCGTAATTGAAGAACTTGTAAGTCAATTTAATCACCGAGAATATATTTTAATATTTCCGCTCCGTTATGTCAATTAAATGTATTGAAAAAAAGTTTATTTTATTTTACAATATGACTTGACAAACAATAATTTATTAAAGGGACAAACAAAATATGTAGGGGAAGACATTGTCTTCCCGGGGTAAAGGCAGAAAATTTAAAATATGATTTTGCCTTCGGAAACCCGGAAATTTCATATTGCTGACGCAAATTTATTATTGATAAAACCGTAAGTCTCATGCGGGAAGACAATGTCTTCCCCTACATAAAGAATGTTTGTGTTTGAATCAATAAATTATTGCTAAAACTTTCGGAGATGATTTATTATGTTATTTAATTTAAAAGATAAAAAAGACTGCGCGTTCGACATGCTCGCGCTCGGCGAGGTTATGTTACGTCTTGACCCCGGCGATATGAGAATAAGAAACGCGCGTTCGTTCAGAGTCTGGGAGGGCGGCGGAGAATACAATGTCGCGAGAGGATTACGCCGTTGTTTCGGCATGAAAACATCTGTTGTCACGGCGTTCGCGGACAACGACATCGGCAGACTCTGCGAGGATTTTATTTTGCAGGGCGGAGTCGACACGTCGCTTATAAAGTGGTACCCCTACGACGGAATCGGCAGAGAGATTAGAAACGGTCTCAACTTCACCGAACGCGGATTCGGTATAAGAGGAGCGTCCGGAGTCTCTGACAGGGGCAATACGGCTGTTTCCAAGCTCAAAGCCGGAGATATCGACTTCGAGTATATTTTCGGCACGCTCGGCGTCAGATGGCTTCACACGGGCGGAATATTCGCCGCGCTGTCCGATACGACTTCCGACGTTATAATAGAAGCTGTCAAAACCGCGAAAAAATACGGTACGATAGTTTCCTACGACCTTAACTACCGTCCCTCATTGTGGAAAAACATAGGCGGCCTCGAAAAAGCCCGCGAGGTAAATAAAAAAATCGCTCCCTACATTGATGTAATGATAGGAAACGAGGAGGATTTCACCGCATGTCTCGGATTTAAAGTCGAGGGCAACGGCGAAGGACTTAAGGAGTTGAATCTCGACGGCTATGTAAAAATGCTCGGCGAGGTCTGCAAGGCGTACCCGAATTTCAAGGTTATCGCAACAACATTAAGAACGGTTAAGACCGCAACAGTCAACGACTGGAGCGCAATGGCTTATTCAGACGGCAAAGTTTACAGAGGACTTGACCTGCCCGGACTCGAAATATACGACAGAGTCGGAGGCGGAGATTCGTTCGCTTCGGGTCTTATATACGGTCTGATGGCTTACGGCGACGTGCAGAAGGCGGTAAATTACGGCGTGGCGCACGGTGCGCTCGCAATGACAACCCCGGGAGACACGTCAACGGCAAGCCTTAAAGAGGTAGAAAAAGTCGTCTCCGGCGCAGGTGCGAGAGTGGACAGGTAAACAATAATTTATCGCGGTAATTTATTTTTAAAGAATAAACAAAATATGTAGGGGAAGACATTGTCTTCCCGGGGTAAAGGCAGAAAATTTGAAATATGATTTTGCCTTCGGAAACCCGGAAATTTCATATTGCTGACGCAAATTTATTA